>Ga0066687_10000084_pt1 | contig 25807 bp, 24 predicted proteins | sample GraSoiAngelo_136_FD_65630 | JGI IMG/M metagenome (GOLD analysis project Ga0066687, IMG submission 65630) | Grasslands soil microbial communities from the Angelo Coastal Reserve, California, USA - 14_0929_09_20cm | ecosystem: Environmental > Terrestrial > Soil > Grasslands | place: USA... | reverse complement strand
TATCTTCGACCTGGATCACATTAGCTTAGAGGCTGGGCGACAGCGTTGGCACTTCACCAGCCCAGATTCCAAAGATCACTATCCTGGTGGACGAACTCCCCACGTTGGCGATGGCGCAGTATTGTGGTGCGGCCTTAGTATAGCGTCAGAAAAAGTACTACGAGCCGTGAGACAATCAACGCGAGTTGCTTACCCAGTTTCGCCATCCGACGCGGGAAGAAGGCTAGAGCTTCTGAAGTGCGTAGAACGTGACGCGCAGTATTCCGACGTTGGTCTGCAGAACGGAAGTCGCGCTCGATTCGAAAGCGGCTTTCTTCATTTTGTCTTAGTTGTGGGCCCCGCCGGTTGTCCTACCTATAGCGGACCTCATTGGTTATTCCCAGCCAGTTCACCGAGCTCATCGAAACATTGGTGTCGAAACATTGGGTTGGGTATCAAAACTTGACGATCAAAATTAGCGCGTGCTAGCCTGCCACTTCCGTCAAATAGGCAAAAGCAATCATAGGATAGGTTAAATGCTAAAACGCACGCCGCTATACGAGTCGCACGCTTCATTGGGAGCGAGGCTCGTCGATTTCGCGGGATGGGAGATGCCGGTTCAGTACTCAGGCCCCATAGCCGAGCACCTTGCCGTACGCGAAGCAGCGGGTTTGTTCGATGTCTCTCACATGGGTGAAGTCGAAGTGGTCGGCGAGGGCGCTCTGGAGCTTCTACAGAACCTGACCACCAACGACGTCTCAAAGCTGGCGGACAATCAGGTGCAGTACTCCGCTCTCACGAATCCGCAAGGCGGAGTGATTGACGATCTGCTCGTTTATCGAATCAACGCGACGCATTTTCTCCTCGTAGTGAACGCCGGCAACTCGGACGGCGATTACGACTGGATAAAAGACCACGCCGATAAAGCCGGCGTGACCGCTTACAATCTGAGCTCAGCATATGCGCTTCTCGCGCTGCAAGGACCTCGATCCGAGGAGATACTCCAAGGCCTCTCGGATCACATGCTCGACCGCATACCCTACTACTGGTCGCAACGCGTTCATATCGACGGCGTCGATACGCGGGTCTCGCGAACGGGATACACCGGCGAAGACGGCTTCGAAATTCTATGCAGTCCGGAAAACGCACGGCACTTGTGGAATCGACTGCTAATCACCGGGCGTGATCTCGGCCTGCTGCCCTGCGGACTCGCGGCGCGCAATACGTTGCGGCTCGAAGCGGCTTTTAGGCTCTGGGGGCATGATATGGATGAGAGTACGACGCCGCTGGAAGCCGGTCTCGGCTGGATCGTAAAGCTCCAAAAAGGAAACTTCATCGGCGGTGATGTGCTCGCCGGGCAGAAGGCCAAAGGGCTCAGCCGTAAGCTCGTTGGATTCGAAATGCAGGATCGCGCTCCGGCCCGCGACGGTTATAAAGTCAAGATTGGCGGAGTCGAAATAGGCTCGGTCGCTTCCGGAAGCCCGGCTCCGTATTTGAAGAAGAACATAGGCCTCGTCTATTTGCCAATCGAGCACACCGCGATCGGCACGGAATTGGCCATTGATATTCGGGGCCGAGACGTCCCGGCCCGCATTGTGGAGACGCCCTTTTATACTCGAAAGAAGAAGTTCGACTAAAGGGCGTGGTCGAAACAATATATAAGCTGATGATCGCCCAATCTTCAGTCCACAAAACAATCAAATCTTTACGCTACGGAGAGAAAACAAAATGGCAAACACTCCTGAGGACCTAAGTTACACGAAGGATCATGAGTGGTTACGTGTCAAAGGAAAATCGGCAACCGTTGGAATAACCGACCACGCCCAGAAACAACTGGGCGATGTGGTTTATGTCGAGCTGCCCAAGATCGGAGATCGGTTTGAAACCTCCGAGCCGTTCGGGTCCGTCGAAAGCGTGAAAGCAGTAAGCGAGATCTACATGCCGGTAACCGGCACGGTGGTCGAGGTCAACGAGAGCCTGAACGATTCGCCCGAACAGGTTAACGAGGATCCTTATACGGACGGCTGGATGATAGTAATCGACATGGAAAACCCGGCGCAGGTCGATGCTCTTCTATCCGCCGCCGAGTACGAAGACTATTTGAAGGAAGAAGCCTCGGAGTAACAGCGGAATGAGATATATCCCAAACTCGCCGGACGAGAGGCGCTCCATGCTCGAAGAGATCGGCTGCGCCCGCATCGAGGATCTCTTCGAACAGATTCCCGCGAGCCTGAGGCTCAACGAGCCTATCGGCATAGGACATCCGGTAAGCGAACCCGACCTGCTGGCTTTCTTTCACGAACTCGGGGCCAAAAACGCTTCGGGATACCAGTCGTTTCTGGGCGCCGGAGCCTATTCCCACTACACGCCGGTCATCACCGATTCGTTGATTTCGCGCTCGGAATTCTTTACGGCCTACACACCGTATCAGCCCGAAGTAAGCCAGGGAACCCTGCAATACATCTTCGAATTTCAGACCCTTATATGCCAGTTGACCGGAATGGATGTGGCCAACGCATCGTTGTATGACGGGTCTACTGGGGTCGCCGAAGCCGTCCTGATGGCTGACCGCGTAACTCGCAGGCGCAAGTTCATCATAGCGGACACCGTTCATCCTCAATACCGCGAAGTGATTTCCGCATACACGAAAAACCTGGGTATTGAGATCGAATACGCGAAGTACAGCGAGACGGGGGCCGTTGATATCAATTCACTGAGAATCGATAAGGAGACCGCGGCGGTCGTCGTCCAATCACCTAATTTCTTGGGATGCATCGAGGACGTCTCGGCGCTTTCGGATGCGGCGCACCAATCAGGCGCTCTTCTGATCGTGGTTGCGAGTGAGCCGATGAGCCTGGGTCTTCTGAAACCTCCCGGGCAATGCGGCGCCGATATCTTCGTCGCCGAGGGGCAGTCCTTTGGAATACCGCTCGGATTCGGCGGCCCATATCTGGGATTGTTCGCTACGGTCGAGAAGTATATGCGGCAGATGCCCGGCAGACTCGTCGGAGAGGCGTACGATACCGAAGGCAGACGCGGCTATGTGCTGACCCTGTCAACTCGCGAACAGCACATTCGACGCGAGAAGGCTACGTCAAACATATGCACAAACCAGGGCCTCTGCGCGCTGATGGCGACGATTTACCTGGCCACGATGGGCCGGCGCGGTATTCAAGAGGTCGCGCGGCAGAACGTACAGAAAGCCCATTATGCCGCCTCGCGTATTTCTGGATTGCCCGGGTTCGAGCTCCGGTTCAAGGCGCCCTTCTTCAACGAGTTCGTGATCAAAGCTCCCAAGAGCATCGACGGTGTGCTGCAAGCGCTGCTCCAAAAGAGAATGATCGGGGGGCTGCCTCTCGATCGTTACTATCCCGAGCTTTCAGACTCGATGCTGGTTTGTGTTACGGAGACGGCTCGTCGGGCCGCAATCGATCAACTGGTCTCCGGGCTCTCAGAGACTTGATAACCGGCAGCCGATCGCGGAAGTCGGTCAATGTGCCATTAATCAAATGAGCGAAAAGAAAAGCAGGATCAAGAAGGCGACGACGCATGTAACCCAGAATGAGGGGTTGCTCTTCGAAATATCTCGCCAGGGTCGGGCCGGCTATTCCATTCCCCAGCTCGACGTGCCCGAGCTGCCGCCGGAGGAGCTAATCGACCGGAGCTTTCTGCGTACAGACGACCTGCAGGGACTCCCCGAGCTCTCCGAAGTAGACGTGGTTCGGCATTTCACCAGGCTCTCTACCTGGAACTACGGAGTCGATACGGGAATGTATCCGTTGGGCTCCTGCACAATGAAACACAATCCGAGAATCAATGAGAAGGTAGCGAGAATCGACGGCTTCGCGAACCTTCATCCCTTGACGCCCGTCGATCTGGCTCAAGGCGCGCTCGAGGTAATCGTACGGCTTGAAGAATGTCTGGCGAAGATAACCGGATTGCACGCGGTGACGCTTCAGCCCGCGGCCGGGGCTCACGGCGAAATGACGGGTATGATGATGATCCGCGCCGCGCTTAGCGAACGCGGAAATCCTCGCAAGAAGGTGCTGATACCGGATTCGGCGCATGGCACGAATCCGGCTTCTGCAGTCATTTGCGGCTACACCGTGGAAACCGTTCCATCCAACTCCGAAGGTCTTACCGACCTTGAAGCGCTCAAACGCGAGATGAACGCTGATGTCGCCGCGCTGATGCTCACGAATCCGAATACTCTCGGAAAATTCGAACGTAACATAGAAGAAATATGCAGGATCGTCCACGACGCCGGCGGCTTTGTCTATATGGACGGCGCGAATATGAACGCGCTCGTAGGAGTAATGAAACCGGCGGCCAGCGGCATCGACGTTATGCATATGAATCTTCACAAGACATTCTCAACACCGCACGGCGGCGGCGGCCCAGGCGCGGGACCTGTGGCGGTAACGAAAGAACTCGAGCCTTACCTTCCATATCCTCGAATCGTGCGAGCCGGCGACAGGTTCTCGACAAATTTCGATCGGCCGAAGTCCATCGGCCGCGTGCGCGCTAACTTCGGCAACTATGGCATGCTGACCCGCGCGCTGTCTTACATTCTCACGTTCGGCGACGAGGGGCTGCTCGAGATGACGCAGACGGCTGTCCTCAATGCGAACTACATCGCGGACAAACTCAAGGATACATACGAGATTCCGTATGCGGGCCGTGTGATGCACGAAGTCGTCTTCTCGGATAAGTGGCAGACGCCGCACGGCGTGAAGAATTCGGATATATCGAAGAGACTGATTGATTACGGATTCTATCCCCCTACAATGTCGTTCCCGCTCATCGTGCACGGAGCAATGATGGTCGAGCCGACCGAAGGCGAGGGAAGAACAGAGCTGGATCTTTTCATTGACGCGATGAAATCGATCAATGCTGAAGCGATCGAAGAACCTGAGACCCTCCGCCACGCTCCTCACTCCACGAAAGTTGGGCGCTTGGATGAGACCGCTGCGGCGCGAAAGCCCGTCCTGCGATGGCGTTCTGCTGAAGAGTCCGAAGCCCAACGAGCCGACAAGAATACTCGATGACTCATCAGGCAGCTTTGAACCGCGCAGGCATACTCAGCGCGGTTATGGGCAGCGCCCGCCATATTGCGAGTCGAAGCGGCGCTGACGAGTCAGCGAGAGGCGACTTGCCCAGAGGTGACGCGCATGGACGATGAGGTTCGGCTGCGCACGCGTGACGAGTTGCTCCGAAGCGAAGAAGTTCGCGAGATGATCGCGATGCGCGCGTATGAGATATTCGAGAACCGCGGACGCGAGCCGGGACACGAAGCAAGCGACTGGCTTCAAGCAGAGAATGAAATAATCACACTGCTGATCGAAGAGCAGGATCGATTCGCACAGGCCCAGACGAGGATGCTCGCGGCGCCCGAGCCAGGTCCCAGTTCTCAAAAGATCCAGAATACTCCTGAGCCCAGCGCGGAAGCCGCGGGAAAGAAGAAAGCATCCGACGGGCAAAAGAAATCCAAGACCGAGGACGAAAAGAAAGCCGCCAAAAAAGGCGACTTGAAATCAAAGGGCGGGAAATCCGCCGTCCCAAAGAAAAAGAAAAAGTAAAGACGCCGTCGAATTATTCGCGCGGCTTCGGAGCATAATAGCCCTCGCGGGCTCGAGCCGTGTAGCCGGCCCTCGTGAGATAGACGCCAACGCGGCGAAATTTTCCGTCTCTCTCTTCGTTCTTCGGTATGTATGTAATGATGTACTGATTTTTAAGCTCGTGAGCGACACGGGCATAAACATCGTTCAGATCTTCGTCCTTTAGCGGCGAAAAAATTCTCCCGCCGGTCCGATTGCTGATGTCGGTCATCAATTGTTCGGCGTGCTCCAGCTCGTTAGCGATCGCGTCAGCTTGCCTGCCCGTTCCAAAGACACGGCCCACGCCTCCGCGGTACGGTTTCAATCCGGCGATCATCGCCTGAACCTTGCTCACCACGTATACCATTGTTCCCGAGCGAAGAGCCGCGGCGACGCATTGGTCATAGGTTACCTTACTTGAGGTGTCGTCTCCGTCGGTCAAGATGATGATCGCTTTTCTTCCTTCAACCTTGGCCATCTGCTCTTCAGCGGTCAGATAAACGGCGTCATACAGCGCGGTGTTCCCGCCGCTTCTTGGTATCGCCCCCGGTTTGAAACGCCAGGATATAGAGTGCTTGAGATCGTCATGATTCGAGGTCCAGTCCTGAAGCAGCTCCACTTTGGAATGAAACTCCAGAACCGATACTTTGTCTTCCGGCCCGAGTTGCTCGACGAAATGACTGGCCGCCTTTGCGATCGATGACAATTCGGTAATTACCGAGCCCGAGGCGTCAAGCAACAATGCTACGTTCACGGGCACGCTGCTTACCGCGAAGCTGGCGATGTCCTGCCTCGTGTTGTCTTCCGACAGGATGAACTCATTTTTGTTGAGGTCGGTTGCCTGACGGTTATACGGATCGATTACCGTCACGTTGAGAAGTACCTCTTCGGCTCGAAGTTGAAGAGTGTCTCCCTTGCCTTGCTGACCCGCGGAAGGCAATCGCCTTCCACTCTGGGCGCGGACAACTCCGAACAGTGCTGCCGCCGCAAGGATGATCGAGGCGCAGGATAAAACAGCAACTTTGCGCATGATGATGTAAGGATTCCGAGTAAGTATAAGGGCCTCACTGTGCGGCCAGCAACCGTCAGCGGTGTAGAAGAAATCGGTGTGGAGTTAAAGGGCCGTTCTTGTTGCCGCTGATATTAATGTAGGAACGGTCTTGCAAGCGGCCGCCCTACTTTTCCGACTACTGAGCGAGGATGCACCGGCACTCTTTGAAGCTGAATACACCGCCTTGTTGTCTGCAGGCAGTGAGAGTCTGTTGACTGGTATTGCATGGAATCACGCCGTCGGCGGAAGCACGGCTATGCGCGGATATCGCCGGCAATACCAGGCCGAACGTCGCGACAAGTGTGACTATCAGAATCTTCTTCATTGTGCTCTCCTTCTTGTTCGTTTGTTGTTGAAATATGCACGAGATTCGCGGCATGGATACACAGGACATTTGATACCGCGAAACTCGACTGAAGCCGTGTTCTAATCTAGCTCTCTGTGTGCGAAGTGTAAAGAGGCCCTATTTGGAAGGATGTGCTCAAAATGTGCGTATGTAGGAGTCCGTCCGGATTGCCGCTGAATTCGGCGAATCACGCGGAGATCTGACCTGCCATAAACAGGACCCCGAAGACTCGGTCAGCTTTCTCTGGCTCAGCGCGTCTGCTTTGCTGCAATATGTCTTGCGAAATTCAGGATTGGCCCCCAACAGGAGAAAATAATGGGTGACAAACTCGATGAACTGGAGCAGGCGAAGGATCGCCTCACGTCGCGCGCTCCCTACCAGGTTTCCGCGCGATATGCGGTTCCCAACCACATGGTAACTACCACATTCGAATTGGTCGGATACAAAGTTGTTAGAACTCTCGGTGTCGTGCGCGGAATAACGGTTCGTTCTCGCTCATTCATCGCGACAATGGGCGGGGCGCTGCATACGCTTGTCGGAGGAAACATCACGGCCTTCACAAAGTTGTGCGAAATAGCCCGCGCGGAGGCCTTTGAAATAATGACTCAGCATGCGGGTGAGATTGGAGCCAATGCAATAGTCGGAATGCGATATGACGCAACGGAACTCCTGGGCGGCGTCACCGAGGTTCTCGCATATGGCACAGCCGTCGTAGTCGAGAGAGAGTCGGGAGAATAGGCGCCAAGTGTCGGGTGTCAGCACCTGCCCGACACCTGACATCTGGCACTGCCTGACACCCGACACCCGCCCGACACCTAGCTGTTCCCTCTTCCCTAAAACCGCTAGAATGATCGTTCTTTTTTTTGAGACTACCAAGCCTTTCATTCGCGGATCTCGGGAGATCTTCTTATGCAGACGCAGCGGCTGAACTTAATGCTTGACTCAATCGCAAAGCTGGTTCGCCGAGGTGCCTTATCAAACGCAATCAATCTCCTCAGCAAGCTCAGGCCGGTAGATGTAGCTGGCGCGCTCGTTCATCTGCCCCAACGCGAGCGTGAAGCAACGTTCGACGCTCTGGTCAAACACGATTTGAGTCGGGCCGCCGAGACTCTCTCGGAAATGGAGACCGAGCGCGCCGTCGAGCTCCTCCAGGCTCTCAACCGAGATGATGTTTCGAGGCTGCTTCAGGAGCTTCCTTCTGATGATGCCGCGCTCCTCGTTTCGGAGCTGCCGGAAGAATGGCACGAAGAACTGCTCGAAACGATGAAGGCCGAGCAGTCGTCGGGAGTGCAGGAGTTGCTGGGTTTCGCGGGCGAAACCGCGGGCCGCATAATGACCCCCGATTATTTCGCTCTCGAAGAGGATGTCACCGCGGCCGAAGCTATCACCGCGCTGCAGCTTAGATCCGAAGAGTTCGAGATGGTCTTCTATCTTTATGTCATCGATTCGCGGAATCATCTGCTGGGCGTCGTTAGTTTGAGGCAACTGCTGCTGAGCCCGCCATCGACGCCGCTGCGGAAGATAATGATCAGCGATGTCATAAAGGTTACAACCGACACGGACCAGGAAGAGGTCGCGCGCGTAGCGGCGACTTATAATCTGCTCGCGGTTCCAGTCGTCGATCAGGAGAGCAAGATTGCCGGTATCATTACTGTCGACGACATCATCGACGTGATGCGCGAAGAAGCGACCGAGGACATTTATGCGCTTGCCGGCGTCGATGCGGACGATCGAGCGCTGGGCTCGCCTATGAACTCGGTCCGCCGCCGTCTTCCATCGCTGCTTATGTCGCTCGGCACGGCGCTGATCGCCGTCGCCATAGTCCGCTATTACCTCCCTACAATCGAGAGCAAGCTGCTGCTCGCGGCGTTGATACCAATCGTAGCGGCAATGGGGGGCAACGCGGCTACGCAGACTATTACCGTGGTGGTGAGAGCCATAGGTCTCGGAGAGCTAAGCTGGGAAAGCAGCCGCAGAGTCGTCTTAAAAGAAGCCCTCGTGGGACTGACAAACGGGGTCCTTCTCGGCCTAATCGCGGGATTGATAACAGCAATTTTTTTCGATCCTATTTTAGGAGGCGTGCTGTCGCTTACGATGATGATCAGTTTATTGGTGGCGGCGACGCTCGGAACAATAGTCCCCCTCACCCTCAAGCGGCTCAAGCTCGATCCCGCGCTCGCGTCGTCCGTGTTTGTGCTGACCCTGACGGACGTAGTCACGTTCTTCTTCTTTCTTGGCATGGCGACTCTGTTGCTGAGACACTTCAAGCTGTAGCGATTGACCTCTCGGGCAGCTCTGTCATCGGTCCGCGATTATCTCGGAATCGGGTTCGCAATTATGAGCTGATCCGAAGCCCGTTGAAACGAGAGCCTTCATATGTCCAGCGTTACGATTCGCGAGACCATCTCTTTCGAGGAAGCTTTTGAACAAGCGAAGCGAGGAGAGGTCTCAGTGGACGCAGCACGAGTGCTGATTCGCCCGGCTGATCGCGTCCAGACTGAACGCCTGCTCGGGCTGGCCGCCGAAACGCGAGATCGGCTCAAGGGAAAGATCATCAGTTATTCGAAAAAAGTATTCATCCCCCTTACAAATTTATGCCGTGATTATTGCGGATACTGCACCTTCAGAAAGGACCCTGGTGAGCGGGGCGCCGCGACGATGTCACCTGACGAGGTCCTTGCCGTTGCGAACGCTGGAAAAGAATTGGGCTGTAAAGAGGCGCTATTCAGCCTGGGCGATCGACCCGAAGCGATCTTTCCGGAAATGCGCGAGACTCTCCAGTCGCTCGGCCATCGCACGACGCTATCTTACCTCCTGAGCATATGTGAGCTGGTGCTGAATGAGACCGGCCTCCTGCCGCATGTGAACCCGGGCCTTATGGCTCGTGCGGATATCGAAGCTTTCAGACGGCTCAGCCCGAGTATGGGGCTGATGCTCGAAAACGTGAGCGATCGCTTTGCGTCGCCCGGAATGGCTCACGACAACGCTCCTGACAAGATCCCCTCGTTGCGATTGCGAACGATTGAAGAAGCGGGCCGCCAGAAAGTTCCGTTTACGACAGGCATACTCATCGGCATCGGCGAGACGCTGGATGAGCGAATCGATGCGCTCGAAGCGATTCGGTTTCTTCACAAGACCTACGGGCATATCCAGGAGGTGATCGTACAGAACTTTCGAGCAAAGACGGAAATACCGATGCGGAATCATCCGGAGCCTTCGCTGCTTGATCACGCCCGCACAATCGCCGTCGCGCGATTGATGATGCCGGACGTGAATATCCAAGCCCCTCCTAACCTATCTGATGAAAACTATCCTCTCCTGATTCACGCTGGTATAAACGATTGGGGCGGAATCTCGCCGCTTACTCGCGATTTTATCAATCCGGAAAAACCTTGGCCTCACATCGAGGACCTCGGCGCGAAAACCGCGGATAAAGGCTATGAGTTGAAGGAGCGGCTGAGCGTCTATCCTGAATATCTCGGTCGCGGGGAATACATCGATGCCTCGTTAATCGAAACGATTCGAGCAATGGCCGATGATCGAGGATACGCCGCGTAAGCGTGGGAGCCGTCAGGAAGGTATTGTTGACTGCCCAAAGTGCCTATGTTAGTTTCGAGAATCAATGATAACGGGCTTCAACACCGACGTGCGCCACGGCGGTTGCGTGTATCACGTACAGACCGAAGACCGCGGCCGCGATCATCCAATCCTCGAATCACTCGTCTATATAGGCGGCACGATAGTCGCAAAAAAAATGACTCCCTACAGCGATCAAGTTAGTCAGGGAGCTACGGAAGAGGCGATCGCCTCCCTTCTCAGAAAACAACATCAGGTAATAATCGCAGCCATAAAGGCAGGTAGGATCGAGGACCTCGTGCGGCATTCCAAAGAGGATGCCGAGGGGGCTAAAGCCGAGATAGCTAAAGCCGGGGGGGTCAAAGCCGAGATAGCTAAAGGCGAGGGGGCTAAAGAAGCCCCGATTGGTAACGGCTCCGGATCTCGTCAGAATCCATACGCGAGCGCGCCCGTTGCTTTCGAACCGGGTCGACCTGATAATCGGATTCCGCTCGATAATAAGATTCCCCGCGATAATAAGATTCCATTTGATAACAAGAGGACCGAAGCTCCACCGCTTACGGTTGCGAGCGCAGCTCCGCCGGACAGTCCATCTCTTATTAGGCCGCCGCCGGAAATGCGACGCGTGTCGGGAAAGCTTGCTGCCGCGGGTAAGTCTCAAGCTATCGATGAGCCAAACGTCGCCAAACCGGTCAGGGGAGCCAGCGGCAAGATCGCTCTGAATCTCGATCAGGTAATCAGCGACTATCTAAAGAGAAGCTCTGAACAGGGCAGGCTCGATCTGAAGGTTCTCACTCCGAACGTGTTTACCGCGGGTAAGGCAATTTCGCTTCAAGTGCAGGTGACTAGAAACGGCGCCGAAGAGGGCGATGCGATCGTTACGGTCAAGATTATCGGGACCGCCTTCAAGCCTCAGGTATATATGGCCCGGGCCGACAAGAGCGGAGTCGCCAATTTCAATCTCACGCTGCCGGCATTCACGGCGGGCACCGCGGCAATCGTCATCGAGGCGCAATCTAACAAGGGCCGCGGCGAATTAAAACATCTGATCAGGCGGGCCTGATGCTCGCTCATTGAGAATGCCGGAGTCTGTCTTGAAAGTTCTTGTAAACGGGGAGCAAAGGGAGATTGAGCCTGGAACCAGGCTCCGGACGCTTGTTTCGGAGCTTGAGTTGAAACCGGATCGTATTGCGATCGAGTTGAACCGTCGAATCTTGCGGAAGGCCGATTGGGATTCGACGGAACTTGCCGAAGGCGATGCTGTCGAGGTGGTAAGCTTCGTCGGCGGCGGAGCTGGACTAGTCTAGGAACAGGAGAAGTATTCCGGCCGTGATCGCGCGGCCGATGGAAAAGCAACATGGCGGACTCACTTGTAATAGCGGGCCGTGACTTTCATTCACGGCTAATACTTGGAACGGGCAAGTACGAATCTTATGACCTGATGAAGAAGGCGCTCGAAGCATCAGGCACGGAGATGGTGACTGTAGCCGTTCGGCGGGTTCCACTGGCCGATCGCTCGAAGGAATCCTTTCTCGATCACATCGATCTGAAAAAATACCATCTGCTGCCCAATACAGCGGGCTGTTATTCCGCCGACGAAGCTATCAGAACCGCGATGCTTGCTCGCGAAGTGCTCGACACAAAGTGGGTGAAGCTGGAGGTGATCGGCGACGAAAGGACGTTGTTCCCGGACAACGAAGGATTGCTCGAAGCGACCCGGGCTCTTGTGAAGGAAGGCTTCATCGTTCTCCCATATTTCAACGATGATCTGATCGTCGCGCGCAGGCTCATCGATGCGGGCGCGGCCGCGGTGATGCCGCTGGCGGCGCCCATCGGTTCCGGACTTGGAATTCAGAATTTCACCAACCTTCGAATTCTTCGCGAGTATGTACAGGATGTACCTATCATCGTCGATGCAGGGGTGGGCACGGCATCGGACGCGGCCCTGGCCCTGGAGGTCGGCGTAGACGGCGTGCTGATGAACACCGGAGTCGCGGGAGCAAAAAATCCGGTTAAGATGGCCGAGGCAATGAGGCTCGGCGTTAGAGCGGGTCGTCTCGCTTATCTCGCCGGAAGAATAGAAAGAAAGCTCTACGCATCCGCGTCGAGTCCTCAAACCGGAATGATCGAGTAAGCCGTGGCGTGTGATGCGAGCATAGAAAGAGGCCTCACGGCGATCGGGCTTAAGCTCATCGCGGGCGTTGATGAGGTCGGTAGAGGGTGTCTTGCAGGCCCGGTCGTCGCCGCGGCCGTCATACTCAACCTCGACGATATTCCGGAGGGAATCAACGACTCAAAGCAGTTAACCGCGAAGAAACGCGAGGAGCTGGCCGAGGAAATAGAGCGGCGAGCGCTCGCTTTCTCGGTCGCGCGAGTGGAACACGACGAGATCGATCGAATAAATATACTGCAGGCCACATTCGTGGCTATGACCCGGGCAGTAAAAGCATTGCAGCCAAAAAGCGATTATGTTTTAATAGACGGGCGTCATTTGCTCCCAAGCTTAGACTGCCCCCAGCAGGCAATAATCAAAGGTGACAGCCTCTCAGTATCCATCGGTGCCGCGTCGATAATGGCAAAGGTCGCGCGCGACCATTGGATGCAAGACTACGATAGGCAGTACCCGGGATACGGATTCTCTTCGCACGTCGGGTACAACACGCGCCAGCATCAAGAAGCTCTGGCGCAGCTCGGGCCTTCCGCGATTCACAGGCGCACCTTTCATGGAGTGCTCTCATTCCAGCCCCTTCTAGACCTGCGCGGCGATTAACATCGCCGATGTCTTCGCACCCGTAGCTTCGCTCCCGTGGTAAGGGCATCCCGCCCTCTGGCAATCAACGCATCCCGAAATTTGCCCCTGGCTAGAGGTAGAGATGGGCTTTGGTCTTTGGAGGGATTATGTCGCTCAATAAGTCTAAGGTACTTCGCACCGCGGAGAAGTACGTTCTTCAGGGGAAAATCCCTGCGGCTATAGACGAGTATCGCAAAGTCGTCGATTCGGATCCGGCGGATCTGACCACCATCAATACACTGGGCGACCTCTTTGTTCGGGCCGGCAGAATTCCGGATGCAATAAAGAATTTCGCGCGTATCGCCGACAGCTACAAAGACAGCGGTTTCACGCTGAAAGCGATCGCGATGCTCAAGAAGATTTCCAAGCTCGATCCCACCAATACCGATACCGCCATGAAGCTGGCGAATCTTTATTCCCAGCAAGGCCTTTTCGTCGAAGCCAGACAACAATATCTTCAAGTCGCGGATGCGTACGCCAGGGCGGGCCAGACCCGCAAAGCCCTTGAGGCTTATCAGAAAATCGCCGATCTGGATCCATCGAATACGTCGGTTCGAATGAAGCTGGCCGAGATATTCACTCGCGAGAGAATGACCGAGCAGGCCCTGGAATCTTTTATCATGGCCGGCGTCGAATTCCAGCGAAAGGGAGACATCGAACAAGCGCTCAATGCGAACTTGAAAGCTCTTTCCGTCAATCCCGAGAGCAGGCAGGCGCTCACGGCAATCGCGACTATTTACACACAACAGAATCAGGCGGATCGCGCCATCAACATACTTTGCGATGCGTTCGAGAAGAATCCCGGCGACGTCGAGCTGCTAACCATACTGGGTCAGACCTATCTGTCAGCCGGCCAGATGGATGAAGCCGAGCGCACGTTTCTGAGTCTCGTCGAGCTCGATCGAGGCCGCTACGATTATCTGCTGGAGGTCGGCAGAAGGTTTCTTCAACTGGGCGATCTTGACCGCGCGTCCGAGCAGATAGACGGCTGCCTCGACGTGTTGATCTCCAAACGAGAAGAAGATAAGGCAATCGATTTCCTGCGCCGGATCATGGATCGGGATATGAACCATCTCGGCAGCTTGAAACGGCTGGCGCAGATCTTCCTGCGAATTCGCGAGGATCATAACCTGATCGCGACCTTGAACTCACTCGCCGAAGCGGCAATGCGCAAAGGGGATGACAGGGAAGCAATCGCGGCCTTGAGAGAATTGACTCGACTTGAACCGGATGAGACGCTGCATCGGCAAAGACTCTACAACCTGGGCGTCCGCGACATCTCGGAATCCGATTCGCCGGACATGGTGCGCGCCACGGGCCCGCTCGACTACAACTCGGCGGCTTTTGACGACGCCTTTGTCATAAGGCAGATCTCCGAGGCCGAGATTCTTGCGGGACATGGTCAGATCGAGCACGCCGTGACCATTCTCAGGGAGATACTCAGCCATGCAAGCGAGAACGTTCAGGTCCATCTAAAGCTGAAGGACATTTACCTGCGCGCCGGAATGTTAGATAAAGCATCCGCTGAATGCCTTGAGCTCGCCAGAGTCTATGAGGATCGCGGCGAGGCGGGCAGAGCCAACGATGCCTTAATCGAGGCGCACCAGTTGAGTCCAGGCTCTGCGCCTGCGCCTCCATCGCTTTCGCAGGCGGGAGGCGATAATGGTTTTGGGTTTCCAAGCGACCTTCCCGCAAGCACCGGTGAGGGGTTCGAGGTACGCGAGCTGACGGGCGGATTCGATCTGAGCAGATATCAAACCGGCCATCTCAGCGACGACATGAGCTTTGTGACGATGCCGCGCAGTTCGAGGCTCAAAAGAGAGGAGCCTTCGGAGGAATACTTGCAAGCGAGTCAGCAGGCGCCCGATGAGTTTCGCTACAGCGACACGCTGGTGAATGACGACGTATCGGCGCTCCCGGGCAGTCAGCCGGTCTCCGAATTTGTGTTCAACACGACCGGTGATGTCTCGCAGGAGGCGTTGGAACGCGTCTTGAACGATGAGCTCGAAGGCGTGGATTTCTACATCGCACAGGGTTACGTCGAAATTGCGAAGGAGACGCTGGATCGTCTCTATGGCGAGCACGGCCGGCATCCAGAAATTCTGGGCCGCTATCAGAGAATGGGAATCGCGGCGCCTGCCGAAGATATCATCGCGCAGGAGGTCCCAATGCCGACCTCGAGCGCCGAGGATTCGCTTTATCAGAGCGATGAATATCAGATCCCGGAGATGAGAGCCGAGTTCAGCGACTCAGATATTGCAAGCTCGCAGTTCGACGTCTCCGAGTACACCACCGGTCCTTTGTCCAACCCGGAGATAACCAGCGCCGAGATTACGATGGAGACCGAGGCTGACACCATTGAGGACGAGCAATACGACGAGTCGTTCGACGAATCCATCTACTTCGCAAGCGAGGAGAGCGAAGAGATAGTGAGTCCCGGCACCGTGTTCTTGAAGGACATCGTTGACTCGGCCAAACAGGAAGCGAGCTCCAAACAGGAACCAGTCTTCGAATCTTCGGATTCCGAACGTTTGAATGGGAACAGAGACGCGCGCGCCTCTGGTTCGTTTTTCGCCGTTCAGGCAGACGAACAGATAACCGAAGAGGACGCGCCTTTCATAATCACGAGCGAGTCGGGACCGTTGAGGGCCGATACAATTGCCAAGCTGAACTCTCAAGAACTTGCGGAAGAGCCTTCATCGGATTTCTTTACCGCGACAACGGGAGGACTCAACGGGGGCAGCAAGCACGAGACGCCTCCGCGCAGGCAGCCTTCCGGGGCGGAGCCGTTCGGCACCGCCGAGCTTATCGAATCGCTCGTCTCGAATTTCGAAGTTCGAGTTCCCGAGGTCGAGGAACCGCTCGAGGAGATCGAGGAAATAGAGCAAAGCGGCAAGCTCGATGCTGAGGCCGCTTTCGCGTCGGTGGAGACAGAGGAAGCGGAATTATCCGCGCCGACCGTTGGTACATCCAGCGCCTTTCAGTTCGAGGCTCCCGCTATCGACGCCATTGGCGAAACAGCGGGATCGCCAAACGGCATCGACTCCGAGCTTCGAAGCATGCTTGAGGACCTCCGGGAGAACACCGGCGAGCTCGACCCCCTGATCGACTACGAGACTCACTATAGTCTCGGCCTCGCGTACAAAGATATGGCGCTGGCCGATGAAGCGATCGAGCAATTCCAAATGGCCTATAAGATGGCGACGCTTTCGGAGAGCGAGGCCGATGCAATTCAGTGCTGTAACATGCTTGGCGTCTGCTTCAAGCAGAAATCCATGCACAAGATCGCCGTGATGTGGTTTCAACGGGGGCTCAATACTCCGAGTAGATCCGAAGACGAGTATCAGGCGCTTAGATATGAAATCGGCCTCTGCTATGAGGAGTCCGGCGATCTCGAAAAAGCGATAGAGATGTTCATGGAGGTCTACGGCGTGGACATTAATTACCGGCACGTCGGCGACAAATTGAAGGAGTTGCAGGCCGCAAAGACGGCGTGATAGCTTCAGGCGTTAGCGGCGATGAAAGGCGGCCGCTTGCATCCATAAATGTCCGCAAAATTAACCGTCGTCTTCTTTATTCTCATCTGCTTTGAAATCGGCGTTGTACTCGTATGCATTCCGTGGTTTCAGTACTGGACCGACAACCAGTTCCTGATGCTTGCCGCCGAGAAGTTTCACTCATCCGGAATAATTCGATTTATGATGAATGGATATGTCCGAGGCGCGGTTACAGGCCTCGGATTCTTTAACATCTTTCTTGGGATCTGGGAGTGGGCCAATTTCAAGCAGACTGTCAGGTCGTTCCAAACCGATTCCATAGCAGACGAGTCGCGAATCGAGTCGGCCGGTCCTCGTGCTATACCTCATAACTGATCGCCGCAAACTGGCTCCAAGGGCCTCTCTCACGGAGATCGACGCCCTGATCGATTTCCTGACAAGCGCCGCTGCTTCAGGCGTCGATATGATCCAGATCAGGGAGCGCGACCTTCCGACGCGCGATCTCTACTACATTACGAAGCGAGTTCTCGAATCCACCGAGCCGTTCCAGACGCGAATATTCGTGAACGATCGAGTCGATGTAGCGGCTGCCCTTCCCGGGGTCGGCGTTCATCTTACAACGCGGTCGCTGCCTGTCCGCATCGTGAGAGCGATCTTTGGCGATAGCCTAAAGATAGGCGCATCAACTCACACGCTGGAGGAAGTGAAGAGAGCCGAATACGAGGGCGCGGACTTCGCGGTATTCGGGCCGGTGTTCGACACGGAAAGCAAACGCGGGTATGGCTCGCCAGTAGGCGTCGAAGCGTTGAGGCAGGCGGTTTCGGAGGTTTCAATTCCCGTGCTTGCACTCGGCGGCATAGGGCTGAACAATTTCAAAGAAGTATTAGATGTCGGCTGTGCCGGCCTTGCTGGAATTTCAATTTTCGCGGGCGACGGCGCCGTCGCGGCACTAGTCAGACGGCTCAAAGGGCTCCCGGGATGATAACAATCCTTACTGTCGCGGGCTTCGATCCATCGGCCGGGGCCGGTGTCTTAGCCGATATTAAGACGATCGGAGCATTCGGCTGCTTCGGAGTCGCAGCCGTCACAAGCATCACCGAACAAAATACACTTGGAGTGTTCAACGCCAGTCACCTGGAACCTGATCTGATATCAAATCAGATTGAAGCGCTTCTGACGGATTTCAATATCGCCGCCGCCAAGACGGGGATGCTGCCGAGTTCGGCTTCCGTCGAAATCGTTGCTGAGCGGTTAGCCGCTTCCGGAATTCGCAATATCGTGGTTGATCCGGTGCTGAGATCCACAAGCAACTATCCCCTCGCCGATGCCGATGTCGTTAAGGCTCTCGTCGAATGTCTCCTGCCGCTAGCCGCTTTGGTTACGCCTAATGTCAGGGAGGCGGCGGCAATGACGAACATTGAAGTAAAGGACATTGAATCAATGGAGCGCGCCGCCAGAGAGATCATCGGGCTTGGAGCCAAGGCCGTACTTGTTAAGGGCGGCGATATTGAAGGAGATCTGGCTGCTGATGTTCTGGTCTTCGATAAGCAATGCATCACGATCAATGAGCCCAGAGTCAGGTCGTCAAGCACTCACGGAACAGGATGCGCTCTTTCTTCGGCAATAGCGTGTTTGCTCGGAAGGGGATCTTCTCTGGAGGAATCCGTGAAGCGCGCAAAGCGCTATGTAGCGGAGGCGATCCGGACCGCGCCGGGACTGGGCCACGGGCAGGGGCCGCTTAATAATGATGCGCGCGAAGAGTCTCTCGTTTAGCGGTTGTGCTAGTATGTCTGAGTCCAGATATTTCCCAAAATTTCTCTTGGAGGATATTTCTCAAATGAAGACTCTAGGTCTGGTTTGTTTCTTCTTTTGCCTGGCTTTCGCGATTTCGATTGCGGCGCCTCGTCCGACCGCGGATCCGCTGAGCGGCACTTGGACCGGCGATTGTGGTCCGTCTCCAACCCACCGCAATCAGGTTACGGTCGAGTTGAAGTGGGATGGGAAAGTCCTTAGCGGAACCGTCAACCCATCCAGCGACAAGATAGCGCTGCAAAAGTGCACCTTTGACGCCAAGACCGGCGCCATTCATATGGAAGCCGACGCCAAGAGCCGCAGAGGCGGCGATGTTCACTATGTCATCGACGGCAACGTCGAAAAGAATACTATGACCGGAAGCTGGAATCACGATGCTCGCAAGGGGGACTTCAAGCTTACGAAGCAGTAACGAGATTCCGCCGGTTTAGGAGAGCGCATGAGTTGATATGGGTCAACTCATGCGAGCCATGAGTCCGCGAGATCATTTCTTGGCGAAGTGTTTATCGTAGAGCTTGCGGGCCTCGTGTTGCGCGTCCCGCAGTTCCGGTGAGAGTTGTGCGGTTTGTTTAGCCGAGAGCACCTGATCGAGCAGAAGGCGGGCTTCGTTTTTTCGGTTGTCGTCAATGTAGCTCTCCGCCAGATAGACTTTGAGAAGCGGGTTTGAAGGCGCGATCTTCAGCCCTTGCTCGTACTCTTCTATCGCCCGTTTCTTATTACCGCCAAAGGCGCCGGGCAGTTCGAAATCGATTTTTCCCAGAACAACATATGCGCCGCCGTTCGCGTGAGCCGCATCGAGGCGGATGACCGTTTCCATTTCTTTCCGAATGTTCTTTACGAGCGTGAGCGCTTTGAACATACCCTTAGCCTCGCCGTAGCTTCCATAGCTCACTCCAAGCCAGTAGTGACCCTCGACGCCTTCGCCTCGAGCTTCCACGGCCTGCTTGCCTGCTGCTACCGCCAGCTCGAGTAGCTTGAGTTTCTGCGAAGCCGGTTTCGTGTCGTCCCCAAGCGATTGGTAGGCGCGAGATCGGCGCCACTGAATATCATAGCTGCCGGGCGCCGCCTTCCCGAGGTCGTCAAGCAGCGCGGTAGATTGCTTCAGCGGCTCCAGATTCTCGGTTGCTCGATATTGATTAAAGAGAGCGTCGGCGCGCGACAACGTCTCCTTGTCGGGCTGTGCCTGTCCAGGGCTGACAAGCGAGAGCAGCAGAGTGGCAACAAAGATAAACATCAACATAGTAGAAAACCTGAAAGCCTCTGTAATGGTCCGCGCGCGGACTCAATCGTTCCCGGTGCTGCCGACTTTCCAGCCCCGTTCGTCAGCGGCGGGTTTGACTGTGGCAGGTCGTTCGCCGCTTTCGCTTATCACTTCGTCTCTGAGGCGATGTTCGTACGCTGCTTTTATGAACGACGCGAAGAGCGGGTGCGGATAGAGCGGCCGGGACTTGAACTCTGGATGAAACTGACATCCGAGAAACCATGGATGATCCGGTATCTCGACGATCTCGACGAACTTGCCGTCCGGCGATTTTCCGGAGAAGACAAGGCCCTTCTTACTCATCTCTTCCTCGAATCGAGGATTAAATTCATATCGATGCCGATGCCGCTCGCTGATCAGCTTCTCGCCGTAGATCTTGTTCGCAAGTGTGCCTTCAAGAAGTTGGCAGGGATACGCTCCAAGCCGCATGGTCCCTCCCATAGCCTCGACTCCGATCAAATCTCTGAGCTTGAAGATCACCGGATAGCGCGTGTCATCATCGAACTCGGTAGAATCGGCGCCCTCCAACGAGCAAACATTGCGCGCGAACTCGATCGTAGCGCACTGCATTCCAAGACAGATGCCGAAAAACGGAGTCAGCTCGCGACGCGCGTAGCTGATCGCGCGAACCATTCCGGATATACCTCTCTTGCCAAAGCCGCCCGGGACAAGAATGGCATCCAGTTCGCGAAGGCGCTCTTCCCAATCCGGATCGTCGATCAACCCTTCGGATTCCACCCAGCGAATATGGACGCGCAGGCGATTCGCGACGCCGCCATGTACGAGAGCTTCGTTCAAGCTCTTGTATGAATCCTCCAGCTCTACATATTTGCCGACGATGCCGATCGTGACGGCCGCGTCCGGATTCTTCACGGTCTCAACGAGGTTGTTCCATGGCCGGAGATCGCGTTCGCCGGCAACCAGACCCAGCTTCCTGACGATCATATCGTCGAGACCCTGCTGAGCGAATTTCAGCGGCACTTCGTAAATAGAATCCACGTCCTGAGCTGTAATCACCGCGCTCTCTTGCACGTTGCAGAAGAGGGCGATCTTGGCTTTCATCTCGTGTGGGAGCTGTCGATCGCAGCGACAGAGCAGAATATCCGGCTGAATACCGATCTCCCTGAGTTCCTTAACAGAATGCTGCGTCGGTTTTGTCTTCAGCTCGCCGGAAGCGGCTATAAAAGGAACGAGGGTGAGATGGATGAAGAGCGCGTTTTCGCGGCCCACCTCGTTGCCCATCTGCCGGATGGCTTCGAGGAAGGGAAGCGACTCTATATCGCCGACGGTGCCGCCGACCTCAACGATCACCACGTCGTTGTCGTCGTTTATGCTGTTGATGGCGTCCTTGATCTCGTTGGTTACGTGAGGGATGACTTGAATGGTCTTCCCGAGGTAATCACCACGCCTCTCCTTGTTAATCACGGATAGATAGATTCGGCCGGTCGTCCAATTGTTCGCCTGCGTGAGGTTGGCGTGAGTAAATCGCTCGTAGTGTCCGAGATCGAGATCGGTTTCAGCGCCGTCGTCCGTGACGAATACCTCTCCGTGTTGAAACGGAGACATCGTGCCGGGATCGACGTTTATATAAGGATCTAATTTCTGAAGGGTAACTTTCAGGCCGCGGGCTTCGAGCAGGCTTCCAATCGAGGCGGCCGCCAGCCCTTTCCCCAGGCTGGAAACGACGCCTCCGGTCACAAAAATGTATTTGGTCATTTAATACTCTCCTCAATGAGTTTTTTAACCCGATAATAATCCTGCTCGGTGTCTATGCCGATCGAACGATGCTCGACTTCCACTACCTTGATCTTATGGCCGTTTTCCAGCATTCGAAGCTGTTCAAGGCCTTCCGTTATTTCGAGCGGAGTGGGATCCATTCGAGAGAACTCGTCCAAAAAACTCCTGCGATAGGCGTACAGGCCCGTGTGCTTTCGATATCGTGAAAGCAATGACGAGTCCGACCTGAGAGTCTCTTCAAGATTGCCTCGGCCGCCTCTGGGATACGGCAGCGGCGAGCGCGAAAAGTAGAGGCCGAAGCCCCGCCGGTCGGTCACTACTTTGACGACGTTCGGATTGAGTACATCGTCTACGGTGTCTATCGGCTCTGAAGTGGTGCTTACGAGAAGCGACGGATCGTCGATCAGCGGCCGGATTGCGGCGTCTATAGTTGAGGGCTCGATGAGAGGCTCGTCACCTTGCACGTTGACGATAATCGAAGCGTCGAAGCGTGCGGCTGCCTCGGCCACCCTGTCCGTGCCAGACTTTGCCGTAGGTGATGTCAAAATGGCCGTGCCTCCGTGCTGTTCAACGACCTCAGCGATCCGATGGTCGTCGGTTGCAACGAACACGCGAGAAATAGATGAAGCCTGTTCGGCTTTATGCATGACGTGAATAATCAAGGGGAAACTACCAAGTGGGAGGAGGGGCTTGCCCGGCAGCCGAGTCGATGAGAACCGCGCAGGGATGATCGCAATCGCCTCTCCTGTCACGGGTTTCGAGCCTATCCCATCACCGAGGCGAGTGTCAAATTACCCCGACTTTTAGGTTCGCTCGCGCAAGGGACAATATTATTGACAGTGGAGTAGGTGCGTGCTACAAAGGTCTTTGTCTCATTAACGTTGGCTATTCGACCTCAACCCGCGGCCAACGCTCAGCAAATGCCCTCATAAGAAAACCGCAACGGCGAAGACATCGCCAATCGAGGCTTGCTATACGAGCCGGCTCGAAAGCCGCATCGCTTCATATAAGCCGTTAAGCGGCCGCTATCGACACTCTCGATCAAGCGGCCAAGAACTTCTTTCCGGAGACCTGATATGACTTCCAGCCACAACTCCGCTGCAAGGGCAGCAATATTGTTTCTAATTTCAGTTCTTGCACTGACCGAAGTATCGGCCTTTGGCGCGAGCAGCGCACGGAATCATCGCGGCGGAGCTAATTTGGAAGCGAGTTTCGGCGCCGCCGTCTCGGACACTGCCATTATTGAATCATCATGCAGCTATTCGATTGCGCCCGATACAGTCGCCGCGGGGCCGCAACTGGCTACTGGAGCCGTCGCCGTCACCGCCGGCTCGGGATGTGACTGGACCGCGACCACCAACGACGACTGGATCGTCCTCACAGGCGGGCTGGTTGGCAGCGGTAACGGAATCGTAACCTACGCTATTGAAGAGAACGACACGGGCAGCCTTAGATCCGGTACGGTCACGATCGCAGGGCTGACTTTTACGATCAATCAATTGGCCCTTCAACCTCTGGCTGTTCTTACGCCGCCGCTGCCTTTTGCGGTCATGGAGAATTTTTATTTTCAGGCATTCAGCGGCGCTGGAGGCATCGGCCCATATTCGTGGGCGGTTGGCAGCGGCTCGCTGCCGGAGGGCTTGGCGCTCGACAGCACCGGCCGGTTGTTCGGAACTCCGACGGTTGTGGGCGCATTCGATTTTACAGTAGAGATCACCGATCACGGCGGAAGAAAGGCGCACGCGGCATACAGCCTCGAGGTTTTTGGTCCATCCCTGAACGTAACCACAAACATCTTGGGACCGGCGGTAACTGGAACGCTTTACAATGAGAAGCTGTTCGCAACTGGCGGTCTTGCTCCGTATCACTGGTCGGTAACCATAGGGGAGCTTCCCTCGGGACTAAGCCTCGATTCCGCTGCCGGGATCATCTCGGGCGTGCCTGACCTGAGCGGGAACTTCAGGTTTACGGTGACCGTCAGAGACGCGCGATCTTCGACCGCGACTCGAGTCCTTCAGGCATTTGTGTACGGGCCGAACGATGTGCCGTCCATAAGCAACGTGAAGTATAAGAACTCCACAAAGGTGATAGTCAACGGCGCTCACTTCGACTTGCAGGCGAACCTGTTCATCGATGGTGTCAAAGTTGAACCGAGATTCAGCAGCGATTCTCAGTTCATAGTCAAGCCGATTACTCTTTCACCGGGCGTGCACCAATTCAGAATCATCAACCGCAATGGGCTCTCTTCGAGTGTTATGACTACGTCGGTTCAGTAGAGGAGAGCGAATATTTAACGCTGGGAGATCGACCGATACGGCAATCTTGATCAGCCGCTTGATTGCGGCCGCTTGGACTGTGGGAGATTATTCTCCCGCCGTTGTGCCGCGGGGTTGCGCGGTGAAATCTATCGCTTGGCTATCTTCCTGTCTTCGCAGAGCCGCGAGGGATACAACGGTAATCGCACAGTAGAGCAAGCTCAGCAGTATCAGGCCGTCTATTCCGTCCCACTTCGCCGCGAATCCACCAGTGATCGTCCCTATTACCTGGCCTATGCCGAGAAAAACCGAATACAGCCCCATTATTGAGCCTCGATCCTGGCTGTGGGACTCTGTCATATCGGCAAGATAAGTCAGCGCGGCGGGAGTGAATCCGCTCATAACGAGCACGCCGAGCGCGATCAGGATGGCAAACGGGTTGAGACCTATATGAGGGAATCCGCTCAGATGATTCAGTCCATAGATGGCGCTCAGGCTCGCGGCCACCCCGCAGACCGACACAAGCATTACCTGAGTCTTACGATACCTTCCCATTAAAAGACTCCAGCCCAGGATACCGCAGCCGAATATGAAGAAGAGCACCGCGAAGCGATTGCCGAACTGATTAGGGGAGTAGCTCCCCATCAGCAACTGTCTATGATGCCGGTCTCCCGTCAAAAGGCCCACGCTGTTGTTGAGCCACATGCCGATGATCGAGTTCACCGCAAGCCACGCAGGCACAAAGAGCCAAACCTGTCCGGACTTCATGAGCCTTGCATAATGACGAAGTCCACCGCGGGCCGGTCCATTCGAGTGATCGTGCGCGGGTTTGACTATGTCTCGCACTCCCAATGCAAACACCGCAAGACTCACGAGGTACATCAAACCGTTTAAGCAAAACGCCGGGCTGATCAAGTGCAGTCCCAGAAAATCGGCAGGCGTATGAAAATGGTCCCATAGCCAACCTCCGGCTTTTGCTCCAATCGCCATGCCGCCGACGAATGTGATTTCAAACAAACCTATGACTCGAGCGCGCAGAATAGGATGGTCTTTGGTGGCTTCTGATATAAAACCGAGAGTAGACGGGACCGTGCTTGCCGTGGATAGTCCTTCGAGCAATCTCGTCAGTACGAGCACCCAGACAGTGATGGTGACGGCGGTGATCTGCACCGCAACGGCTCCAAGCAGAGGGCCTAATAAGATAAAGACGCGCCGGCCGTAGCGATCGCTCAACGAGCCCAATACGAGCGATCCGAGAAGCTCCGTGATAAAAAAAGAAGCGGTGATGAGCCCTCTCGTGCTGTGCGGGAGAGGAAAATACTCACGGTTTATGGTAACGAAGTAATACTGAAGCATCTGGCTCATCGTTTGCGCTGCTATCCGGAGGAGCAACGTACCGGCAATCACCGCGACCAACGCGATGACCAACCTGCGTGTGAGCGCCGAATTTGATAAGGGTTCGCTGACTTTTGTTGAAGAGGACATGGCTCGCCGGCACATAGGGAAGCAAGGTCCGAAACTAACAAACCGAGGCTCGGGTGTCTAGCGACTGCTGGAAGTGGTGTGCGTCATGATTTAGCGTTATTAGATGCGGCTCAGAGTTAAACCAGAAGTGGTTGCGGCATCGCTCCGTTTACAACCATGAAACGGTGTATGTCTCGATCTATTTTTTAGAAGGCGGCAGTACCTCTCGCTGGAATAACGCGGCGAGGAGCCAGCAGCCGGCGAATATCCAGAGAAAATACTGCTCCGAAAACTGCGCGCCCGCTTTCCACCATTTCAGCATCAGCGCCAGCACGAGAAACGAGAGAGCGCGAGCTATGCCGGCGGCAACGACCGTATTCCACAATCGCGCGACCATGCCTCCGCCCATCTGAATTGCGTAGCGCCGTATCACCACGCACA
>Ga0066687_10000081_pt1 | contig 26300 bp, 13 predicted proteins | sample GraSoiAngelo_136_FD_65630 | JGI IMG/M metagenome (GOLD analysis project Ga0066687, IMG submission 65630) | Grasslands soil microbial communities from the Angelo Coastal Reserve, California, USA - 14_0929_09_20cm | ecosystem: Environmental > Terrestrial > Soil > Grasslands | place: USA... | reverse complement strand
AGATCACATAAGCGAGGTTATTGTCGCTGACTCTCGATCTCGCGTTGACGGCGCTCATGCTCGATGTTTCCGCCCCGTCGACATCCAGAAGCATGACTTTCGCTGTTGTGCCGCTGACAAGGCTCGCGAGCTTCTGCTGCGTCAGGAGCACTTGAATACCGCCGTCCGCCAACATGAACGCGAGCCGCTGAGATGGATAACTGGGGTCAAGCGGAACATACGCCCCGCCTGCTTTTAATATGCCGAGCAAGCCTTCGATCATCGCCGCCGATCTTTCGACGCAGATGCCTACGAGCGATTCAGGCTCAACCCCAATCGATATCAGATGCGACGCCAGTTGATTGGCGCGAACATTGAGCACGCTATAGGTCAGCCACTGTTCACCAAATACGGTTGCAACGGCGTCGGGCGTACGCTCTACCTGGTCCTCAAAGAGCTGATGCAGGCAACGATTCTCCGCGTAGTCTCGATTAGTAGCGTTCCACTCGCTCAACACCAGCGCGCGATCAGCTTCCGAAAGCATCGGCAGAAAGGCCACGCTTCGATCCGGCTCGGCCAACGCGGACTCGAGAAGCACTTTCATCTCTCCTGCCATCCGCTCGACGGCGGATGCATCGAAGAGATCGGAGTTGTACTGCATCGCGGCGTAGATACATCCTTCATGCTCGGCAGCCATCAACGTGAGCTCGAACGGAGCGATCTGTCGCTCCATCGCAACCGGTTCAACACTCAATCCGCCGAGCATCATCTGAATTCCCGCGCTCCCAATGGCCAGGCTCTCGAAGCCTTCCTGTTCGGATGGATTGGCTCGTTGCATGACAAACGCGGCCTGACACAGCGGAGGCCGGCTCGGATCTCTCACCGGCTGTAGTCGATCGACCAGCCGAGCGAACGGATAGTCCTGATGATCGAGCGCGCCCAGCACCCGCTCGCGGGTCCGTTCTATTAGCTCGTCATAACCGGGAAGCCCCGTTAGATCGGCCCGTATCGGAAGAAGATTCGTGAAGTAGCCGAACACACGCGCAAACTCGGGACGCGTCCGGTTAGCCGCCACGGAGCCGACCACGAAATCGCTTTGTCCGCAGTAGCGATAAAGCAGCGCCTCATAAGCGGCCAACAAAGTTACGTACAGGGTCGTGCGATGGCGCGCGGCGGCCGCCCTGAGGCCGAGGGTTGTTTCTTCGCTGAGAATGAACTTGTGAGACGCTCCGACGTGCGTCTGTATCGCCGGTCTCGGTTTAGTAATCGGCAGATCCAACGCGGGCAGGTCGCCGGCCAGTTGCTCGCGCCAGTAGTCGAAGAGCTTCGCATCATCTTCGCCGCCAAGTCTTCGGTTTTCGAAGCGCACATAGTCCGAATAGTCCGCGCTCAGCGGGCTCAGCTCGGCTTGCGAGCCCTCGCTGATTGCTTCGTATAACGCTCCCCACTCGCTCGCTAATATCGCGAGAGACCAAAAATCGGCGATGATGTGATTGAATACCAGCTCGAGAATATGTTCTCGTTCACCAACCTTGAAGAGCACCGCTCGAAATAACGGACCTTTGTCCAATTGAAAGGGCCGCTCAGCCTCCTCGGCCATGCGCAGGCTCACCTCGGATTCAGTCCACTTCGTCGCGTCGTATTCGCTCAGGCTGACTTCCGATCGATCGTGGACGCGCTGCACGGGCGTTCCGTCGACCGAATGAAACGTGGTCCTGAGCGCGCGATGACGCGCAGCCAGCGATGTCAGGATCCGCCGGACTACGGAGATATCAAGCTCGGATCGAATTCGAATCGCGCCGCCGATATTGTATGCGGAGCTCGACGGGGCCAACTGATAGAGGAACCATAACGCTTGCTGGCCGATTGAAAGCGGATACTCCGGCGGCCGCTCGGTTGAGAACGTGAAAACGGAATGCCTGTTGTCTGACCGGCGCTCGCCGGCTATCTCCAGCGCCAGGTCGCGAATGCTGCAACCTTGTAGAAGATCGGCCAGCGGAATCGCGACGCCAAATTCGGTTTCAATCTTGTGAATGACTTCAATAGCCGCTAACGAATCCAGTCCATAATCCGTCAGCGGCAGGTCGATGCCGACGTGTTCCGAGTCACAGCCCAGCCGGGACGCAGCCATCTCCCGAAGCCAATCCTGAACCTGTCCGTTGGCTAATCTGTCCGGCGGAGAAGCCTCGTTCGGATTATCGTGATCGTATTCCGCGATATCGCTATCGTTCGCGCCATCCGATTGCCATCGAGCAACAGCGTCAAGCGCGTTTTCGAAATAGGCTAGTTTGCAAGCGTTCCGCTGCAGCTTCCCGCTTGAGGTCTTCGGTATTGAACCTGCTTTGACGAGTATTATGGCGTGAAGCTGCAATTGATGATCGCGCGCAACGGCTTCTCGTATCGCAGCGAATACTTCGGCTGCCTCGCAATCCTGAAAACGCCTCTCGACCTCCTGTACGGCTGCCAGCATTTCTCCTTCGGCATCGTCGATCGAGAACGCAACGCCGCAGCCTGGGCGTAGCGCAGGATGGCTCTGTTCAACCGAAAGCTCGATGTCCTGCGGATAGTAGTTGAGCCCTCGGATAATGATGAGATCTTTCAGGCGGCCGGTTATGAAGAGACAGTCCTCATCTATAAAACCCAGATCTCCGGTGCGTAGAAAGCGCCCTTCATTGTCGCCGTCAAGTCGCGCCCCAAAAGCGGACGCGCTCTCTTCGGAACGATTCCAATAGCCGAGCGCGACCCCGCGGCCGGAAAACCAGATCTCTCCGACTCGTCCTGTCTGGCAACGTTCTGAAGTACCCGGATCGACTATAACGAGATTGTCTCCGCACAAAACATCACCGCATCCGACGAGGACGCGGCTATTCGACGGATCATCGGAAGAGGCTGCAATCACCCTGTTCCGCTCCAGCGCTTTCGCCGCGACTCGTTTTATCAAAGGCTCCCGGGCTCCCGCGACAAGCAGACTGGCCTCCGCCAAACCGTAACAGGCATGAAATGATTTACGGTCAAAGCCGCGCGATTCGAACGCGCCGGCAAAGCGATCGAGCGTGTCGGATCGGATCGGCTCCGCTCCATTGAAAGCCACCCTCCAACTTCTCAGATCCAACGAGGCCCGCTCTTCAGCGCTTATCCTTCGTACACAGAGATCGTAAGAAAAATTGGGTCCGCCGCTCGTGGTAGCTCGATAGTTCGAGATTGCTTCCAGCCACCGAAACGGCTTTTGCAAAAAGGTCATCGGAGACATCAATACGCACGCGGCTCCGGAGTACAGGGGCTGAATGACATTTCCGATCAACCCCATGTCGTGATAGAGAGGCAGCCAGCCCACGATTATCGATTGCTCATCCTGCCGAAACATCTTTTGAATCGATTCTTCGTTGTGAAGCAGATTGTGATGAGTCAGCATCACGCCTTTCGGGTGGGATGTTGAGCCTGACGTGTATTGCAGGAACGCTATCGAATCGCCTCGCACATCAGGCCGGCGCCAGGCTTCGTGCATCGAAGCGCCCGGCGCATCGAGCGCCAGCCATTGAACCTGCGCCAGAGAACCGCTTTCTCTCAAATCGGCGGAGAAGCGGTTGAGTATCGAGGCAGTGGTTAAGACAGCGGCCGGCTGACAATCCATTGCTATCGATACGATTCTCGCCATGCTGCCTTGCCGTCTGGAAGGCGGATACGCGGGTACGGCAATAACGCCGGCGTAGAGACAGCCGAAGAAGGCCGAGATGTAGTCGAGGCCCGGCGGGAATAAGAGCAGCACTCGCTCACCCGCCGCAACAGTCTCCTGGAGTCGAGCCGCTGCCGATTGGGCTCGCTCGTCAAGCTCGCGATAGCTCAGCGCGCCTTCCGCAACGCCGTCGCTATTGAGGAACGTATAAGCCCGTTTATCGGGATGTTCCTCAGCTCGGCGCCGAAGGAGGTCTACGAGCGTGAACTCCGCGGTCAAATATCCGTGGCTCATCATTTAACCTGTCAACCGGTCCGGTTGAAGTTCGAGATGGTTCGACTTGCTTGAATTTTCTTTAGGAGTGGGCCTGAAACTGAAGGGCCGCTTGAGTCTCAGGCGGAGAGGTCTGATGCGAGCACCCAACGAACAAAGATACAAGAGGACTAACGTTAATTGGACGTCTTCGTATTGCTGTCGAGCAGCGCCTCTACGCGGCGGCGCTGCGCTTCTGATCGAATCGAGGCGGCGGTCCGCGCGAACTCATTGCGAAGCTCGGAATCGCCCAGGTAGAGATTGGCATGTTCGAGCAGAAACTCTACCTTATCGTGTTCGAATGGAATGCGCTTCGCTGCCATCAACGCATCGAGCAGCGCTTCTCGCGAAAGCGCCTTCGGGGATTTGAATATGGCGGTCAGCACCCGCTTCTGCTCAAAACTAGAGTCCAACTTTCCAATCGCCTGGAAAAAAGCAGAGCAGAGATCCGGCCGGCTAAGAACGGCTCCGAAAGCCGCGATCAAGAGGTTGGCGCGCTCGGATTCCGATGACACCGATGACGAAATCGCCCCCATCACATCTTGAAGCGAGGCTGGATCGAGGTTATTGCTCTTGAGCGCGGTCTCCAGATATATCCGTCTCGCGCGATCGCTCCGGGCGGTAGCGCTTTCCACGATTAACCGCCGCGCTCCGCCTTCCTTCAACAAGCGTTCGGCTCGGCTTTCGGCATCCAGTCCGCTGCGGGCCAACGTCGTGGATAGCGCGCGCGCGAACCAGGCCTGGGATTCGCGATCGAACACATGCGATTGTCCGTTCAGCGAATAGGCGTGCTCGACGCCGCCGCCTGGATGCGCTGTTACTTCCAGCTTTCTCTCGACCTCCTTCGACTTCTCGTTAAGAACGAAGAGGCCGTCATTCGAGATCGATTTCACATCGGTCGAATCGTCGGTGAACTCGACGCGCCCTCCAATAGTCACGGTGACGGATCGATCGTTCTCCGACCATCTCCAGCTCGACTCGGATCGTGAAGGCGCGGCTTTGGTTTGGGGCGCGCCGCCGTCGAGGTATTCGCGGATCGAGTCCGTCAACTGACCCATCGTTACCTCACGCGGAAGAGCGCTGCAAAGAGCGAATAATTGCAAGATCATGGACATGCCAAAAGCGGTGTTCATCAAACACCTCCCTCCTTAGATTAGAAGATGCAACGGACTTAGAATATCTATTCCGAGCGCAGGGCGGAGATCGGGTTAATCCGGAGCGCCCTCCTCGCCGGGATGTAACAGGCCAACAGCACAACGATCATCAAAAACGCCGAAATGCTCAAAAGGATCTTCGGATCGCTGGGCCCGACCTCGAAGAGCATGCTCGAGATGAAACGCATCCCCGCCAGCGCCAAGAACAAGCCGATTCCAATGCCGATCAAAGCGAGCGTGATGCCTTGCCCAAGAACCAGTCTCAAGACCTGGCTCCCCTGCGCGCCGAGAGCCATGCGAATTCCTATCTCTCGTACCTGCTGACTCACCGAGTAGGCCATCACTCCGTAGATGCCGGTGCCCGCAAGTATGAGTCCCACCGTCGCAAACACAAGCAGCAGCGTCATGCTGAATCGACGCGGCGCGAACGTAGCGGAAACCAACTGCTCGAACGTCTTGCTCTCCGGCAGGTAGATCGTTTTGTCCACTTCTCTAATTGCTCCGTGAACGCCTGAGCTCAACGCCATCGGGTCGGAGGCCGTTCTCACGATGTAGGTGATTGACCTTGGAGGCGCCTGAAGGAACGAGACGAATAGGGCGGGCGTTGCTTTGCTCTCGAGCGTCTTGTTTCGTACATCGCCTACGACCCCGATGATCTCCGAAGGCGCATCATCGCCGCCCAACCGGATTCGTTTGCCGATCACTTCCTCGCCCGCAAAGTACTTATGGCTGAATGCGTCGTTTATTATTACTTTTCGCGGCGCCGCCAATGTGTCCATTTCGCTAAAAGCGCTGCCTTTCAACAGAGGTATTTCCATTACCTCAAAATGGTTCGGCGAAACCGTAGAGTAATCGGTGCTCAGCTCTTCGTTGTCCGATGCAGGACGGCCCTCGATCGAGAATGTAGTCTCGGTGTTGTCGCCGCTCAAAGGAACCATATCAACCGCACCGGCGGTCTTGACGCCCGGCAATGATCGAATATGATCCAGCACATTTTGATAGAAGGCGGCCTGTTGTTCCGGCTTCGGATAGCGCGACCTTGAAGGCGAGACGTAAACCGTCAGGAGATTGGCCTGATTGAATCCGGGGCTGATCGAGGTAATACGAGCGTAGCTCTTCATGAGGAGACCGGCGCAAATCAACAGGATCAACGAAACAGCCATCTCCGCGACGACGAGCGCCTTTCGAGCCAGCCTGCCACGCACGCCCTGGTTCGATTCCCTGCCGCCTTCCTTAAGCGAGTCGTTCAGGTTCAGAACCGACGCCTGAAGCGCAGGCGCGAGACCGAACACGACGCCGGTCAACACGCAAAGCAGAAACGTGAATCCCAGCACGGGCAGATCGATTCCGCTTTCTTGAACGCGCGGTATCTTCGTGGGGCTGGCTGCAACGAGTATGCGAGTACCCCAAATCGCCAGCATCAATCCAATGCCGCCTCCGATCAGCGCCAGGATTACGCTCTCGGTTAGAAGCTGGCGAACGACGCGAGCCTTTCCGGCCCCGAGCGCGGTGCGAATGGCAATCTCTTTCGATCGCGATACGGATCTGGCGAGCAACAGATTCGCGACGTTCGCGCACGCTATAAGGAGAACAAAACTGACGGCTCCGAATATCATCAGCAGCGCCGGCCTGATCTCACCCACTATGTCGTCGTGAAGCGAGACTACTCTGGCCTGGCAACCTTCGTTGGTATCCTGATGTTCCCCTTCGAGACGGGTAGAGATCACATTCATCTCGCTCTGGGCCTGCCGCTCCGATATGCCGCGTTTGAGACCGGCGACAACGTTGTACTTGCGCAAGCCGCGCGCCTGTAGATCAGCCGGAGAAGCATAAAGGCCGAACGGCATCCAGAAATCGCCCTGTTCCGATTCAACCGGAAACTTGAATTCAGGCGGCATGATGCCGATAACCGTCGTGTCCCTGCTGCTCAACAGGATCGACTTTCCAATCACGTTTTCGTCGCCGCCGAAAAGCCGCTGCCATGTCTTATAGCTCAAGACAACGACGCGCGGGCCGCCCTGGCGATCTTCATCGGCGGTGAAAACACGGCCGCGGAGCGGATTGACTTCAAGCAGCGAGAACATGTTCGCCGATACACCGGACCCGCGAAGAAGTATGGGCTCATCTCCGCCGCCATAGATAACACCGAACGAATTGTAAACAGCCAGTTGATCAAAGGAGGCGGCGCTCTCAGTCCAATCTTTGAAGTCCGCATACGAGCAAGGAAGGTGATCCTGCCCGGTTCGATCGATCCTTTCCACGATCTTCACGAGCCGATCCGGATTCCCGAAAGGAAGGGGGCGAAAGACCACGGCGTTGAGCACGCTGAAAATAGCGCTCGTCGCGCCGATTCCAAGGGCCAACGCCAGGATGGCGGCTATCGTAGTGCCCGGATTCTTCCGCATCGTCCTAAAGCTGAATCGAAGATCTTCCATCATCGCCTCTACCTCCCAGGTTCGGATCTGATCGAATACAAATCGCGGACAATGAGTTGTCCTTTTTTTGCTTGCTCCCGACGCCGTGCGGCGCCTTTTTCAAATGATCACTCGCGAGGTGCAACTGCCCCGTGAGTCTCGGGACCTTCGCAAATCGCGCGTTATGTTGACTCGCTTGAGCCATCTATCGCTGCCGTCGTATCTCGCCTTGAACGGCCTTCTGCCGTGTACCGTTTTATAGTTGTCCACGAACAGAATGTCTCCCGGATTGAGAACCACTTCGGAAAGCTTGGAGTCGATCTCGCCGATCAGACCGGTTAAGGCTTGCTGGGCCTCGTCGTCGTCCGGCGGATCCATGAAATAAGGATCGAGTCGCAGATAAGGCGAGGACGGATCCCCGGACATTATAGCGATTTTCCGCGGCCTGCCGAAGGGTTCGCGCATCGCGCCGTTATGCTCCGGAGATTGGACGGAATGACCGTTTCCGTTTTCCACCGAATGACCGTTTCCGTTGTTCACCGATCGACCATTTGCGTTGTTCACCGTGTGACCGTTTCCGTTGACCGAGTGACCGTTGCCATTGCCCAGATCATTGCTCAGATCATTGCTCAGATCATGGGACTCATCCGGCCTGATGGTGAAGCGCGGCTCGAACAGGGTTCTTACCGAACAGTGTTCCAACCGGATCATATCAACCGAAGCAAACGTCGTAGCGACGCGATCGGGATTCCTCAAACACATCAGGCCTACGTAGTCGCCGCGATAAGGATGAAACGCATCTTCGTTGTGCCACCAGATCAACTGCTGACTTCCGGTCCCGATTTGCGAATACTCGTCCTCCTTGATCGGAAGCACGTCGTGTATCAGGTATCCGTCTTGTTGTGTCGCCCATCCGATCACATCTCCGAGCAACGAAGCCATCAGCACGAAGAGCATCTCCATCTCGAGCATCGGAGAGGGCTCCGGGCGATGTTTCCAATGTGTCGGGGTTCTTCCGATACCGGCATCGGAAACCGGATAACCTGAAATCAAACAGATGCCCGGTGGAGGCTCCAACTGTTTGAAGTCGTTCAGGAATTTTCGAACTCGGGTGGGAATTTCATGTGCTATGACGGCCGAGCTATTAAGAAAATCAGGATCTTCGACCGACGTATACCTGCTCATTATGTCGGCGAGCTGCCGCCCGATCATCTTTACTTCTGAGTCCGTCAATGTGAGCTGATTCATAATCATCCCCGTGGAGTCACGCGTGGGATCGCCGTTACGGGTAAACTCAACCAGGCAATCGAGTTCGGCGAGAGCGGTCACCTCTTCGATTGCCAGAACCATACTCACGGCTCTTCAAACGCGGTTAGCGCCCCGTCAGTTCCCGTGATTGGCTGCGCGGCGGCCTTTAACATCGCGGCAGGTCTCAAGCGGCTTGTGCCCGCTTGCTATGAGTAGCAATCCGGCACGCTATGCCTGCGCTTCCACTCTTTCGAGACGGCCCCTTCCCGCAAGTTGTCCCAGTTCTATGTCGGCGATGCACTTGACTTTCACGTAATCGAGAGTCAATCCGCCTTCGACGTGAACCGAGCCGCTGCCGGCCTCGAAGTCCGCCCCGGTGAAATCACAAGCGTCGCGATCGAGTCGGACGCCGAGCTCGGTGCCGCCTCTCGTGTCCGTAAACTTGATGTGCACATAGTTGCGATCGATTGCTTCCTTGAAGAGTTTTACCGTCTTCTCCGGACGCAGCCCCGCTTCAACCGGATGGTCGTTTTCACAGAGTCGATCGACCAGGCTTTTTTCCTTGGGACGATTTGGGTCGGGAGGCGCGGGCGGAGGCGGAGGATTCCTGGCCATCTCCTCCATCTTCTTCCTCAGGCTCAAGGGCCTCATATCGGTCCAGACCTCTTTGATATATGCGAGACAATCGGCCTTGGGGCCCGACTTCCCCGCGTCTTGCCAGCCAAGCGGGTTGGCTTTGTACTCCGGCCATATCGAGTACTGTTCTTCATGATTCAATACAACCTTATAGATGGTTGTGTCTTCGCGATCAGGATCGTTCCAACTCATTTCTCTCTTCCTCCGCTATAGTGTGTGTTTGAGTCCGATTAATTCAGCGCGTCCCATGATGGATTCATAACGGATTCACGATGGGTAATAGGTTCAAAGCAGGTTGGCATTTCGAGATGGCCGTGCTGCCGCATGTAGCGCCAATTGGTTTGGCCTATTAACGGCAATCTGATATTCGCGGAACGCTCGCGGTACTCGAGGCTGCTGCCTCGGACCGCGTTGAAAGGGCTTCCGACCTGGAAGTTCGACGCTCGCGAGGCGTCTTTATCGGCAAGTCTTCCAGGTTGTCAATTCTTGGACCATTTCTGCTTGCATACTCTGTTGTGCAAACAGCCTGCCAGTCCTAAGTCGCTGACTTATAACCGGTGTTTTCTTCCGTACCCTGATAATTCTTTCAGGGCGTCGCGAGCCGCTCCGGCTAACAGATATATTCGATAGCGTTTCGCAGCCTGATAAATTCTTCATAGTGTCCGCGAACCATATGGCCCGTTTTGGAACGAGCGTATTTTACTTCCACAAGGACTCGCCTATTAGACCGTCTCCTGCAGCTCTCTCGATCCAAGAGTGTGTGAAGTCGTCTTAAACTGCTGCACGGCGATCTTGTGTTTGCGGATCAGATGAACAAAGGCGCGGCGATCTTTCTTGGCGGTATCGGCTGCTCTGGTGATATTACCGCGATGCGCCATCAATAGAGCTTGAATGTAGTCCCGTTCGAACTGATCGACGGCCTTCGCTTTTGCTTTCTGAAAGGGTTCGTGCGTAGCCGGCGTGTCCGCGCCGGAAAGAACAATACCATCTTCCCCGATGACCGCCTGCTCCGAGAGCACGACCGCGCGCTCGATCGTGTTCTCCATTTCCCGGACGTTCCCCGGCCAGTTATAGCTCATCAACTTGATTAGCGCGTCCTGCGAGAACTCCCTGGCAGGCTTGTTAAACTCGGTCGCATACCTGCAAAGAAAATGCTCGGCGAATGGAATGATGTCTTCTCGCCTCTCTCTCAGCGGCGGTATGTCCAGGGTCACGACATTCAGGCGAAAGAAGAGATCCTGTCGAAGACGCCCCGCGGCTACGGCCTTGCGGAGATCGACACTCGAGGCGCTGATAATCCTCACGTCGGCCCTGAGAGTCTTGGACGAGCCCAGAGGCCTGTACTCCCTTTCCTGTAAGAACCTCAACAATTTCACCTGGGCCATGAGCGGGAGGCTGTCGATCTCATCCAGGAATAGAGTGCCTCCAGCCGCTTCGCCGATCAGCCCTACGTGTGAAATCGACGCGCCGGTATAAGCTCCGCGCTCGTGACCGAAGAGTTCGTTTTCCACAAGGTCGACCGGAATCGCGCCGCAGTTGACGGGGATAAAAGGCTTGCTTCCGCGCTTGCCGAGATTGTGAATCGTCCGCGCAAAGACTTCCTTGCCCGTGCCCGTCTCTCCGATTATGAGCACGCTCGCATCACAGGTGGCGGTTCTGGAGAGTTTTTCGACCTCGGCGCGGAATACGGGGTTCACTCCTATGATTTCAACAACATTCATGCGTGATGACTTCTCCTTTGACCTAAAGCATTGAAGATTCACATGATGCGGGCCTGAATTCGCGTCGGTCATTTCGGCCCTGTTTCTGCTTGTAAGGCCCGTCGTTTTCCTTTATATAGAAAAAGATTATGTCACCTCTGGGAGCCAGGAGGTTTTCCGGGGGTTTAGAGGATACGGCAACCTTAGGCAAGAAAAATGTTCGGTAATCAAACGGGCCTGGGTCCCTCCGGGTCTCAAAAGAACGCTTTCGGGTGCCTTGGCCGAGCTGGCCCACTTCCATATTACTAATTCACTGCTTCATTTTTGACAAAGATGTTGGCAGTCAGCGGCGGCTGGGCCCGGACAAGTCAGGGTTCCAAGCGCTATAGTCATTGGTCTTGATACGCCTCTTTCTTCATATTTCTTTTGCTATTCCGACCTGCCGTCGGCGCGGTGTCGTAAGAGGGGGGTAGATGAGCAACCGTCAGAAGCTCTATTTCGAATTCGGGCCCTTTCAACTCGATTCGTCCGAGAGGGTGCTGCTTCGAAATGGGGAGCCCGTGGCAATGACGCAAAAAGCATTCGAGACCCTGCTGGTTCTGGTCCAGAACAGCGGGCGTTTGCTTCAAAAGGACGAGATGCTCGATACCATCTGGCCAAATACTTTTGTAGAAGAATGCACGCTCTTCCAAAATATCTTCGCCCTGCGAAAAGTACTCGGAGAAACGGCCGGCAAGCATCGATACATCGAGACCGTTCCCCGGCGCGGCTATCGATTCATAGCCCGGGTAAGCCAGACGGTCGTCGGCGAGAGCAATCGAACCGAAGCCCTTGAACCGGCTCCCGACCTGAAATCCATCGCGGTGCTTCCATTTCAATCGTTGAACTCCGACAAGGAAGATCAGTATTTCGGCATCGGCATGGCCGACGCCTTGATAACCAAGCTCAGCAACATCAGAAAGGTCGTGGTCAGGCCGACAAGCGCCGTCCTCAAATATAACGGCGACGAGCACTCCCGGATTACCGCGGGCAAAGACATGAAAGTCGATCTCGTCCTCGAAGGACGAATCCTGAGATCCGCCGACAAAGTGCGCGTGACCGCGCAACTGGTTGACGTGGTAACCGGCGCGCCGCTATGGGCCGACAAGTTCGACGAATACTTCACCGACATATTCGCTCTGCACGACAAAATATCGGAGCGTGTTACCGACGCGTTGACGATTCAGTTGACGAACGACGAAAGAGAGCGGCTGGCCAAGCCTCAAATCAGGAACTCCGAAGCGCATCAGCTATATCTCAAAGGCCGCTATCAGTGGAACCGCTGGACCGAAGAAGGCTTCCTGAAGAGCATCGAGTGTTTTCATAAGGTGATCGAGATTGATCCTAATTGCGCGATCGCCTACGCCGGTTTATCGGATGCTTATAGCGCGCTGGCTTATCACGGCTACGTCTCTCCAATTGAAGCCATGCCGAAGAGCAAAGCTTCGGCAAGACGAGCGCTCCAGATCGACAATAGCTTGGCCGAAGCAAGTTTTTCACTGGCGTCCTGTTTCTTTCTATACGACTGGGACTGGCTTGCCGCTGAAAAAGAGTTCTGCAGAGCGATCGATCTGAGTCCCGCTTACGCGATCGTATATCAGGGATACGGCTTGTTCCTGACGGCGATGGGCCGCTTCGACAAAGCGCAGGAGTTCTTCAATCGCGCGATCGAGCTGGACCCCGTTTCTCTTCTGATAAACACATCCGCGGGTTTTCATTACTACTATTCGCGCCGCTACGACGAAGCATTGAATCAATGGCAGAAATCGTTGGAAATCTCCAATTCGTTCGGCCTGACGCATCTCGTAATCGGAAACGCCTACGTTCAAAAACAAATGTACGATTCAGCGGGGGCGGAGTATCAAAAAGCGGCCGAGCTCCTGGGAAGAACGCCCGATGTGCTGTCCGCTACGGGTTATCTTTACGCGGTGCGCGGCCAACGCGAAGAAGCTCGTGAGATTGTACGGGAGCTTCGGGAGCTTCATAGCCGGTACGTGGCTGATGTCGCTATCGCGATCGTATATGCTGGTCTGGGTGAGAGTGACAGCGCTCTCGAATGGCTCGAGAAAGGCTACGAAACGCGGTCCAACAAGCTGGTCTACCTCAATGTGAATCCTGTGTTTGATGGACTCCGAGCGGATACCCGGTTCAAGGCGCTGCTCAAGCGAGTGTCTCTTTGAGACAGCTTTACGAATCAGGCAGCTCGGATTCGCCACCGGCCAGACTTTCTCTCATCTCCAGCGTGATTCCTGTTTTCTCCAACAAGAGCTCAACCAGTCGACGCCTTTTAACGGAGGCCTCAATCCCGCTCCACTCCGAACGGCCCGCGCCGTGCTCTATCGCAAGCTCGTAATCGGCTTCGCTCCGCAGCATCGAGTCGGCCTCCAGATCGGAGAGTTGATCCACCTGCATAAAGGTCCACGCAATCTCATCCACGATTTCGCGGCCGCCCCATTTGCGCGCCAGCGTGGTCACCAGCCGATCGACGGTCGGCGCTGCGATCACTTCGCTCGGGGCTACTTCAACTCGAAAGACCTCGCTTAGACGTACCGCCAGATTTGTCGCGTGATCGGCCCCCCCTCCCAAATCGCAAAAGCTATCGAAAACGCTCACGTCCTCTATGCCCAGCAAAGAACCATAGATTTCCGTTATGAGCTCTTCGGCGGGTGTTCGGGGCGGAGCGAAAGGTTGTTTTTTTTCATTCGACTGTGACATACGATTATTTTTCCGTTGTCAGGCCAAGACCTGAGATCGGCTCTGTTCGTGAATTCTCGCCAGACCTTCCACGGTCGGCGCTTGAAAGAGATCGGCGATCTTACCCGCGAAGCCGATTTTTTGTTCGAGCACGCGGGCAATTCGGACAATCTCCAGGGAAGTCGCGCCCAGCTCGAAGAAATCCGCGTCGCGAGTGGGCTGAGTAACGCTCAAAATATCGGCGACTACATTCGAAATCTGTTCTTCCAGCACGGTGCTCGCCCGCTGATCCGAAGCACAATCGATCTTTGGAGAAGGAGCATCGGGCAAAGCCGCTCGATCTATCTTGCCGTTGGCTGTCAACGGCAATGAGTCCAGCGGAACAAACGCGGATGGAATCATGTAGGAAGGCAGTTTTTCTTGCAAGAAGCGGCTCATCTCCAGTCCGGTTGGTGCATAGCCCTTAGTTATGACAAACGCGACAAGTCGTCTGCCGGCGCCGGCGGAGCCCGTTGCTTTGACGACGCAAGATTCAACGGCGGGGTGCTGCGCGAGGGCCGCCTCGATCTCACCAAGCTCGATACGATATCCTTGAATCTTGACCTGCGAGTCGCGTCTTCCCATGAATTCAATATTGCCGTCCGGCAAGCAGCGTCCGATATCGCCCGTTTTATATAACCGTTCGCCGGTTACGGGATGAACGACAAAAGCTTCGCACGTCTTTCGCTCATCGCGCCAATATCCTTGAGCCAACCCGTCACCCGCGATGTAGAGTTCGCCGGGAACCCAGACCGGACAGCACTGCATATGCTCGTTTAAAACATAAAACCACTGGTTCTTCAAAGGGCGCCCGTAAGGAATGCTCTTCCACCGCTCGTCGACCTGTTCTATTGGAAAAAAGATCGACCAGATCGAAGCCTCCGTAGCGCCTCCCAGACTGATCAACTCAACGTCCGGCGCTATTCTTTTTATAAGGTTCGGCAGCTTTACCGGTATCCAGTCGCCGCTCATCAAAACCAAACGGAGCGGAAGCGGCGGGATGTCATCTGAAGCACAGTAGGCTGTCATCATCTCCATCAACGCAGGAACCGAATTCCAAATGGTTACTTCTTCCCTCCTTACTAAGTGAAGCCAGTGGGATGGATCTCGCACGCCGTCCGAATTTGGTACGACTATCGTCGCTCCGGCCGCAAGCGCGCCGAATATATCGAATACTGAAAGGTCGAAGGTCAATTCCGAAAGCGCAAGCACGCGATCATTCGTTCCAACACCAAAGCGGCTGTTGATGTCGACGATCGTATTCACGGCGCTTCGGTGCGTTATCATCACGCCCTTCGGTTGACCGGTCGAACCCGACGTATAGATGACGTACGCCAGGTCATCGGCCGTTTGGGCCGGTTCCAAAGGATTATCGTAAGCGCCTCCAATCGGAAGCGCGCCCAGGCTCAGCCTCTTTACGAAGTCGGGCCACTCCAGATCTCGATCCAATCTCGGCTGCGTCAAAGCGATCCTGGCCCCGCCGTTCTCGAGCAAATACCAGAGGCGTTCTCGCGGGACGCTGGGATCGATGGGAAGATAAGCGGCGCCGGCTTTGAGCACTCCGATCACGGCAGCCGCTTGCTCCCAGCTTCTCTCCATCACTACCGCGACCACGCTGCCGCGAATCGCTCCCAATATTCTCAATTGATGAGCGATTTGATTTGAACGGATATCAAGCTCGCGATAGCTTATTCGAACATCGTTGAATACAACCGCGGTCTGATCAGGATGTGTTCTCGCCTGCTCGACGAAAAGATCCTGCAGCCTCGCTTCCGGTAATACTCGTTCGCCGGTACTGCGCGGCTTACTTAATTCGAACTGATATTCCGGAAATGCATCCAGCGCCGCGGACCACGCGGAGTCATCTTGAGCAAGCTTGGAAAGAAGCCCGCGGTAGGTATCGAACATGTCGCTAATGAAGCCCGGAGGAAAGAGATCTTCTACGGCGTCCCACTGGAAGAACAGCGCCTCGTCCTCTTCGAACACCTGATGATCGAGCCAAACCTGAGGCGTCTGCGATATCCCGTAGACCGGCTCTCCCATCCAGAGAGTCTTGGGCCGGCTCTCTGTTTTCTGGTTTAGGAGACTCGTAAAAACGACCGGCAGCGTGATCGCGGATTTCCCCTGAGAGCGAGCCGCGTTCCGCATGATTTCGATGCTGCCCATGTGACAGTGATCCAGATCGTCGATCAATTGTGATTGAACCCCGGCGGCCCAGGATTCAAACGGATCGGCAGTCGAGCCATCAATTTCGACCGGCAGAAGCGAAGTCAAATCGCCGATTAATCGATTTACATCCGGATGCAACGGCAGCCGGTTCAGCAGCGTTACATTAATCGCGAACCGCGGAGACCCGCTCCACCTCGCCAACACTCCGGCAAAGACGGCAAGCAACAATCCCGACAACGTCATCCGTCGCGAGACGGCCCGCCTCTTCAAGAGCGCCCACTCTTCAGGCGACAACTGTCCGCGATGCCTTGTAAACGAAGGCTTGTCCAGCGCGCTCGGAGCCAGAGCAAGAGGAAGTTTCGGACCGGAAGGAAGAGTCGGCGCCCGCTTCGACCAGTATTTTTGCGAGCGCTTGAACGCCTTGGACGCTCGCACGCTCTCTTCGGCCATCACGTAGTCGCGGAATGAAAGGTCCAGCGAAGTCAGCTCCACATTCGGATTCATATAAAGCTCGCGCCATTCTTCGAGCAATATCTGGAGACTCAGAACGTCGACGATCAACGTGTCGAAACTGAAGTGAATCCGGACGCGCTCATCATCGAGCAAAGTCGCGCGAATGTCGAAGAGCGGCCATTGATCGGACGGCAGTACTTGATGGGACATCTCGGCGCGCATGTCCGCGAGTACGGAATCGGAATCGGTCTCAGGCAACTCGCGCAAATTAATTGTCTTTATCTCGTAAGCCGGAACGTACTCCAGAATTCGTTGTCGTCCGTCCGGCAGCACTACCGCGCGAAGCATGTCGTGGCGATAAATCAGAAACTGAAATGCGTGATTGAAACGGCCCAGATCGAGATCCTTAGCGTCGATCTCGTAATAAATGTGGCATGACACATTGCCCAGATCAAAGGCGTCGCCCCGGCCGACCCAGTAAGCCCTCTGAACTTCGGTCAGCGGAAAGGGACGATACCGGTCTTCCGGACGAGGAGTAATGCGGGGCAGCCGCGCGGTTTTGTCCGAGGACTTGCGAAGCATTGCGATGACTTCTTCCTTGCGGCCGGAAAGCTCCGCGCGAAGCTCAGGAGTCAAGACGCCGGTCTTGGCGCGAACTATCAAGCGCTCGCCGTTCGTCCACAAGTGAACATTGCGACGCGCGAGATCATCTACAAGCGAACCGTTTGTCACAGCGAGATCTCCTCTACCTGATCATTATCCGAAAACAGGTGGTACGCTGAATACTCTTCGTATTCAGCGGGTGCGTCGCACGCTTCGACTTCGTCGAGCACCTGTTTCGCAAGCTGCGCCGGACTAAGGCCCTTCAAGAAATTCACTACAGGAATGACGACGCCCAGATCGCCTTCTATGCGGTTTCTCAACTCGACCGCCATCAGGGAATCGACTCCAAACCGATTCATCGGCTGGTTGAAATCGAGCGCCTTCAGACCCGTCGAAGCGAGTCCAAGGACACACGCCAGCTCACCGCCAAGGTAAGATTTCACCTGTTCAAGACGTCCGCCCGATTCCGCATTCAAAAGCGTCTGCCGGGTTAATTTACTCTGCACGCGGATGGATGCATTCGATTCAATCTTCTTCGAAGCGGCTACGTATTCGAAGAACGGCAGCTCGCGGCAGGCCGGGTAGAATTCGCTCCAGTGCTCGAAATCGAATGGCATCACACCTGCCTGAGTCGAGTCCTCCGTCAGGAGAGAATCGAGAGCCCGCAGTCCCTCCTCGGGCGTGAAGCTTCTGATTCCCCTTGTCTCGAGACGCAGCGTCCGATCGGGCCGCGCCGCCAGCCCCACGTCGGACCATCGGCCCCAGTCGATTGACAGTGCATGAAGTCCGAGGCTGCGCCTGTAATGCGCCAATCCGTCTAGAAACGCATTCGCCGCGGAGTAGTTGCCCTGGCCCGCCGGGCCGAGCAGCGACGCGGCCGACGAGAAGAGCACAAAGAAATCCAGCTCTCTGTTCAGCGTCAACCTATGCAGATTCCAGGCTCCGCGGATTTTCGGATTCGTCACCCTTTCGAAGCGCTCCGAATCCAGATGAAGCACGATGCGGTCGTCGAGAACTCCAGCCGCGTGCACTATGCCGCGAAGCGGCGGCATAGATTCATCTATCACCGCGAGAAGATCGGCAACATCGCCCAGCCTGCCAATATCAGCTCTGACCGTCAGGATGTCGGCTTCTTTTCTCAGCGCGTCCAGGGTTTCGCTCGCGGCATCCGAAGGTTCGCTTCGACCGGCCAAAACCAGATGCCTGGCTCCTCGTTCGATCATCCACTGCGCTACGGTGAGGCCCAACCCTCCAAGCCCGCCCGTGATGATGTAAGAGCCGTCGCTTCTGAGCCCAATCGCTTTCGCCGGTCTTTTCGATGCTTGCGGTCGTCGCGCAAGCCGGCAGACATATCGCGCGCCGCTGCGTAAGGCGATTTGGGTTTCGCCGTCGTTCTCCAACAGCTCAGTCAGTAGGCGGCCGGCGTCTTCGGCAGTCGGATTACTGTCGAGATCGATTAACGTGGATCGCAGCTCAGGATGTTCGTTGGCTATGACTCGTCCGAGCCCCCAGAGTGATGATTGCGCGATGGAGAGCGGCGTGTTTTCGACTCCCGCGCGTTGAGCGCCCGACGTTATGAGCCAGAGTCGAAACGTCGTCGCGTCAAAAAACTCGGCAGCCGACTGCACCAGCGACAGCAGGCTGCCGCAGCCGATCCGGTACGCCTCGTCGTGCATGGCCTGCAGGTCACAGTCTCGCGGCGAATCCAGGCTCCAAAGATGAACAACGCCGCGAAGAGGAGACAACGCTAGCGATGCGTGCTCCCAAATCAAGCGATAGTCCGCTGGATTCGACGGATCGATCTCATACTCCGACTGGCCAAGCACGCGACTCTCATCGCTTGCCAGCACTACTGTACACGCCTCACCTCGGGAGGTGAGCAAACGCGCCAATGCCTCTCCAACACCTTTGCGATCGGCAAAGATCAGCCACGCGCCGCGTTGATCAGGCCGGGATGCGACTGCTTCACTAATCGACAGGGCGCTGTGCTTCCAATCCATTTCGTAGATCAGTTCTCCCAGCCTTTGCCTCGCCTGTCTTTCACTGGGAGCCAGCCGCTGCATCTTCACTCCCGCGGCTTCGGCAATCACATTGCCGTGTTTGTCGAGTATCAGCACATCTCCCGTCAGGAGATTTTGATCGGCCTCGCTGCCGCGGGCATCCGTGCGCAACGATGCAAAACTGTACCGTGCTTCCTGGATGTCTCCGTACAATCTGAAGCGATCAATTCCAATCGGCAGGTGGGTCGTCGGATTGTTTCCAGCGAGTCGGTTTGAAATAGTCGCCGCCAGGATTTGAAAAGAAATATCAATCAGCGTTGGCCGCAAGAGGGGCGTCTCGTGCAGACCGGGAAGATCCGGCAACGCTATGACCCCGAGCGCTTCGTATTCTCCGCTCCAAAAATGCTCCACACCCTGGAAGCCGGAGCCATATTCCAGGCCCTGCTTTGCGAGTAGGTGATAAAAGTCAGACTTATCCAGATACAACGAACACCGGTTCTTGATATTGTCGATTGATATGCTCTCCGGCAGCTCCGCTTGATCCCTTATGCGTAGCATCCCTTGCGCATAGAGACTCTGATCGTCCTCGTTTTCTGAGCGCACTCGATGGAATTGAAATTTGTATGTCCCCTCGTCGACGCCCGATATCACCAACTGGAGCGTTTCGGTTTCGCCTTCTTCGATAAAAAGAGCCTTTTGAAACTCGAGCGATTCCAGGACCAGATCGCGGTTTCCAAACAGACTCCCAGCCGCGAAGAGCGCCAGGTCGATATAAATCGCACCCGGTAGAATCGGGGCTCCCTGAACCTGATGGTCGCTCAAGCGACGCACAAGCTCGGCTCCCAGATCAATCTCAAAGAAGTAAGTCTCATCGTGTGCCGCGGACTTTATGCTGGACCGCCATCTCCAGATCGACTCTGAACTTGCGCCTGCAACCCGCTCATGACGGCGAGCGGCGCTCTCCGGGCCCAGCCAAAAGCGCTCGCGCTGCCACGGATAAGCAGGCAGGGGAACCAGCCGCCCGGCCGGATACACCGATTCAAAATCCACTGCGATTCCCGACGTGTACAGAACACCTAGTGAGCTCAGCACTACTGAAAGCTCGTGTTCGCCGCATCTCATGGATGGAAGCCCCGCGGCGCTTCGACAAAGGTGCTTTACCGTCTGTTGAATCGGAGTTAAAAGCACCGGATTAGGACTGAGCTCAATGAACGTATCGGCCCCCGCGCGAATTAGCTGTTCAATCGCGGATGAGAACAGAACTGGCTCTCTCAGATTTCGGAACCAATAATGTTCGTCGAACACCGGCGGCTCAGTAGAACCCGTGACTGTCGAGTAGATCGGAACAGAAGGAACGCTCGGCTTAATGCCCGCTAATACCGAGAGCAGATCTTTGCGCAGCGGTTCGACAATCGGACTGTGCGAAGCCACATCGACTTTCACCGATTGATTGAATACGCCACGTCGATCAAGCAAGCGACTGATTTCATCAAGCGCCGTCCGGTCGCCGGAGAGAACCGTCGAGCTCGGGCTCATGCTCACGGCGATCGATACCACAGCCTCGTAGCCTTCAATCGCCGCTAGCGCCTGATCGAGAGAAAGCCCGACAACCAGCATGCTTCCCGTTCCGCTCAGCCGTTTCATCAAGAGGCTCCGTCCGCAGATGATCTTGACCGAGTCTTCCAGCGATAACGCGCCCGCAACGTGAGCCGCGGCAACTTCACCCATGCTCTGGCCGACTACGGCATAGGGTTCGACTCCGAATGAGCGCCACATATCGGCAAGCGCAACCTGAATCGCAAACAGGCAGGGCTGCACGACGTCTATTTGATCGAGCCTGGAAGTCGACTCATCGGCGTTCATCTCTTCAAGCACGGACCAGTTCGCATACTGTTTGATTGCCGCATCGCAGCGCTCCAACGCATTGCGGAAGGCAGGCTCGACCAACAATCGACGGCCCATGCCTATCCATTGAGATCCCTGCCCGGAGAAGACAAAAACGATTCGATGAGAAGTGTCCGCCGCCAACCGTCCTTGCGACATCCCGGGCCGCACTTCGGATCTCAGAAAGCTATCCAGGGCATTCGTCAGATCCTCGCGATCTCTAATCACGAGCGCCAGTCTGTTCTCATGATGGGATCTCCTCACGGCGGCTGTATAACAAATGTCGTGAATCGAAGCCTCTTCGTTAAGGGCGACGCCGCGATAAGACCTCGCAAGATCGACGAGGGCTTCCTGCGTGCGAGCTGAAAGCGTGATTAGATTAATCTCCCGGTATAACGAATTTGAAGAGGTCATCTCTTCGATGGGTCGAGGCGCTTCCTGAAGTACTACGTGGGCGTTTGTGCCTGAAATGCCAAAAGCGCTTACGCCCGCGATGGCCGGACGCGAACGCGGCCATTCGACCAGACGACTCGAGACCTCGACCGGAAGATCGCTCCACGCCAGCTTCGGATTCGGTGTTTCAAAGTGCAAGCTGCGAGGAATCATCCGGTGTTTGAGACAGAGCGCTACTTTGATGAGACCGGCGATCCCGGCCGCGCCTTCGGTATGCCCGATATTCCCTTTGACCGAGCCGATCAAACATCGATCTTCAGGCTGTCGCCCCCTTCCAAGAATTGCTCCGAGGCTTTCGATCTCGATTGGATCGCCCACGCTCGTACCCGTGCCGTGAGCTTCGACGTATTGAACATCCGCCGGTGAGACGCCCGCTCTTAGATACGCTTGTTCCAACACCGCCTGCTGACCTTCGCGGCTGGGCGTTGCAAGCAACCCGCTGCCGCGGCCGTCATTATTGGCCGCGCTGCCTCGAATAATGCTGTAGATTGAATCGCCGTCGCGCAGCGCTTGAGACAGCGGCTTGAGCACGACCGCTCCGACTCCGTCGCTTCGGATGAAACCCTCCGCGCCGGCATCTCCAAAGCGGCAGCGGCCGCCCGGAGCAATCAACCCGGCGCGAGAGAAACTCATCGTGAGCTCGGGCAACAGCGCCAGATTCACTCCGCCGGCAAGCGCCAGCTTGCATTCGCTCGACCACAGGCTTTGACAGGCGAGATGAACCGCAACCAGAGAAGAGGAGCACGCCGTGTCTATTGTCATGCTCGGCCCTCTCAGATCAAACGCGTAGGAAATCCGCCCGGACAAAACGCTCCGCGAGGTTCCCGTCGAAACGTAGAGATCGATCTCTTCACGCGAACGAAGGTAATACTGGATATCCTCGTAGTCGGAAGCACAGGCTCCAATAAAGACGCCCGTCGCGCTTCCGCTGAGTTTCTCCGGAACCTGTCCACCGTCTTCAAGCGCTTCCCAAACAACCTCCAGAAGGTTTCGCTGCTGGGGATCCATCTTCAGAGCTTCGCGAGGCGAGATATGAAAGAACGACGCGTCGAACTCGTCGACTCGGTCGAGGAAGCCGCCCATACGCGAGGTAATTTTGCCAGGTGTTCCGGGACGAGCATCATATATGCCCTCAACTTCAACGCGATCCTGTGGGGCCTCGCGAATGGCGTCGATCTCTTCGGTGAGCAGTCTCCAGAAGGCCTCTGTTCCGTTCACGCCAGGGAAGCGGCATCCGATACCCACTATTGCTATCGGCTCCCTTGAAGCGCTCCGCACGGATGGCTCTAATTTGGCCTCAGCTTCTTTGCTCATTTTGTCCTTAGATCGCTAACTAACTGGTGACTGCGGGCAGGCTGCCGCATGTAACGCCGACCCTTTTCTATCTGCGTTTGATTTGAGCTTGAGAAGGTTCCTGTCGATTCGATCAAAAACAGACGACACGGAACCGGTTGTTAAGGCGATCTACAGAGCCGTTATGCTCAGGAGACCGGTTGGGACTTAATGAACCCGAGCTGCAATTGCATCCGCAACTCGTCGACTTTGCATTGGGGATCAGCCTTGCAAGGACGGCTATGGCCCTTATCCGGCTGATATTGCCTTTGTCAGGAAGTTTCGATCGACGAGCACTCGAGCCTGATACTCGACCGCGTCCAGCAAGATCATTACTCGCTCGGAGTCCTTCATTTCTTTTTCAAAAATGCCGGTAAGGTTCTTAAGTGGACCTTCTTTAATGACTACCCGATCTCCCCGGTTGAAACTCGACCCGATATGAACGAACCCATCGCTGGCGACCCGTCCGCGAATACAGTCGACCATTTCCTCGCTCAAGGGAACCGGTCCGTCGCTAACACTAACTAAGCTATGAACTCCTCGGGTAAACCGAACTTTATGCAATAAGCTATCGAGATCGAACCGCGCGAAGATGTAGCCAGTGAACAGAGGCTTCACTACAAGCTGGAACTCACCGGTGAACGAATTTTGACGGCGGACCTTCAGTTGTGGAGCGAAGGTTTCAATGTTCAAGACCCGCAGGTTGCACTCCGCCCTAACCTCTTGTTTTGAGTGAGTATGAATGACGTACCAGAGGGGAACCATTTCTCTAACCTCTACTTTTGGATTTCAGTGTCCGACCCGCTTGCAGGACAATACCCTGAAAGAGCACGAATGTCTTAAAAGGCCATTGAATTCTTGTTGAAACCTCATGAAAGACTTCTTAAGCGGCGAGGGAGATTCTCATGCGGACTAGTTAAGTGGTTTTGAATCGAATGGTATAGGTTGTCATTTATCCGCCGCGGCGGGGCAATTCCCCTCCCCGGTCACAGCTATGCATTTCGGCGTATCGATAAGCTCATTACCGTTCAACGGTCACATTCCCCCTGTTCGACGGCAGAGTCTTAATCTTTATCCGAGGCGGATCAATATTTGAGCCTAGGGTCTTCACCCTGGGTAAGATGGCGCCCTCAATTCTTCCTTTCCCCGAACACTTCCGAATGTGGTTATCCGCGAAGATCCGCGAAGCGGATCAATATTTGAGCCCAGGGTCTTCACCCTGGGTAAGATGGCGCCTTCAATTCTTCCTTCCCCCGAACACTTCCGAATGTGGTTATCCGCGAAGCGGATCAATATTTGAGCCCAGGGTCTTCACCCTGGGTAAGATGGCGCCCTCAATTCTTCGTTTCCCCGAACACTTCCGAATATGGTTATCCGGGAAGCGGATCAAGATTTGAGCCCAGGGTCTTCACCCTGGGTAAGACGGCGCCTTCAATTCTTCCTCCCCCGAACACTTCCGGATGTGGTTATCCGCGAAGCGGATCAATATTGGAGCCCAGGGTCTTCACCCTGGGTAAGACGGCGCCCTCAATTCTTCCTTTCCCCGAAGGGGATTGATAGCTTGTTGGAGGTAGGTACAGACCAGAGTATTGATCCCCTGCAGGGATCGCAGTCCTAATACGTGGGCTTCACCCAGGGTGGTACCCTGGGCTGTCTTGTTTATCTCCTTCGGAGATTGGCATCCTAAAGGGATGCTTGAATTGTCCCAAAGGGACAATCGGCAATAGCCCACCAGTTCACTGGTGGGATCGTCGGGTAATTTGATCGAGAAGTGCCGAAGGCACGGCTGACTTGTTGTTGTCAGAGCGCCGCAACAGGACCACACACATATTGCAGATTTCCGATATGGTTCAAAGCCTTCACATACGAACTACATCGGCCGTCCCTTCGGGACTAGGTCGCCGAAGCGCTCTGGGACCCACCGATGAATCGGTGGGCTACGTTCGGACGATCCCTACGGGACTGACGTCTCTGCGCCGAGAACCTCTAACTAACGGCCAAACTCCGGACGATCTCGACGGGATCGACGTCTCTGCGCCCAGGATCTCTAATGGCCAAACTCCAGATCTCCTTCGGAGATGATATCCGCGAAGCGGATCAATATTTGAGCCCAGGGTCTTCACCCCTGGGTAAAGATGGCGCCCTCAATTCTTCGTTTCCCCGAACACTTCCGAATGTGTATCCGCGAAGCGGATCAATATTGGAGCCCAGGGTCTTCACCCCGGGTAAGACGGCACCCTCAATTTTTCCTTTCCCCGAAGGGGATTGATAAATTATTGGCCGTACAGACCTATCAATCCCAAACGTATCGCTCGTCGTATTCGACTTCGTACTTCTTGAGAAAATCGCGGTATTCATCCTGAAAACTTCTTCTCTGGTGATGCCGCTCTTGAGTTGAAATGTACGCCTTCACTTGCGCCGCCTGCGATTGGCTTACGGAAAAGGCTCCATATCCGCTCTGCCACCGAAACTTCTACAGCCGGTTTCCCTGAGTCTTAATCCATTTCGAACTATTCCGCTTAGCCTCCCGAATCACTTCTGATATCGAGTGCGTGCGTGAGAGCAAGCATAGGATATGAACGTGGTCCGCAACCCCTCCGATCAGAAGCGCGGGCGAATCGTACTCTTTGAACACCGTCGCCAGGTACGAATGCATGTTTCGGCGAACCTCTTGATCGGCGAGAAACGGATCTCTATCCTTGGTCGAATAGATCACATGAAGCAGAATCTTTGCGAGGGACTGGGACATTGTCTGGCTCTCCTTTCAATTCGAAAACACGTCAGTTTACCGAATCTGGAGTGAATATGGATGATTGAAGTGACGGAGAGTATTGATCCCATTCAGGGATCACAGTCCTAATACGTGGCTTCACCCAGGGTGGTACCCTGGGCTGTCTTGTTTATCTCCTTCGGAGATGAATTCCTTGCAGACTTCTTTCAACGACGCAACCCCTTTGACCCTTTCTAGATGCGAACGCATCTGATTCGCCCGTACCGGACTCCGTCAACCGGACTTTGTTGGCCGAACACGATCTCTGCGGCGCAGGCTTACATCAACGGAAGCCGCCATCGGTTACTGGGCGCGAGCGAATCGCTTGAAGAAACTGTCGCTGTTCCAGCGAGGACGATCCGGGCGGTTGGCGACGGCTTCGACTACTCGCAAATAAGCATCGTTGAATTTGGCCGCCGATTCAAAATCGATCGGCTGCTTTAGATCGTCAGAGGGCGCATGGTAGCGTTCTTTTCGCCAACGCTTCACGATCTCATGTTCCGGTGAGTCCTTTATGAAACCCACCTTGAGAGATATTGAGGGCACGCCCTTCCTGATGAAACTGTACTGATCGCTTCGCACGAACGCGCGGCGTTCGGGCTCGGGGTCTGAAAGGACATCGACTCCAACGCTGGTCGCGGCCTTTCGCAGGTCTTCCGCCAGGTTTGATTCTTCGAGTCCCTGAACTATGAAACTTCGAAAAGGAAACAGCGGCAGGAACATATCGATATTTATATCGGCGATGATT
>Ga0066687_10000080_pt1 | contig 26558 bp, 19 predicted proteins | sample GraSoiAngelo_136_FD_65630 | JGI IMG/M metagenome (GOLD analysis project Ga0066687, IMG submission 65630) | Grasslands soil microbial communities from the Angelo Coastal Reserve, California, USA - 14_0929_09_20cm | ecosystem: Environmental > Terrestrial > Soil > Grasslands | place: USA... | reverse complement strand
AAGAAGGCGGCTTCGTGGATTAGTCCCTCGTCTGAATCCGGGAATTGAGCCTTCACAAGATCGATCTGTTTTCGATAGATCTCGAGTTTACGCTCAAGCTCCTTCTGCAGGCTCTTTGCGGAGTGCGGATCAGCTTCGGACAATTGCTGCCCCATCTTCTCGACATCTTTATTATACTGTTCGAGCAATGCTGCTTCGTTCTCTAGCTTCTGCGTCATGCCGTCTCCTTTCAATGCGTTCTTGATTTTGGCGGGTCAAGCAGATATCTGCTCGCTGCGGAATTTCTGGTTCATTTACTAGTCACCGTGTCGCCGATCCGGACCGGCTCCGCGCCGGAGAAGGTCCCCACAACTACCGCTTCCTGGATTTCGGTTACCTCCAATTCGCCGATCTTTTCGCTGTAGCGAACCTCTCGGCCCGTTTCGGGATCTCTTTCAACCTGAAAGCGTCGCACAAATAGCCGGTCGCCTACTTTGACTTGCGAGCGGTCTACACCTGAAACAAACACAGCAGTCGCCTTCACTCGGAGTACGCGGCCGACGACGCCGGTTCTGATTGGTTCGGATGCTCGCGCTGGATTAGTTGCCTTCGACTCAGCCTGTTCGAGCTGTTGAGCCATTCTTGATGTGGCGTCTTCCACCGCCAGGTTGATAACTCTCTTGAAGTCCTCGCTCGTAGGTGTCGCGGTTTGAGTAGGTCGGTTAATCGGAATAGGAATCCGTGATCCGAATCTGCCGGCCAGAGCGTCCCAAACACCGCCTATGACTCTCTCAGCGACTTCAGGTTTCTTGCCGACCTGCTCTTTTCCAATCGGTAGAGACACGCCGACTACTTCCTGAGCGACATGGAGCCGGGCCGTCGTCGCATCGACTAATCTGAAACTGAGTACGATTCTCGCTTGCAAACGCTTTGGCGACCAGTTCGGGTCGTAGCCGTTCTTCGGCAATCCCTGGAACTCGAGTAGAGTGACGCTGCCGATGATCAGAGCATCTACCCCCAAAATTCTACCCACTTTCGCCGCGGTATCGGGATCGATCCTGCCCGCCAGTCCGAGGTCCTGCTCCTGAAGCACCCGATCTACCTGACGGCGCTCGACCACGTTGTAAGACCCGAGGCTTACAAGATTTGCTTCGAGCCGATCCGATACCTGCCGGCAGAGATTTCGAATGTCGCCATACGCATAGTAAATTGGCCCTTGATCAGCGGTGTTGAAATCAAAATTAAAGATTGCCACATGCTTCTTCCGCTGAGCGAAGCACCGAAAGCCCGCTGTATCGAGAACAACCCACACTGTTACGAGAGCCAGACCCAGCTTCATAAAGCGCATTGTCATTATCTCCATTGAGGGCCACACACCCTAACTAGCCGTCAGCGGCGTTCGCTTTACCCAACTCGGCGCCCAAACGATGTTTAGTGATGGCCTGTACATCGGCTATCTGTTTGTCACCAGGTCTCCGGCCTTCACGGTCTCTGCACCAGAAAAAGTGCCGACGACAACGGAGTCCTGGATACCGGTAACCTCCAGCTCGCCGATCTTTTCGTTGAAGCGGATCTCGCGTCCCGTTTGCACATCTTTTTCAATGTGCAACCGCTGCACAAACAAACGGTCGCCCAGCTTGACTTGGGAGCGACTTATGCCCGTCACAAAAATGGCGGTCGCTTTGACGAGCTGGACTCTGCCCTCAATCGGCGTTGCGACCGTCTCCTGAATGGAGGAAGGCTTCTGTGTGGCCGCTTCGACGCGACCAAACTGCTGCGCTATTTTCGCAACGCCGTCTTCGACCGCCAGGTCGATCACTCGTTTGTAGTCTTGCGTGCTCGGTTTCTTCCGCCTGTTCAAGAAAGGGATCTTCCCAATTATTACCCCTCCTATTTCGCCAATCACGCCGGACGGCCCTAGCGGAATCATCTCAAGCGGCCGCCCGGATTTTTTCTGTGGGACGGATGTGCCAACTAGGTCCAGGGCTGCATTGATCTGGCCAGTCGTGGCATCAACCATTCTCACGTTCAGGCGGATCTTCGCACTCAAGTTGCTCGGCAACCAGCCTACGTCGCCTGATACAAGGTCTGCCGGCAGACCCTCCAGCTCAACCTGAGTAATGCTGCCGATAATCAAAGTGTCGACGCCGAGAATTCTGCCAATATGGGCCGCCGTGTCCGTGTCGATTCTTCCGCCTCGCCCATAGTCCTGTTCTCTCATCACCTTTTCGACCTCGCGGCGTTCGCCTACGTTGTAAGACCCGAGGTTGACCATCGTGACCTCCAGTCTATCGGATATCTGGCGGCGAAGATTCTTTATGTCGCCGTAGACCATATAGATCGCGCTCTGATCAGCGGTGTTGAACTCGAAGTCGAGAATAGCAATGTGTTTTTTCTTTTGGCCGAGTGAAACGGAGGGAACGGCCCCGATCAAGACTAATATAATCATGCAAGTATTCAGCTTCTTTAGAAATCTCATAAGTGCTCCCTTTTTAGTTCTAGTGGTAAAGATTCGGTGCGCTGGTCTGGTTGCGAAGACGATTCGGATAAGACTCGCGAAGGAGTATTCCCGATCGCGTGAATCACCGCGTCAATCTGTAGACTCTTACGCGGACCGGTAACGCGCCTCTGTTGTCCCCGGTTCGGCTCTCGTTCAAGCCAAGCATCAACTCGCCCGCCGTCTCGACCCTGAACTCGGCCGCGGATCGTATACATATTGACTGCGATCCGATCCTCGCTATCAGAGCTCCGGTCGGGCAGTCTCGTAGCGGCCGACGTGAATCGGGCGACGCGACGCCTTCGGGCCCTCCGTATCCATTAGCCCCGAGGTTCACTTGCGTGTAGCTCGCATCTATCCTGATCTGCTGCCCCGACTCCACCTTAATCAACGTGGAGGTCCATTGCGCGTTGGCCTGCACCATAATCGTTTGGTCTTCAGCCAAACCCCACATGCCCCTCAACTGTGCCGATCCGGTCGCTTCAGGGCTTTTAGGCGAGTTGATCTCCAGCTCCTGAATACGATTAAGAGCTGCATTGTTGTGTGAGCCGTTTGGGTACTTCGCCAAATACTCTCGAAATAGAGTGGAATCGGTACTATTTTCAATCGCATTCCAGGCGCCTTGGTCTTCGGCTGACAAGCTACTGCATCTTCGCCGCTCAGCCGGCACGAAGAACACAATGTCGCCCTTATCGAGATCGGCGTCGTTAATCTTTCCATGCTGCGGAGTCTGTCTCCTTCTGGTGTAGTCTGTAACCGTACTATGAAGGAATTCTCCAAGCTCAGATCCCGTCACGTAGCCATCGCAATTAGAGTCTGCCTCGCCGACAAGCCCAGCGACGAACTGCTTTCGAAAGATGCTTTCGTCCGGGACGGCTTGCCTGTCAGTTCCCGACGTAATGAATTGACGAACTGGCTGATCGACTTTGTCCCTGATCGAGTCCGGTACTCCACGCTTACTGAAGATTATTCCAGAAAAGCAACTGTCCAATACGAAGAGCACATGCTTGGCCGTGATCTGTTTGGCGGCTGATTCAAGGTCGTCGATACTGATTGCGAACCTTTTGAATTCGCCCACGCCGTCTCTGGTCGAAAGGGGCGCATCTGAAGGAACAAGATAGCCCGTTCGTCGCTCCAGGCCGTCGTTGGAAACCAAGATAGCTCCGTGCCCAGCGAAATAGATAACCAGACGGTTCCCCTTATTCTGTCCGCATTGGGCGATAAAACACCGCATCGCCTCATCAAATCCTTGACGGGTTGCATTCAGAGCTAACCGGGTCCGAAACCCATTCTTCTCGAGAGCACTCTTCACTTCACGAACGTCGTCCACCACACCGGGGAGCTCCGGCCATCCGCGTGAGTAAGAGCTCACGCCGATTATTAGGGCATGGCTCTCGTTATAAAGGACGCTCTTCGTCAGATTGGCCATACTGGTCGAAGGCCCTCGGGATTGCCCCATAACTCGAACCCAATCTCGTGGTCCGCCGGTCAACAGCGCAGCGGTCAAAAGCATCGGCAAGACGAAGTAGAGCTTAAACGAACATTTTGGGTGTTTGATATCATTCTTCGACATGGCTTTCTATGTCTTACTTCGACTTGCCCACGCTGCGAATAAAGACGCGATCGATAGACCAGTTGAGCGGCGCCGGGCGGCGGGTTGTGCCGCTTCGCGTGCCGGTCCTCAGATCGTCGATCAGATTCGCCAGCGCTGAATCGCCGCCCTGGCCTCGACCCGTGACGCCATCGAATTCGAGCACGTCGGGATTGGTCAGCTCTTCATCGCTCGCGAGCAAGATATAAGCGTCCAATCCGAACGGAGGCTCGTACCAGACTCGAGCGTTTGCCGGATTCAGCGTTATTACCCGAGGCGGGTCGGCTGCTTTGAACGCCGGCAATGGCAGTTGATTCTCGACGACTCCGCGGGCTGGAAAAAGCAACCTGCTGGAGCCTTCCGAATCAATCGAAAACACGTAGACCCATTGACGCTTCACTCGCCAGTTTCGATTTCGCATCCTTGCAAGAGCGGTTTCGTCCGTCGCGAGCACGAGGTCGTAGCAGTCACCTTGAGTCGCCTGGCCTTCCCTGAAGGGCGCCGCCGATTGAGACGGGGCAGGCAGGTCGGAGCACGACGTCTCCTCGATGCCCTGGTTATTTGCGATCTGAACGCCTGCGCCGACTCTGCGAAGAGAGAGCTTGTATGGGAAGTCGCGTTCGGAAGATGGAGCCTGTATTTCAATCCAGCCGTTTATCTTTCCCAGAACTACCGCTCGTTCCTCGATCTTCCTCGCGCAGGTCTCGATGGCCGAGACAGTCTCGCCCGCCGCTAACCAGGCGGTTCTGACGGGCAGCACGGAACCCGGTTTTAGGCGATCATCCGGCGCTGCTCCCGTGCGCACCCACGCATATTCCACTCCTGCGCCGTTGATGCGGCCCGCTAACACGTATTGGACTTCCGCAGCCGAATCCGAGACGGCGATAAGCTCTCGCTTCGTATCTTTTCCGAGCGCGATTTCTTGTCGCAGCCTCATTAAAGGAGGCACGTTTATAAAGAGCGCATCGGTCGACGATAATTTTCTTGAAAGAGCTTCCGCTGTCGGCCACTCAGTCATTTGCTCTACAGCGGCTCCCGCTCTGACCAGATTCCATCCCCTGGATCCGTGCTCCAGGACGCAAGTCGGCGTTTGTGTCGTTGGGTCGTCGATCAACCGGAAGCGCCGGCCGGCGCCGTCTTTATTAAGAACTTCGATCTCGCGCTTGACTCGGACCAGTTCGGCTTCAGTTATCGCCCCGGGGATGTACACCTTGAGATTCAGTTGTCGGGGCGCTACGAAGCGATCGAGCAGAAATAGAGTTCCAGGGTTTATATTCCGGATCGCGCCCTGGCCTTCGATCAGCGTTGCTTCACAGAGATCAAGCCCCTTCACTCCGGTGACTCGCAAACGAACCTGGATTTGGCCTTCTCTGGTGACGGCCTGGATCAACTCGCAATCTTTGTTGATGCCCATCGCTAGGCCGCCCTTCAGAGTCACGATGCCTCGATCGACTCTGATCACGGCGGCGGTCGGCGCCTCTGAGTCGCCCTGTGATCCGCCAAAGAGAGGCGCCTTTCGACGCTCGACCGTACCTCCCAACACGGGCCGCGAGCTATCACTCTCGCTCATCATTATGCCGACGACGCTGTCAAAAATGCGGCCGATTGATTCATTGATGTAGACACTCGGCTGTTTCAGAACCGAGGCGAGCGCCCACGTAAAATCTCCGTGAATCTTGTCGCCGTGAGTTCTTTCAATCGCACTTTGTTCGTCTTTTGAAGCAGAGAGCACGAGCATGCCTCGGTCTTCGGGAGTGTCTTTGAAGTCGCGAGCATCGGCAACGTCTCTTTCATCGGAAGCGAGTGCTTTGAGTCTTTGATCGGGTTGTGGGTATCCTCTCGCGATCGAACCGCTGTTACAGCTATCAAAGACCGCGGTCAGGGATACGCCTTTATCGATTGCCTTCAGGAACAGCCTTGCCAGCTCTTTGTCGCGAATGTCGGGAGCGCCCTGAGCAGAGTCGGCCGGGACTATGCTCTCGTCCCAACCCTTTGGGTCTTTGGAATTTCGAACCCTGGAGCCGTGACCGGAATAGTACAGGAAGCAGATGTCGCCCGGAGCGGCTTCGTCAATCAGGTGATTCTGGATAGCCTTGATTATCGCCTCTCTTTTTGCTTCCTGGTTTTCGAGGACCTTGAGATCGCTTTCAACAAAGCCGTATTTGCCAATCAGAATCTCTCGCACGGCGCTGACATCGTTTACCGGCCCCAGAAGATTGGGAAACGTGCGCTTTGGTGCAGCGGAAATCCGGCCGGATTCAACTCGCGTGGAATGCGTTGTCTGCATGGGAGCGTAGATGTTTATGCCGATCAGAAGCGCTCGACGATGCGGTAGGTGATTTCGTGATTGCGGCGTGCCTTGTGAAAACGAGGCAGGAAAGATCGCCGTCAAAACAAGAAATAAGGCTGGCAAACCAAGGCGGCCCTTGAGTCTTATAGAATGCATCTTCCTGCCTCCATCCATGAGTGAAACCCGTGAGACGAATATTTCACGTGTTTTAAGAAAAGGTATTATATTGAGACGAGAGACTGACAGGGACTGCTCCGAGGTCAGGTAGACGGGCGCGTTCCGACTGCGGTTGGACATTTGAATCAGCGCGTCCGGCCTAGTCGAGCATAGCGTTGTCTTTCAAAGAACATATCTCACTCGCATCCGCGTCGACGCTGCGCGTACGCCGCAACACGCAATCACAATCGGTTCCTCGCACCCTCGCTTGAACGCCAGTACCTCTCGCGACATTATGAGAATCGCATCACTCTCGGTTCAGTTCAGACCCTGCCGTTGTATTCGCTGTGTCCTCAACTCGGATCACCTACTCTTTGTGAGGTATGAACTCGAATTTACTCATGATGACCTCCGCTTCCATGCCATTCAGGGGTGGGCGGCCTGCCATCAGCCAGAGATTCACGCGGGCATTTTCGCCCCCTGCTTGCGGGATGTCTTGTGTGAAGGTATGCTCCGCGATCACCGAAGCCGTCGCGCTTGGAGCGTTATTGATCCCTCTCGCGCTGCGACAGAAGACACTATCCGGCTTCCAGGCAAATGAATGAGTGGAAGCGTCCAATCCGTGGGGAATTTGGTACCGTACGATGTTCATCGGTCGAGTGTAAGGCTGCACGACGAATTGTGCATTCAGATTTTCGGCATTCCCCCATCTAGAAATCTCTATATCTATCTCGCGATGGCTGTAATCTGGCGCGTCCGACCAAGTAAAGAGACCAAGGATAACTCTCGGATCCAGGTTATCGACGCTCATATCAATATAGAATTGATAAGTGCCATAGCCGAAGCTCCGCGTTGAGATGATTTCGGCGCAGTTCCATCGCCCGTCCTGTTGCAAAATCCGCAGGTGCAATCTCCCGAAATCATCAACCTCGACGCTCTTCTTGCGGTCGGAAAAGTAATTGGGGCCTGGTCCTACAAGATCAATGCTGGATTTCACTTTCCATTCATAGCCCGAGAATTGAATGGTCCTCATATCAGCACTCGTCTTGGACGAGACGAGTGAATTTCGCGCCGGCTGAGTCCTGGCCGAAACCTTGGCGATGGCGAGCAAGTCACCTCCCACCTGGGGCAGTCTGGTTATCGTGTCCGGCGGCCTATAAGATGCCTCGGCCAATAATGCGGCATATTCGGACCCAAGGTGAGTATCGTTCTCCCACTTTCCGTCGTCCCGAATGGTCGTGAAGGGCGACGCCGTATAGGGCTGCACGTACCAGGTGTTGCCGCCAAGAGCGAATAGGACGACCTTGCACTTCTTTACATCAACCCCGCTGACGTTGCCGGCTATCCGATCAAGTTTATCTGGGCCGCCGCCTTTGGGGGGAATGAGAGTGATCTGAATTCTCGGCTCGGTCCTTTGAGGGTTTTTCACTGTTATGTCTGCGCGGCTGAAAAAGTATAGGGCATGGACTGCCATAAGCGCGGTAACAACGGAACCACTTACCGAGAGACTGCTCCTTTGTCTACAGTTCATCACGACCTCCTTTCGCGATAAGATAAAGCTACGTTTGAAAATAAATAGACGTTGACTACGGGCCTATCGCAAAGAGCTTGACCGACGCGTCACTTTCGCGCTGTTACCCTTTCAACGGCTAACACATCGCCTCCGACTGCCGGGAGTCTGGTAGTCATATCCATAGGCTTGTAGGTTTGCTTTACTAATAAAGCGGCATATTCGGACCCCAAGTGAGTATCGCTTTTCCACGTACCATCCTTATTGATAGACGTATAAGGTTCGGTGGTAAGAGGTTGCACATACCAAGTGCTGCCGCCAAGAGCGAATATGACTACCTTGCTCTCGTTCACATCGACACCGCTAACCGTCCCTCCGATTTCATCAACTATGTCGGGACCTGCGCCTCGGGGAGGGACGATGGTTATGCGGATGATGATTTTTGGAGGAGGCGGGGGTGATTGAGTCTGATGCTGTTTCCCCTTGTTTGTCGGCCCAACTCGGGAACTAAGATGCCATTCTCCAGGGTTAAATAAAAATGGTTCCACCATTGAGGAGGCGTCCCACGGCGTCTGTTTCATCTTGTTACTGGGATCCGCAATGACGTCGCGACGAACAAGTTTGAACAAATCCTCTATGGTCAGCGATGGCTCTTCGATATTGTCGAGCAGATGTTCCGTGAATAGGCCATTCGCCCCTGTGCCATCGCTAGCCACAGATCCTGGCGCCGTCGAATAGGCGATATAAGTTCCGCGTGGTCCACTGAACGCAACTAACCCGCGCGCTATGTTTTCGCCTCTTACGGGCAACTCGTTCCGACACGCGTCTAGTATGACGATGTTTAACTGATTACTCTTCGGCTTCGTCATTGCGTCCATTAAGGTGTCCAACCCCATCCCTTTATTTATAATATCTTGCTCGTTGAAGATTACGGCAGAAGTGGGAATGAGATAGTTCTTCCCGCCTGCCTGGACGCCATGTCCTGCATAATAGAAGAGAGCAACAGAATCACCGGGAATCTCATTCCCCCATTCTTTGATCAGTCTCGCGAATTCGTCCTTTGTTTCTACATCTCTTGCCAGCGTTACTTCGAAGTGAAGATGTCTCAATACCGCCGCCATCGACTCGGCATCATTTATTGGATTTTTGAGTGAGCCTTGACTATAGGCGCTGTTCCCAATCACGAGCGCAAAACGCCTTTCATAGGCCTGCTGCTCATTGATCTGATTTGAGCTCAGGTTGGCCCGACTTTGTTGCGCATCACCCATCGAAACGAAGCACACCACCAATGTAAGAAGAACTCTTGATCCTTTTCTCATGGCTTCCGTCTCCCTCTGATAGGCGTTCCCTCGCGGAGGTGTGATGATAACTAACATCGGGTTATCTTTCCGATCAGTTGCGACGAGTATTTAGCCTTCGGCCAATTCGGATCCTTGAATATCCCACTCGCCATCGGCACACCCTCTGGCATTGCAACCGCAATAAACTCATACCGCTTTCCCACGTGTTGTTCTGGCTCGCCGAAATGGCAAATGACCTCCCATTTATGGTCTTGGACTGTTGCTCTTTGCTGTATCCAATAGTCCGCGCTCTCCATCGGATGGATGACCACCCATACCTCTTTGACATCCGGGTCTGACACTGTGCCTTTGACGAGGTGCAGGGCCTTGACCTTGGATTCAGGGCAAGGAGATGTGATAACAAGCATACCGCTCGAAGGTTCACAGGTCTTTTCTTCGCTACAATTGCACGCCGAGAACACGGGGAAAAGCACACTGCTTAGGGCGAACAGAAACATTATTCTTCTTGGCATTTCAACTCCTTTCAAACTTGTCCAACCGCAACTGATAGGTGCTGATGAGGCAAGTCCTTTCCTGATCAGAATTTCATTTGCGTCGGACAGTTACAGGATCGGAAAAGATGGCGTCTTTGGGAATCTTGCTTAACGGCAAGGATCCCGGGTTCAGGGTAGATCCTGTCGCAAGAATACGAACTATGTATGCTTCACCTTGCAGGGTATCTCTTTCGCCAAATTTCGCGGCGCCCGTGAACGTACCGGCCGCAACTTTCGCGGGGGTGTCCTGTACCCAATCAACTCCTCTGATGGTCACAACTACATAGTGGTTCTTATCAGCGGGAAGCGGTGTTCGGCCAGTGACACTGTCGATCATAGACACATCCTCGCCGTTCCTGGGAGTAGTAATGACAAACTGATTAGCGTTAGTAACCTGAATTTGATTTTGCAGGCTTTCGACACGAGTTCCAACGCTTCCAATCGCAATCACAACGGTGACCATTATGCCAACCACACCGACCCCAATCGAAAGGAGGTTAATCTCGGTCGAATGAGATGTCAGCCAATATCTAATGCGCAGCCAACGCCGTTTGCCGGGCTTCTCTCGCGGCAAGCGCTCCGAGATGCCCTTTATGAGATCGCCGATCTGTTGGCTCTCTGAATTGGTCTGCATCCCTGCGTTCAGTCGCTCAATCTCAGCCAGCCGTTGCGCCATTTGTTCGTTGGCGTGCGTGAGTTCAGTCACAACCTGCCCTATGAGTGCCATAGGGCTAGTATTGTCTTCATTGACGATGGATCCCGGGTCAGTGACGTTGTCCATAATGGTCAGACTTCATAGGCCTCATATATCGTGGTAGCGGCCTCATCTAGATTGCAAAGGCGTCTCGAACAGCCGGGCGTGACGACGAGCCCGCGGTGCTCATGACATTCGTACTTATGGATTGCCGATGTCACTTCGCCCTCTAACGAGCATGACGGTAATACGCGCCTTTCTATTCGACAATTCTCGAATTTCGCGGACGAGTAAGTCTACTACCGCAAAAGCCTAATCTGCTTCTTGAGTTTCTCAACCATGGCGGCGTTACCGAGCTTCCCATATGAATCGGCGGCCTCTCCCAATCTCTCGGCCGCGTGATCGAATAGCGCGAGCCGTTGATACACCAGAGCGAGGCCCGATTGGAGCAGCGCGCGTTCCTCTAGCTCTTTCTCGGGATTCAGCCTCAGCGCCTCGATATATCGCTTTTCGGCTTCTCTATCGAGTCCAACCGTGAGATACAGGTCACCCAGCGCTCGAAGCGTGATGGGACTGCTCTTTGGTCCGGATCGCTCGAGCAAAGCGATTGCTTCGGTGTATAGGCCTCTCGCTGCATATAGATTTGCACGTAGAAATTGTCCCTGGCCTGTTCGCGGTTTTGACATGCTCAGACGACGAATCTCATTTCTTACTGCGCGCGCCTTGGCAAACGGCAGGACGTTGAAGGAGGCGGGCCGCTCTTTAGTATCCAGGCTCGCCGGATCAGAAGACACAATGACTGAATAGGCGTGACCCGCGAGCAAGCCGGGGGCGTCGGCCGGATAGGCGAGTTCCGTCTTCGAGCCGACTTCACGACTCCAGATCACATTTCCGTATTCGGTACGCATGCTGACAGTGTATACGGGATCGCTCCTGGGGCCTGATGCGGGAATCCAGCGAATAAGAGGCCGGCGATTCAGCAAGGCCCCCAGTCGCGGCGAGATGATCGTCGGTGCGGAGCTATCGTCAGAGTCGTGTCGTGTCGAGCAAATCGTGGTTCCTTCATGGGAAATTCCGCAAACCTCCGGCGTGCACGGAGCGGTGCAGGGGCATCCCTGCGGACCGGGCATAAGATCGTGATCGCTGCCGTCGCCGCACCTGATGGTAACTCTCACTCGTCCTTCCACGAGCAATAGATGGCCTCGACGAACCAGCATGTTTTCGGCTGCCTCAATAAAGCCGAGGCCTGCGCCCTGTCTGATCCGAAGCCTTCCCTTTGGCTCGCGCCGCTCGATGCGAATTATTCGTCCGGTGAACCCGCTCTCTCGATCAGTCGCCTCCGCCGGCCGAAGTGATCCGCAATAAAAACAGGTTCCGATGAGTATGAGAAGTTGGAAGATGCGGTGTTGCTTGATCATTTCGCTGCCTCTTTCAAGATGTGTTCTTTTGCCTGGCTCAACCAATCGGCCTCAACGTCTTCTTCGCCGGGCGCGAAGCGAACGCAGTCCTCGCACTCCTGTTCCACCGCGGTTCTGTTCTGAGCTTTCAAGACAAGCGCTAGGAGACAATGCGCCGACGCCCCGCCATCGTATTCCTTGATCGAAGCGGCCTGGCGCAAAAAGGGCTCGGCCTGCGCGTATCGCTTCAGCGCGTAGTTGACCCAACCCAGGTTCTTATACAGCGAGTAGCTTAGGCGCGGATCAGTCGGAGATGATTCGACGGCCTTCTCCAAAAGCCCCAGCGCCTGATCGTACATTTGGCGCCTGATCCACAGGCGCGCCAGGTTGTTGTAAGCGGGGTAGAGCTTGCCGTCGCAATCTATGGCGAGCAGGTATTCTTTGATTGCCTCGTCAGGCTGCGTGTCTTCATAAGTCCCGGCGAGGTTGTAGTGAGCCTCCGCGCTGCTTGGCTTCAGTCTCAAGGCTCGCCGGTAAGCACCGCGCGCGGAAGTGAGATCGCCCTTATAATAGTCCGAGAGCCCTCGTTCATTGATGGAATGCGCGAAGGCAGGAAGAGAGAGCCGGAGCACCATGGCAGCCGCAAGCGCGATTCCAGTCACCGTCAGGCCCGCCCTTCCTTGAAGCGCCTTTCGAAATAGAAGAATGCGAGCGGCTTTCTCAGCGAGCGCGCCTGCCGGTCTAATTATGGAGGTTCCCGTGAACACGGCTGCCAGAGCCGCAATCGTCAGGATGAATGGCTGGGCAATCGCTCCGGCGAGGTCCGGCCAGTCGTCTCCACTGCCCAAGAACCTGCCGCCGATATCCGCTATTAGACTTACGGCCAGCGACGCCAACAGGCACGAGAAGAAAGCCGCGGATCTGCGTTTCCTCTCCAGTGGAGGAACATCGGATTGCTTACATCCGTTTTCGACGTTTGTTGTGTCACGAGTTTGATCGAAAATGAACAAGTTGGATGCGTCGAGTCCGTTTCGTATCAGAAGTTTTGGAATATCGCGGCCCTCTATGTCCTCGAGGCCAAGTTCGTTGATCGCCAAGCGAAATGCATCTTTAACAGAACGGTTAAAGGCGAGCGATTGATAGAAGTGCGCGGAAAAGACAATCGCCGCGAGGTCGCCGATTGTGGAGTTCATCCCGATCGTGCAATCGATCGTCTCTGATAGGCGCTTCGCCTGGTCCTCCGAATAGCAGGCGTTCAGCATGACAATTCGTAGATTGTCTTTCACTATGCTGAGCAGCTCGGTGAGAGCCGGGCTCTTCACGCCTTTGCTATTGCCGTTTTGATCTTCCAGAGTGATCTCTTGATCTTTGCTGCCGTGCCCGCTGAAATGGAGAATGTCGGGTTTATGCCTCAAGAGCAGCCTCTGTAAGTCGCCCGGTCTCACAGCCCATTCCGAAACGAGCTTTATGCGCTTCCGCAATTCCCCCTGGCTGATTTTCGCCTCAATCTCGCGAAACTCTTCGTCCAATCGCAACCGGCTTTTTGCATCCACCGGGTTCGCCGCGAGAAATAATATTTTTATCTTTTTTCTCATATCAAAGGCTTATTGACGAGACTACCGTTGCCTCTACTATGAGTGTCATTTCGAGGCGAAAAATTTCCTTCGGCGCGGCCCCGCGATCATTTTTAATTTTGGCCGGAGCACGAGAATGGAATTCAGAGAAGGTTTGTCAGAATGGGATTTGGAGAATCAACCGAACATTAGTTAGGCATGGATAACAGGTCTGAATTTCTTTACCGCTTCGGAGGGCGCCACTCTCCTTGCATCACAAAAGCCGCCCAGAAGTACGGGTGACGCCAGCGTTCAATGCTCATAATCTCCTTTTGCGCCTCTCTCAATGCGGCTGCTGGACTCAAGTTATTCGGACCAAGCATGTGACCGTAAAACTTTGCCATCAATTCCTTGGAAGCTTCGTCGTCAATTTTCCACAAGCTGGCGACGACGCTTGTTGCGCCTGCATACATGAATCCGCGAGTCAGGCCGACAAGCCCTTCTCCTCGAACGTCTCTTCCAAGCGCCGTCTGACACGCGCTAAGAACGACGAGATCGGCGGACAGCTTGAGGTTATAAATGTCATTGAGCCGCAAGAAACCATCCTGCTCGGCGCCGGTTGCATCGCGCTGTGAGAGGACTATGCATGAAAGTTCAGGATGCCTGAGATCGAGTCTACTATGAGTAGCAAAATGGACGATCTTGAATTCGCTCAGATCCATATTTAAAACCGCGCTCTTGCCGGCCTCGAGGCCTTTGATCGATACGACGTCCTGTCCCTGGGCGATTGCCTCTATTGCTGATGCCTCGGCGCGCGCGAATGCCAACTGATGAAACGGCCCTTCTTCGCCGACTCGCAACCGAGACAAGCCCATTGCGATTCCGCGATCGGTACTCGTTGAGTCCGAGCCTGTCCGGCGCCCTGAGCTTCCTCGGGTACGACTTTTCTTCGGGGATTGAAAATCGCTTGCGGCCCTCGCGACTGCTCCGGGAATCCGGTCGTCGTCCGCGTCGAAGACAGGATCGGCGATCATTGCCAGGAGGCGTCGAGATGGGGTGCGCCGGCCGGCATCTTTCCGCAATTCGACGAGCGCTGACAACGAGGGCAGTGAAACGACCTCGCTACGCTCGAACACAAATGTATCGTTGCCCGGGCTTAGGAGTAGTCCAAATGGCACATATTGGAGGGCGCCGTCAGGTATTATTACGAGCCTCTTGTTCCCTACTCCGAATTGGGCCAGCGAAGACGGCAATATGAGGTCGGTCAATTGTCGCGACAGCTTCAAAAAGCTTGCCGATCTTTGATCGATATTGGACCGAGCTCGTTTTGTCCCCTCGTGTTCTCGTGGGTCGCGGCTCAACTCTTCAATCAACTTGAAAGCCGACCGCTCAATCACCTCGCGGCCGGGCAGGACGAAGGTGCGAAAGATACCGGGCCCGATTAACCAGAGGTAGCTTCGCTCGTCGCCCACGAGGTACTCGAGCGCGATCGTGTTCTCATCAAGTATCTCTTGTTGCACTGAGGTCACGGATAGAGGCGGTGGGACTGTCAACGCCGAGTACTTCGGGCTTGTTCTGTTGATATCGGCCTCCAGGTTCTGAAGCTGTTGGCGCGTTTCATCTATTTCTTTCTCGAGAACGGCGATCTTCTCAGTGAGCTGCGCGACAGTTGCAGCGGCGGCCTTCTTCGCTTTTGGAGTACGTGCGCTCTGTTCGACGGCATATCGAGAACCAAGCAGCCTTATCTGCTGATTCGCCTTGTTATCCAACAAAAGCTGAAGATCGCGCCGGCGCGCAGCCATCTCTTCATTGACCCCTTCTCGGAAGTTAGTACGATTGGCGATCAGCATCTCCGTTAGAGACCGCGCGCGCCCGTTTTCCGACTGTTGGAACGCAAGAGCATCGAAACCATCGTTGGGTCTATCCTTGTGTTTTAGCATCAGGAGATCGGCATAAAGCTGGTAGTGAGGATAGACCGACGCAAAATATGATGCTTGAAGATCTGCGCTTGGAAGGCTGTTTCGCTGTGAGTCGATCATCTCCATGAGCTTTGTCGCTTCCGCCAAAGCCCCGTCCAGATCTCCTTGATCGCGCTTGAGTCTCGCAATGTTATTGATCACAAAAGTCTGGCCCCGCCTGTCCCCGGCGGCGAGGATTAATTTCAACGCGCTCTGATAGAGCCCGCGCGCCTTTTCATAATGATGCAGACGATGCTCGATGCGGCCCAAGTTATTAGTCGCGAACGCAAGGATGCGTGGATAGTTGAGCGGCCTTCCCAACGATAGCGATCGCGCATAGCATCTCTTAGCCATTCCCAGATTGCCCGCGGAATCGTAAATCGAGCCCATGTCGGCGAGCGTATATGCCTGTTGCCGAACATCCCTCCCGGAAAGGCGCAGCCTCTTTTTGTAGCTCGTCAGGGCGGCTCTTATATCGCCTTGCGACTCATATAATCTGCCCAGGAGCCCCAGAGATATCGCTTGTCGATGGACCTGATGCGACTTTGTCCAAATTTCCAGCGCTCTTTCAAAACAAGAGCGCGCGTACGCATAATCTCCCAGCTCCTGATTAAAATAGCCGAGGCTATTGAGCGCTACGCCAAGGCTGATTCGGTCTCCTATCGCACTCAGCGCGTCGACCGCACTCCTGTGAGAAGCGCGAGCCGATTCGATATCGCCGAGCGCCGTTTGCATCAAGCCTATTGCGGATTCCGCCAGAGCCTTGCGTCTGCGGTCCCCGCTTTTGCCGGCCACGTCGGCAGCCTCGCGAAAAAGCTCTAATGCTTTTGCGATCTCACCCATATCGGCGTGAACATACGCAATATTCAAAAGCGCATCCACGCGTCCAATCTGATCTTCAGCGGAGATAAAAAATGAGAGAGCTTCGTTCAGGAGCGCGAGCGCCTTTGCAGGATTACTGCGATTGGATTCGATCGTTCCAACGCCGATCAAGGATCGAGCTGCGCCGGCCGGATAATCCGTCGCCTTGCTGATCGCGCGTGCTGAATCGAATCGCTTCAAGGCTGAGCCGGCATTCTCGTCGAGTTCGGCTTCGCCGAGACCGTTTAGAATATCCGCTTCCATGTGCCTGTCGTGAAGTTTGCGGCTCAACGGAAGAGCGCGCTCGTAGGCTCGCGTCGCCTCACCGTAGCGGCCAAGCGTGAAGTAACTCTCGCCGATGAATCTCAGCGCATCCGATTCCGCCTTTGGATTACGTTCCGTAATCGCATGACGCCGCGCCTCCGAGTACAGACCGATAGCGGAGAGCAGGGATCGTTCGGTCCACTCTGATTTCAGTTTATTGGCTTCCGCGAAAGCGCGGTCCATCGGAGCTGCGGCGGCTTTCAACGCGCGCGAAGGGGCGGCACGCCGAGATCCGGGCGGCAAGGAATTGATCGGCGCATTCGCGTTTACGAACAGGGCTCCGGAGAGCCACAGCGTCGCTCCGATCAGGGTTCCAATCAGGGCTGTAATCAACGATCTGATCAGCGCTCTAGCTCGGGCGGTCAAGTGTGTCGCCGAATTTGCAATCGGCCCCTTATCCATCCGGCTTACTCCGAGATTAATCCCATTGTTAGGATCTGGAAGGAAGAAGCCGGTAGTATCTATGAATCTGATCGGTTATTCAATACGTGCGGAAAATTGAGTGAGAGGTGAGTCGGCGTGAAAAACAAACGCGAAAAACAAACGCTTCGGCGGGTGAAGAATTATCTCGCGCTGAAGAATTATCTGTAGCGGGAAGACCCCCGGGGCGCATAGCAGCTTCGAGTGCCGAGGCTAGCGATGCGTAGCGACTATCCCGCTACAGAATCTAAAACGACCGCGCAAATAGGTTCAAGGCCGAATACAAATCAAATCATTGAAGGATTAGCCCGAGCGGCTTACCGATTACTTTATTTTAAGAGCGCCGTCTCGCATTGCTCCTCGACGAGTGTCTTTGCCCTTTATTGAACTGGGTCCTTGTTTGCTCGCGGCCTCTCCTCTAACGTCGTCGAGCGAGCCGCTTCTTGTGGTCCCGCCGGCCTCGGGCTCCGTCTTAGCGGCCCCCGCTGCTCGGGTCTTATCGAGCGAGCCGTCTCGCACGACATTCCGCCGATCGCCATTGTCTGTGTGCTCAAGCCCCCTCACTCGATCAAGGGATCCGTCTCGAGTAATCGTCTCTTTCCGGGATGCGGTTTCGTCAGTCGCAGTCAGTCCCATTGTGTCGCTCCTTTTCCTGAACATCGTTAAAGTATCTGCTTATAACCTTCATCACTACATGAGTGACGGTTGGACCTGTTTTATTACATTGAAATTTTTCAATTGATGACAAGAAATATGGCCTGGCCATTTATTGAGCGCCAAAATGGCTACACAAATCGAAAGTTTTATGACAGAGTTTCCCTCCGACTCAGTCGTTTCACTTCGACTTGAACTTATTTCGTGTCCGCGAATCCACGTGGATTAGTCCCAATAGTGATGGAAAGACAACCGGATTCTTTCGATGACCTGCTCATGAGGCTGGAGCCCGAGTGCGCGGACCCCCAACAAGCATACCGCCGGTGTCGTGATAAGCTGATCAAGTTCTTTCAATGGAGAAGCTGTGAAGATTCCGATGCGTTAGCGGATGATGCGATCGCCAGACTCGCGCAAAAAATTTCGGAGGGGGTCGAGATACAGTCTGAAAAGCCTTATCAGTACATGTACGCAATCGCCCTGAATGTATATAGGGAGTATTTGCGGGGCAAGCGACGGCAGGAGAGGATCCGATTGGAGTGGATCCCGCCGACCCCCGTAAGAGATGAGCAACTTGCGTGCAAGCGGCAATGCCTCGAGAGACTGGCTCGTGACAAACGAGAACTGCTTGAACGATACTATGGCAGCAATGAAGAGCCGTCGAAAATCGCCGAGGAGCTTGGGGTCAATCTTGGAGCGTTGCGGCTGCGGGTTCATCGCATCAAGACCGAGCTGCATCCTTGTTATAAGAAATGTCGCGAAGAATAAGCTCCCGTGGAAATCATTTTCGACGTTCTGTCACTCATGAATTAGGCGAGCACAAATAAACCGTGACTTCAGACAACGAAAAAGAAGACTTAATGGCCCGCTATCTGTTGGGAGAGGCCGACGACGAGGAGAAAACTCGTGTCGAAGAGCGGTTCTTGTCCGATCATAAGTATTTCGAGCAGTTGCTTTCCAAGGAAGAGGAATTGGTCGAGCAATACGCCAGGGGCGGCCTGTCGGCCAGTCAACGCATGTTATTTGAGAAGAACAGCGTTTCGGAAAGAAAGAAGAACGCCGAGTTCACCCTGGAGCTGATAGAAGACCTTCAAAAAAAAACAACCATTAACCATGTAGTCCGTCCCGGTTTCCGTTCGCCGTTTATAAGACGCCAGGTAGCTCCGCTCCTACTTGCCGCCGCGGCATTGATCCTGCTTATCGTTGCGCCGTGGATTATGGTCTCGTCGCTGCGCAATCGATTGCAGGAAACTCGTAATGAAATGGCGACAAAGGAGCGCCGAGCCGCCGAGGAGATTGCCAGCCAAACGAAAGATCGTTCGGAGCTGCAACGCCAGATCGAGATATTGCGGCAAACGCCCGTGAATAATGACGGCAGCAGTCTAGTCTCGAGCCGCCTGAAACCTTATAGAGGACAGCGGGGCGGCGGTGGAGATATTCCCGTAATACCATTGGCTGCGCGGATCCAGGTTATGGTTCTCGAGTTCTACATCGAGAACGGACAAGCCTATAAGTCGTATCAAGTCAAAATCACGCCTCCGGAGGGCGCCGGATCGCTCACCATATCCGGTCTGAAAATTGAAAAAGGCAGCTCGACATTAAAGATCCCCTTGACGGCATCGAATCTGCAGCGAGGCGATTACACCGTAATGGTGCTTGGCGAAGTGGATGGCGCAGAGCCTGTCGCCGTGGACAGCTATTTTTTCAGAGTGACAAAATCGGTGTGAATTCCTGAGCAGTCTTGGCGGTTGTAGACTCGGGCTGTTGGACGATCGGAACCCTGCCGGTGATCTTGTGTCCGATCAATTAACCTGACGGTCGCGGCCCTTCCAATAAGGCTCGCGCAGCGCACGCTTCAGAATCTTTCCCGAGGGGTTCCTTGGCAAGGATGCTACGAAGTCTACGGACTTTGGCGCTTTGTAGTGAGCTATTCTCTCTCTTGCGAAGGCGATGATTTCATCCGCGGTCACATCGGCGCCTGCCTTTTTTACTACTATAGCTTTCACCGCCTCGCCCCACGTTTCATCAGGCACTCCTATAACAGCGGCATCGACGATTGCGGGATGGCTGAAGAGGGCGTTCTCGACTTCGGCGGGATAGATGTTCTCGCCTCCGGACACGATCATATCCTTCACTCGATCGTGTATATAAAGATAGCCGGCTTCGTCCAGATAACCCGCGTCGCCTGTGTGAAGCCACTCGCCCTGAATCGCACGCGAGGTCTCTTCGGGGAGATTCCAATAGCCCTTCATGTTCTGCGCGCTGCGGCAAATGATCTCACCTACCGCGCCGATTGAAACATCGCGTCCTGCTCCATCAACGATTTTCAGCTCGATTCCAGAATGGGGCTTTCCACACGATCGCGCTCGATTGCCTGTTTGCGAATCGTGGTCCTCGGCCGAGAGATGAGTGATTCCGCCCGTTGTTTCGGTGAGACCGTACACCTGGGCAAACGGGCACTTAAAGGTTGCGATCGCGCGCCGCAAGAGTTCGAGCGGCATCGGCGAAGCTCCGTAGAGGATTTGTTTCACGCTTGAAAAATCCGCTTCCGCGCTTTCGGGCGCCTGAAGCAGAAACAGAATCAGGGCGGGAACCACAAACAGTCTCGTGACTCGAAGAGCAGCGACAATTCTGATTAGCTCGGCCGGAACAACTTCGCGCGTCACCACCGTCTTAGCGCCTGCATAAAACCCTATGAGAGCCCAACCCGTTCCGCCGATATGGAATAAAGGCATGCAAACCAGGCTGACCTCGCCCTCACTCCACGCGCCCCACTCGGCCATGGAGACTGGCAGCAGTGTTAGAAGATTATTATTCGTGAGCTGCGCGCCTTTCGGATAACCGGTCGTTCCGCTCGTATACATTTGCAGCGAGACATCCGACGGATCTACCTCGAGGAAGGGATCACCGACGTCTTGCTCGTCGCGCCATTGAACATAGTCCTGCCATCCATCGCGAGAGCCCCCGAGCGCGATTATCTTCTTCAGCCTGGGCAATCGATCCACAATCCCCTCAATGATCGAGAAAAACTCCGGCCCGACGAAGAGCACGTCAGCCTCGGCATCATTGATGACATAAAGAATTTCAGGCGGAGCCAGGCGCCAGTTCACAGCCACGACAACACAGTTCGCTTTGGACGCGCCAAACAAAATTTCGAAGAAGTGATCCGAGTTCTTGTCGAGTACGGCTATTCGCGTTTGAGGCTTCAGGCCTGCGCGAAGAAACCCGTTGGCGACGAGATTGGATGCCTCATTTAGTCGAGCGTAGCTTGTCTCGCGACCTTCGAACGTGACGGCGACGTCGTTCGGGCGCACCATTGCATGATGCCGAGGGATGTCGGCGACCGTTCGTATTTCTTTCCTTGAGGCCACGATATGAGTATCCCCGAAGTAAAACCGCGCTCAGAACTTCATCTTGGAGACTCGATAACCTTGCCCGCGAGCACCGTCGGCGCTCCATACTTACGCAGGAGATCGTTGAGCTTCGGTACGGTTTCACCGATAAACTTGTTGACCTCCGCGAGGCGCGCCGGAAACGCCTTCTGAAGCTCCTCCAAGTATTCGCTCTGGGCGGGTGTAGGCGCGGCGTTCACGGACTCGATCGATCCGGCCAACGAGCCAAGTCCGTCCATGAACTTCGCGCCGCCGCTCAAGCCGAGACCGCCGTCCTTGCGGAACAACTGCTCCTCGATTTGCTCGATCATCTTTTTGTGTTCAGCTATCGCTTTGATCAGTTCCTCAGGAGGCGAGGTTATTCGATCCTTAATGGTCTTCTCAATCTGAGAAAGCTGTTCCTTCACGCTGGCGAGCGCTTTGACCCCGTCGACGAGCGCGGATTGCATATCGCGAAGCTTCATACCGGAGGAAAACTCCGCCTGGAGATCAGCCGCGGGAGTTGAAATAGTCGGATCAAGCAGAACCTGGACTTTTGTATCGAGCTTCTTATCGCCTATCGAAAGCCGAATCGTATAGACTCCGGGAAGCGCTCTTGGACCGGCCGGCGCTCCTCCGAAGGCGGCTTCTTCTTCAGTCGGCGGCCTCCGAACACGAGGCCCTTCGTAGCGCAGATCCCAGCTCGCTCTGTTAATTCCCTTCTCTTTCGAAATAGTCTTCAATTCGCGAATGACCTTGCCGGACGAATCCAGCACCTCGATCTTCGCCGCGGCTTTGTCGTCCGGTTTGTCCTTCAAGTAATAGGTAATGAGCGCGCCGTAAGATGGATTTGCCCCCGTGAACTGCTTATCCCCGATACCGTATTTTTGAAATCTGGCGGTGAACCTCAACGCCGGCCTCACGTCGAAGAGGTGAACGTCCTTGGATGCAATCTCCGGGGTCATTTGCTGGAGCGCGCTTGCGTCGTCGAATATCCACACGCTCCGGCCGTGAGTCGCGAGAATCAGATCGTTATCGCGCGGATGAATCTGGATGTCTCGAACCGCAACCGCCGGCAGATTCTTTAGACCGAGAGAAACCCAGTTGGTTCCTCCCGTGTACGAGGCGAACAATCCAAGCTCGGAGCCGGCGTAGATCAAATTTGGGTTCTTCGGGTCTTCGCGCACGGTGTGCACGTACCCAACCTCGGGAAGGTTCCCGCTGATATCGAACCAACTCTTCCCTCCATCGGTTGTCTTGAAGATATGGGGCCGCAGATCGTCGAACATATGGCGATCGAAAGAAGCGTAGACGATGTTGACATTCGTTCTTGAAGGCTCAACATGCGAAACCGGTGAATTGGCCGGCAGATTCGGAACGTTGCGAATAACGTTAGTCCAGTTCTTGCCCCCGTCGGTCGTTACTTGAAGATTGCCGTCGTCGGTTCCGGCCCAAATAGTTCCGGCCTTTGCGGGTGATTCGGCAAGGGTGATGATCGTACAGTGATATTCGGCCGTCGAGTTCTCGAATGCTATGGGACCGCCGGCGTCTTTCAGCTTTGCCGGATCGTTCGTAGTAAGATCGGGGCTGATGCGAGTCCACGTCTTTCCGAAATCCGTCGACTTGAATACGACGTTCGCTCCAAGCAGGACGGTATTCTTGTCGTGAGGCGTAGGCAAAAGCGGTGAGTTCCAGTTGAATCGATACTTGATGTCCGATGCGGGTCCGCTTCCATTGTCCTGAGCTTGCGGGCTTACGGCCTGTTGCTCTCGCGTACGAAGATTCGTGCGATAGACTTCGCCTCCCTGTGACTCTGACAGATAAAGATCGGGATCGTCGGGATGATTGAGCATCCAAAACCCATCGCCGAAGCTGACCATCGTCCAATCGTCGTTCATTATGCCGAGCGGCTCGCGGTTGCGAGATGGACCGGTCCAGCTTCCGTTGTCCTGCAGTCCTCCGCTTACCCAGTAGAAAGGCAGCCGGTTGTCCGCGTGAACCTCGTAGTACTGCCCGAGCGGAATGTTGTAGATCGGCTCCCAGGTTTCGCCGCGATCATACGAGACCGCGATGCCTCCGTCCTGGCCAACCCAGATTCGACGCGGGTTCTTCGGATCCACCCAGAAGCAGTGATAGTCCACGTGAACGCGTCCGGCAATCGAGCGGAATGTTTTACCGCCGTCGATTGAAACGAAGAGCGTCGATGCTACCGCGTAAACGCGGTTCTCATCCGTCGGATCGACGCGAATGCGAGTGTAATAGAATCCTCGCGAGACGATCCGCGCCTCCTTCGACACCTCCTTGAAGCTTTCTCCTCGATCGTCGGAGCGGTACAACGTACCTTCTTTTGTTTCGGCGATCACATATATGACGTTGGAATTACTCGGCGCGACGCGCACGCCCATTCTACCCATCAACTTCGGCAGGCCCTTCGATAACTGGTTCCACGTACGTCCGCCGTCTATGGACTTGAACAGACCGCCTTTTTCGCTGCCGCTGGTGAAAGTCCAGGGCTTGCGCTCGAACTTCCACATTCCGGCATAAAGTATGTTCGGATTATTCGGATCTATTTCGATATCGCAGGCGCCGTGCTCGCGATCGATATAGAGAGTTTTTTGCCAGGTCTTGCCGCCGTCGGTTGTCATAAAGACGCCGCGTTCTTCGTTGGGGCCGAACGCGTGGCCGACCGCGGCTACGTAGACGATGTCGGGATTGGTCGGATGAATAACGATTCTCGAAATGTAGCGAGTCTCGCGCAGACCCATATGCTGCCAGGTCTTCCCGCCGTCGTTAGACCTGTATACTCCATCGCCGAACGAAATGCTGTTGCGAGTGTTCGATTCGCCGGTTCCAACCCAGACCAGATCAGGGTTGTTGGGACCGAGGGCAATGTCTCCGACGGAAATCGTGCCCTGTCGCTCGAAGATCGGCGTCCATGTAGTTCCCGCGTTGGTTGTTTTCCACACGCCGCCCGAGGCAGTTCCGACGTAGACAATATTTGGATCGCCGGGAACGCCTTCGACATCGGCGGTGCGGCCGCCCATATTACACGGGCCAATACTCCGCCATTCGAGGTTGGCAAATACTCCCGCCTCCACCGTTGTCCGGCCTTGACCAAAGGCTGTGGACGCGACTAGGAGCTGCGCAATGATCATGACTATGAATGCAATCGGGCCCTTTAGCCGAACTCGGTTCAGCATCTACTCACCTCCGCGGAGTGAATCGTTGGATTAAAATCGAAGTCGAAGGATAAATGAGTATTGCTCCGGAGTCCAAGCGCACAGCGCCGAATGGCCCAGGTGAGGCTCTTGGTTCAGTCCGCAATCCGATTCAACAAGTCGATTCAATCAGTCATGGATATCCATAACGGCCTGTTGTATATTTTGCCGCCGGTAGAGAAGTCCTTTCGGTCATTTGGTGGAGACCATGCCTTGAAAAATCTCGGATCCCTTGTCTCCTTCATGTCTACATTCGCGGCTCGGGGAAAGGGCTTGTCGTCGCATGGCACGCATCTCCCTTCGCGGATTGACCGTCAGCGCAAGGATCGATGATGGTTCGCCGCCTTCACAGAATCATCGGCCTCGCGCTCATGCTCCCTTTTCTCGCCTGGGCCATTACGGGCTTCGTATTCTTCGTGAAACCGGGATATGCCGGGGCCTATGAAGTCCTGAGCCCGAAGATGTACAACCTGGATCAAGCGATCTCGATTCAGCCTGATTCCGGCTGGCTCGAATTCCGAGGTTTTAAAACGGTACTTGGAAATCATCTCATCGTTCGCACGATGTCGGGATGGATTCATCTCGATCCGGTGACGCTTCAGCAGCGAGGGCTTCCGTCTGAAGCGGATCTGATCCGTCTGGTCAGCGACGCCTTCTCGGCAAATCCGAGTCGGTACGGAAAGATTAACACGATTTCGGGTGATTCAGTGACAACGGACACCGGCGTTGAAATAAAAGTCGACTGGAGCCGATTGAGCTTTCAGCAAAGGGGAAAGGATACCGCTCGACTGGACCTGCTGTATCGGATTCACTACTTGCAATGGACCGGTTTAAAGACGCTCGACAAGATTCTCGGTATGGTTGGAATCGCGCTCATCATTATCCTGACTCTGCTGGGGGCTCGGCTTGCGTTGCGAGGCGCATAGAACAATCCACACGATTCCGAAACTAATGTAGCGGCGCTCCTCCGTGCTATGTAGGCCTGAAAGGCCGACTATAAAAGAGCCAGGGGCAAGCGCGTAGCGCGTCGCCCCTGGTTCCAGCCCCAATGCCCTCCAGCGCTGCGCTGGCCGTCATAAAATTCAATCTCCAGTCGCTCTCATATATGGTAGAGTCGTCGCGTCGGATTCAATGAACGTCCTTACGGATTGATCGTATGCTGTAAGGCAACCGGTACTCTCACGAGTTTTCATACCCTTACCTTGGAGGTGCTAATCAATGCAGAAGATCGCAAAGCTCGCCATCGTCGTAGCGTTCGTCACCGCCGCTTTCGCCCAGTCACCTGAGCCGCCAATCAAGGATTCGAGGCTCTCCATTCACACCCTGCTCCGAGAAGATATATTCGCCGGTTTTCTGACCGACGACATGGAGCGATTCAATAGGGGAGAAAAGAACATTCAAGCTCTTATGGAGCTACGGCCCACGCAGAAGGCCGAGCTTCTGGCCTGGAAAGGCGGCGCGACTCTCTATAGAGCCGTACGCGCGCTGGAGAATAATCAGAAGGAAGAGTTTCAACGATATTACAAGTCCGCGCTGGAGTCCTTTTCACAAGCACGTGAACTCGATTCCCGGAATGGCGGTGTGTCGGCCGTGACCGGAGGCAGCCTCGCGATATTCGCCGATCGGCTCCCCAAGGAGTATCGCGCCGCGGCGTGGTCACAGGCATATGAGTCCTATCAAACTCTATGGAAGCAACAATCGGCGATGGCCGAGCGTCTGCCGCTGCACCTGAAAGGTGAATTGCTTGGAGGTCTCGCTCAGTCAGCGCAGCGCACGGGACACACCGAAGAAATGTCCCAGGCGCTGGATAAGATCATCGCGATAATTCCCAACTCGCCATATGAATCGGTCGCAAAGAAATGGAAGGCGAATCCGAAGGCGGCCGAGAGCGCCGGCATCACCTGCCTTAGCTGCCACGACGGCGGAAGGCTCTCGGCCCGATTATCCGAGGTAAACAAATAGTAAGAAAGAAGCGGATCGCAAAACACGAGCCGGTCGCGCGATGGAGATCAACTCATCAAGCGAACGGCTCTTTTGAAGTTTTATCCGTCGGACTGTGTGCGGCGCAGGTAGGCGGGAATAGCGGGCGCGGAAATACTGAGAGGGATGACACAGCCCCCGTTGCGTCATCCCTCTCAGCTTTTTTTTACTACTATTGTCTGTCGCTTCTCTCAGTCTTGCCGTGATCAACGGAGCCCCCTTTCCCTCGATCACCGCGTAACTTTGTTAAGCTACGCCTTAGCAATTGGCAACG
>Ga0066687_10000077_pt1 | contig 26816 bp, 46 predicted proteins | sample GraSoiAngelo_136_FD_65630 | JGI IMG/M metagenome (GOLD analysis project Ga0066687, IMG submission 65630) | Grasslands soil microbial communities from the Angelo Coastal Reserve, California, USA - 14_0929_09_20cm | ecosystem: Environmental > Terrestrial > Soil > Grasslands | place: USA... | reverse complement strand
ACAGAGGAACTGCAGGCAATACCGCAATAAATATTATTTAGCATATTTTTTGTATAATTTTGTAATGATATGTATACTATTTACGAACTATACAAGGGATCTATTGTTAAACATGACTATCAACGCGCTGAGCTGATACCGGATATTTATCTACTGGAGGAGATTGATACAGAAACAAACTTAGTTGCAAAAGATAGTGTTTTTGATAGTCACGGTAATTTGGTGCAGGTGTTTACGTACTTAGATATATGGAAAGGCGTATTTGTAACGCGTATAGAGGGCGGGGAATTAAACCGGCAATATAAAGAATGTACAAAGTATTTGGAGGCGCTGAGCTGGCACGGCGGCGCCATAAATGCCATTAGCGAGCGGGACCAGGTAAACCAATTACTGCAAAGTTGTTTTAGTATTTAATTTCAGTAAGTTGTTCATTAATGGCCTGTAATTGATTAAATATGTTTTGCAAGGTAGGGGGAGCCGGTGGCTCCTTACTTTTTAAATAACCGGTTAAATCAATATCAGTACTTTTTTTAAGGGCGGTAGATTGGTTGTGATTGTGTAAATGTTGTGCCTGTTCTAATAGTGGTTTATATCTATTTAGCCGGTGGGCTAATTTTATCAATTGTAATTGTTTATATGTTGGTATCATATAGGTACGAATTAAACAATTAACCAGGCGCGTAAATACGCGCCTTTCTTGTTGCAAGTATCAGCCATTGATTAACTGGATTATTTCCTTTTTACTGTACATAATATGCCTATTATTAAAAGAGGCAAAACGGAGTTTACCGGCGGTCCTCATCCTATATAAAGTAACTTTATCAATGCGTAATTTTTCCAGTACTTCTTTTTCTCCTATTAAATCATCCCAATCAATTTGGGCGTTTTGTTTCGCTATTTCAGCATTTGATTTTTTTGCCATTGTTATAAAGTTTTACATGTTTGTAATTGTTTGCGCGTCGGGTGCAAAACGTTCCTTGTAAATATTGTGGAGGTCCTGGATAACACCGAGCGCGGTTTTTAATTCGTCGGGCGCAATGCCGTTTGTATCGTGTAAATAATTTGCAAGCGCGTCCAGGTATTGTAATTGCCTGAGGGCGAATACTTCTACATGGGCCGCGTTAATAGTTGCCATCTCCTCTTTATGCTTATCCTGGTAATGTTTCTGGTTATTCAAAAGCACATGAAACAGCGCAACCGTTAAACCGGCGGATTTATGTGCAAAAACGAGATCAGGATGAGGTTTTATTTTTGTTGGCATATGAAAAAATCTTGTAATGATATGAACAAATTTAATATTTAAAGTATAGAATTGTATAAAAAAGTAAAACTAATTATCTACACTTTTTTAACCGGATCCTGCACAAATAAGCGTTTTACCCCTTGTTTTTTAAAACAGCTAAAAGCGAACCTAACCGCGTATAAACTGGCAGCTTTGCGGATTTCCGGTGTATCGTTTTCATTCTCTAAACTCTTTAATTTATCCCGGTAATTTTGCGCCATTTGGTCCGCATGTATTTTTTTACCAATCGTATGGAACGGTTTATGTATTTCATCTGCAATAGCATCAAAACAGATTTTAATAAGCCAGCGTTTACCAATAGCCAGCATTTGTAAATGTTTCTCAGGATGGATATAATTACCCCTTATTAATGCCTCATACATTTCAACTGGCCAGTGTTGCATATGTACGGAGCCGGTTATATAACGCTGGTAATACATTTCGGTAATTTCAAACCAGCCTCCGGGCCGTTCAAACATTTCCGCCCGTTTGGTTTCATATTCAGCGGAGGTTAATAAAGGTTTTTCGCGGGCGGTTTCAATAGCCGGTAAACGTTCGAGTAGTTGACGGGCAGCAGCGCGGGCGCCCATATACGGCAAAAGGATTTTTTGCAACAGTTGTAAATTGATCGGTTTACCATAGGTTTCAATGGCCGGCCCGTATATTTTGGCTGCTTCCTTACATTCGGGGAGGTTTAACGAACCGTATACGGTGGCTAGTTGATCCGCCAACACAGTAAGCAACATATCAAAATTTTCTTCGTTCCCAAAATCCCAGGATAAAGCGAGGTTAAGGTATAACACCAGATCGCGGGCGGCAATAATCTGCTCATCCGGGGAAAGCAAATTAAAGGGTTTAGCGCGGTCCTGGAGGGTTATAATCGTTTGCTCATCCCTGGTTAGAGATACGGGCAATATCGGCGGCGTGTTGCTCCCGTAGCTTACTGGCAAAGGTTTGTTTGGATTGCTTAACGCTGGTAATGAGCTCCTCATTTTTCGCAAATTTTAGCGTGTTTTGAAAATGGCGTAAAATCTCATGTTCGCTTTTGTAATCCTTGTCACCGGTAAAAAATTGGATCTTAAACGCGGTAAACCGGGCCTGGATTTCATCCGGTGAAAACTGTTTTTGTGCCAGTATTTTAGCTACTTCCATACAGTTGCTAACGTCCACAGCGGAGAGCTCCAGCGGGTAATCCGGACCGGGACGGATGAAATAATTTTTTTTCCCCTTTGCAATCCCCTTTTTTACTTCTTCTTCTTCTTCTTTATATTCCACCCTAGCGCTAGGGTAGGGATTACCCACCCCCTTACCCTTAGATAAGGGTAATGATTTTTTTAGCGGTGTAATGATTTGTAATAAATCGTTTATTAATCCATTTTCCTTTAATAGCTCAATTACTTTAACATGAGGCGGAGAGGCGGGAGTTAATTGTTTGCCATATTGGAACGTTACAAATTGCGGTATGAACCATTTTTTTTTATTATCTATTTCAATAACACGCAATTCACCGGCGTTAAAATATTTTAGCGCTTCGCCTTCATTGACTGGCATATCCTGACCTAGTAACACCTGAGCAAGTAAAAAATCTTTGATCCAAATACCGGCCCTGTTGCATTCGTGGTAAAGCAGATCCCAAAGGAGTTTGTAAGGACCAGGTAATGATCTGAAAAATGCTTTTCTGTATTTGTCGGTATCTGTAAAACGTTTAGCCATAGTAAACTTTTTTTATTGGTAAAGGATCACAAAATCCGGGAGGAGGTCCAGGATCGATTTAATAATCCTGGTTTTAGTGAGGTATTGAAATTCCACCAGCTCAGGACTTTCTAAATAAAACTTTACGGAGTTTTCCGATACATCTAATCCGATTTCCACACGGATGGAGGCGGGCGGTACAGCTTTAAAAACGGGCACGTTCAGCACAAAATCAGTGGGCACATTAGCACTATCTACTTTTTTGGTAAAGTTTTGGGTTTTATTACCCCTGGTATCAGCGCCCTGGTTAATTTCGGCGGAGGTATAAAGATCTAAGTTTGAAAGACTTCTAAGGAGTGTTTCATATTTTTCTGTACTTGCAAAAAAGCGTTTATTGAACCTGAGGAGTTTAACCAGTTGATCGCGGGTAAAGGTTACCGGTTTATTAATATTAAATTGTTCAAGTTCAATAGCGTTTGAAAGTTTACCTATAATTTTAGTTCCTTTCTCCAGGGCGGGGTTAATATCCAGTGTTATTTTACCCTGGTCCTCATTTACTAGTATAATAGTAGTATCAGTATCTAAAAACTGGGCGTTAAAGGGCTTTTCATCCGGGTCGCAACGTCCTGTTAAATAACTTTCTAACGAGCTTAATTCACATTCAAAATAAACCTGTTTAGGATAAATAATATCTTGCGCTTTACCTTCCCGCAAAACAATATCAGTACCGGCAAATTCATCCGGTAATTGTAGTTTAACATCCATAGTTATATAATTTAGAAGTAATTAAAAAGCGGTGCTTTGTTTCGGTATATTAAAAATAGTGGCTTGCTTTTCATCAGGACGCAACCGGCGGGAGCCGATTAATTCGCCTGAGGCGTTAAAAGTTTCCATCATAGAGGTGTCATAATTGGCGATATGATACAATTTACCATACACTTCAATTTGCCCGGTCCGGATCTCTGAGAGCAGGCGGTTATTCATCCGCTTAACGGGATCCAGTTTCTCTTTAATGGCGGCGGTGGCGTCCTTTAGATCGGTTTCTAACTTGTTGCGCAGGGCTGCATTCTCAAAAAACTGTTCTTTTTTGGCAAGGATTTCATCCGGGGTAAGTACCTGGTAGTAATCTGTCTCCTCTATTTTGTCAGCATGTTGCTCCAATATATTTTCTTTTTCCTTTGCGGACATTTGATCAGTAAATAATTCTTTCATAATGAATGTATTATATGGTTTATCGAAAATAAAGCGGTTAAAAAAGGGACCGGTTTACGATCCCTTGAATGCATAGATTAACATGGTATTACACAACTTTAAACAGAACCCTAGAGAGAATGCATTAACTTTTTATCATACCTGTAAACAGGTAAACAATATGTCCGGTTAATTGTGGCGGGATCCGGCCCGGATCGGTTGCAATATGATGTATACAATTGTCTAATAGTGATCCGGCGGATATAATCACCACCGTATTAACCGGAAAAACATTTTACCTTTGAGGGGGAACGCATATATATTTTTTTTTCTTTTAGCCCGGTTTATGTTGATAAACCGGGTTTTTTATGTTAAAAACTGTATTGTTTATGTTGAAAAATACAAGTTAAGCTTGTATTAATTTGTCTATATTTGTAACAGAATGCAATAAAGTGTGAATAGGTTTTTCCAGGTGTTTGGAAATAATTTCCAGTGTTTCAATATTAGTGAGCCAGCCAAAGTTTTGAAAAATAGCCTGATATAATGAAATAGGGCGTATAGCACGGAATTGACACAAAACTTTAATTAGCTCATCATTAGCCAGGATCTCTTTTTTTGTATCAGCGGTAAGAATGTATTTAGCCATAGTATGAATTTATACTTATCTATAAAAACGGAGTATAAAAGTAATACAACATTATTCATATTGTCAATACCCTACATAAAAAAACTTAAAAATATAATTAACGTTAATAAAATGACAAGTAAGGATAAACTTAAAACACTGGTCCAGGAGATACAGGCCAGGACGCGCCACACAATTGAACAGATCTCAGAAAATGCCGGTTACAGCGCCACCACTTTAAGCCAATATTTCAGGCGGGAAACTGGACACGAAAAAATTATGAAGGCAATAGAACATGCCTATCGTAATAAGATCAATATTATTGAGGAGCCTGAAATTTACCATGCAGCCGAGCAAACGAGCCAGGTTAATTACCTCATTAAAATAAACGATCTCTTACAGGAGAAAGCCAATAGCCTGGAGGCTCAGGCAGAAATGAGGGCACAATTAGAGATGTTAAAGCAGCATGTAATTTTTTTACAATCATCATTAACCCTTAGTTTGGAAAAACTGGAAAACGGGCAAAAAGGCTTATCCGCACAGGTGAAAGCCTTAACGATAATACAGGGCGAATTACCGGGTTTAAATGCGCGTGATATACCGAACAGGATAAATAAGATAATAGCGGATTTAATGGATCCTGTACAGGTGGGATAAATACACATTGATCTTTTAGGGGGCAAGTTTTACAAAGTATTCCTTTCATTTGTACCGATATTTAAAAAGTGAGTATAACTCATATGGGTACGGAGGAGGGCAAAGCTATTTTTATTTTTTTTTATATACAATATTGTTTTTTTCACAATACATTTTTATATTTATTCGATAAAGCGTTTATACTTTCCACTTTCGCTACCAATTTCGCTTCCTATTTCACCAGCGCTTTTGTATAAAAAAATATAAAAATGAAAAGAAAAAAAAACGAGCCCACCACTCCAGCGGGGTTAACCAAATTACATACGCTGCATGTAACGGACGGGGAGGCGCTAGGTTTAAAAACGATTATTGAACAAAAGTTATCTGAGTTAACCACAGAACTGGAAAAAATCGAGGCGCCTTATAGAGAAGCAGAAAAAAAGTACCTGGAATATAAAGCGCAATTCGATCAAGCGAGCGAACTAGCAGAAAACTATAAAACTACCCTTGTAAACCTTTCCAATCTCAACAGATCCCTACCTATTTCCACACAGAGCAGGACGTTAAGGGTAACCAGCCACACAGAAGCAAAAGAAAGTAAAAAATCCGGTTATGGATGGGCCGCAAAAGCACATGAGTATTTGCAGCGCAAAAGGATGTTTTTATCTGAGCGCGAATTATACAACGCATTAATAGCAGTCTATAAACCAGCAACAATGTTAGGCGCACATTTTAGCGATGTACTTACACCGATTAAACGAATGGCGGAGAAAGTGAATAATAGAAAACAAAACAGAAAAAATTCTTATCCGTTTATTGAGTATGAGGGAAAGATCGGTTTATTGGAATTTTGCACACCTGATTTACGCCCGAAGCCGGAATATTTACGCGTATTTATACAGGATAGCCGCATAGCTTAAACTCTAAACTTTTTTGTATGCAACGACCGAACCGGATAGCTTTACCGCTAGACAAAAACGAGGCAATACACTTTATTACATTACTTGAAAAGGAGTTAACCTATCAACTCTTATTAATCCAAAAGTATAAGGATCCTTTACATGATAGCATGAGGATTTACGAACAGCACAAACGAGTATACGACCGGTTAACGGCGGAGAAAAATGCCTTACAAAAATTATTCGATCAATTCAATCAATAAATCTATTATGCTATGTTAGAGGGGTTAAACCTGATACAACGACCGGCGCCCGCCATCGTTAGCGCCATGCATGCTTTACTCATGCCGGGTAAGCAATTATTCATTAAATCATTTGCGGAGGTAAGTAAATTTAGTAATAACGACCTGCAATTTTTCATGCTGCAGAACGGGCTGTATTCTATTCCAACCATTGAGTTAATCAATTTTCTCCAGGATAACTTTATGAGTGCAGATAAAAATAAGGCGCTGGAAATAGCAGCCGGGAACGGGGCACTGGCGAGAGGTTTAGGTATACGGGCAACAGATAGTTATTTGCAAAACGATCCACAAATAAAAGCATACTATAAGAAAGCAGGACAGCCACCGGTAATATATTCAGCCGAGGTAGAACAATTGGAGGCAACAGAAGCCGTAAAACGATATAAACCGTCCGTTGTATTCGGGAGTTATGTTACGCATAAATGGAACGGCAAAAACGGGAATATATTCGGGGTGGATCACTTAAGTATTATGAAGCTAGTTGAATGGTATATATTAATCGGTAACGATCACACACACAGCGAAAATCCGCTATTTAATACCGGTTTTTATTGCCAAACTATCCGTTTACCTTATTTGATCTGCCGGGCTAAAATACCGGCGTTAAATGGGATTTATGTATTTCAGAATTACACACTTTAAACATGAGTAACGAAAAACAAAAACCGTTCGTTTGCCCTAATTGTGGCTTTGATAGTTACAGCGCCACCACAGAGGGCGGGCCGGAGGGCGTTAACCTTTTGCCCAAAGTGGGCTGGTTAGCCATATGCACGAATTGCACCTATATACTCAGGTGGAACGGGGAGCGGTTAGTAATACCGACTATTGAGGAGATGGATAAACTAGCTGAAACATTTCCGGGTTATATAACACATGTTTTTATGCTACGGTTTAAAGTAATGTTTGAGTTAATGCATGCAAAATTTTCTGGTAAACCGTCCGAACCGGATCCGCTTAAACACAATTAACAGCTATGCAAATAATAGAGATACCGGCAAACGTAAAAGATTTACCAAAGGATAAGGCGGGGTTGATTATTCCCTTTTACAAGGGGGAGAATGCAGCGGAAAGGCGCCTGCAATGCGTAGAGAATAAATTATGTGCTATATGTGGTAAAAAGCTGGATCCGGGAGAGTATTATTTTATTACTCATTACAGGGGTAAAATAGATAAAATTTCTATGCATGGCGCCATGCATAAGGATTGCGCGGTGTATATGTTGCAAGCATTCCCTAAACGATGCCGGTGGGAGTTAGCCGCCATCCCGTTAACGAGAAAAGCGGTCATGGAGGAAATTAAGCACGTGCATAAATTTGATTTGATTTATTTGATCCATGCCAGCCACCTGCACTTTATCCCTAATCAACATCCGGGCGGGGACCTGGTTAAATTCAACATCATTGAAACAACTCTTTACTCATATGAAAATGATACCATAACCAAAAAATAAACGCTTTATGAATGAGCAACAACAAAAGGAGGAGTTAACAGATCTGCACAACGCCATACAGTTAAGTATGTATGATTTCGGGGAGAGTATTTTATATAATGAGGTCAAATTAAAACAGCAAAAAAAAATGATGTCGTTTAATGTATTGGTGTTATATGCCATCAGTATAACAGGGTTTATTTTGATCGTAAAGACGGGCGGCGATTTATTTTACTGGATCGCTTTAAGTATTATTTTTTTGATTACCAGTATAGAAACTTTTTTAACCTGGAGTATTATAAGGCGCAATGAAAACAGCCAATACATGAGGGAGATATTGAAAGAAATACAAAAGCACGTAAACGAATATAAGGAGGCCCATAATGTTACCAGATGAACAAAGGGACATACAGGCGGCAGTATTGACAGCATTTAAAAGTAGCCTGGTTAAAAAATCCATCCGGGGTTTATATGAATTAAAGGATTATATAGGAGAAGCAATGAAACAAGGGGGAAGATTAAAAGAAATTAGCGAGCCATATTACAACGCGGTCCTGGAGGAGATAACAGCCAGGGACGAGCCGTTAACCGGTGAATGATGCAACCAGCATAATAAAATAAAAAATCAATGCAAAACATGAAAAAAAAGCAGACAAAAGTAATGATGGATCACACGTTTTCAAAGGATATTGAGAGCCTGGAGCAGCTCAATATGAGCCTGTATTACTTTACCTTAAAGGCAATGGATAACGATGCACTTTTTACCGCGTTTACTATTCTCATGAGTTTAAAAAATTCCATGCGGGAAGTTGAGGAGGAAGGCAACCCCAGGGCGGTATATAACCAGGCGGAAACAAACGAATTTATTAATACCAGGACGCGTATCATACTGGAGGAGATGACGATTAGAAATATACAATTTCAAAACTGGATTACTTTATGGCTGTATGAAGGAAAAAAGCAAAAATTTTACACTCCTCTTAAACCGGGTGCAATGGAGCCGGGCACAAATGAGTAAACAAGTGGAAAAAATAAAATGGATTGAGACAGCCGGCAAGATCCTTGCCGCCCGGCAAAAGTTTATATACAGTTACGACCTGGTTATACTTTCACTGGAGTTGCATGAGATAGATTACTATAAAAAGGATCAGTTGTTACGGATCCGGGACGGATTTTTGAGCGCCTGCCAGCGCAATAAAATGTACCACCTGGAGGCATATGTAAGTAATTACAGGGACCAGCGTAAATGTGCACCAAAGATTGAGTTAATCAGTTATAACTATGAGTTTATAGGATTAACTGAGTGGATGATATGGGAGCGGGGGAAATTCGTACCGTTACCACAGTATATAGATCACCTGGAAATTAAACACCGTTTTTTTTGATGACAAGTAAACACTAAAAAACATACCATTATGAATACCAGTCAGATTACAGTCTTAGCAATTGCAGTTATTTTTTTGGCCGTTTTGGGGTTATGGGGCTGCCCGCAATACAATGTATACAACCAGCGTAAAGAGGGGGAGGCCATGCTAGCACACGCGCAAAGCAGCCGGGAGGTAGCGGTAGCGGAGGCAAAGGCCAAAATGGAATCAGCGTTATTATTAGCGCAGGCCGATACGATCAGAGCGCATGGTATTGCGCGGTCCAATCAGATTATTGGTCAATCTTTAACGTCCGCTTATCTGCACTGGTTTTGGATAGACAATATTGATAAGTCTAATAATGTGATTTATGTACCAACGGAGGCAAATTTGCCGATAATGGAGGCGGGCCGGATGTGGAGCAAAGCATTTGACAGCAGTAAGCAAAAACAATAAAGCAATGAATAAAGAAAGATATAAGCAAGGGTTAAAATTAGCCAGCGAGCAAGCGTTAGCGAAATGGTTTATAGCGTACCGGGATAGTATGCGAAAGTATATAAAGGAACAGGAGCAACTGAGCAAATTAGTTGATGAAACATTTTTTATAATGTATGCAATTCAGGATGAATTGAGCAGCCGGTTAAAAGCAGCACTGGACGAAAAAAATAAACTATGAAAATTACCATTGAATCCACCGAATTACTTTGCGAGATTTCCGGGATCCCGGCCCGGATATGGGAGGGCACAACGGAGGACGGAACGAGGATAGTTTGTTTTATTACACGTATCGCAACGGATCCGGAAAACAGCCATAAACTAGCTATTGAATTACTGGACGTAACCGATATAACAAACATCCATCCAGTGCCAACGATTTAAAAACATGCCAAATGCAAAACGAAGCACGACAATTAACACCGGAATTTTTTGAATTAATAAAAACCGTATCAGATGAAAAATTAAAAAAAATGGTAATCCTTCATACTGCCCTGGATAGGTTACATGATGAGCAGATGAAAAAAATATTGGATGATATGCAGTTTAATTTGTTGCATATAAAAGCAATAGTGGAGGAGATGGCAAAACGTAAAAAACAAACCACCACAACAAAAGAGTAACAGCATGCCAACAGGTGTAAAAGATCCTAAGGAATTTAAAGAGCTTATTAAAAATGTAACTACCGTAGAATTAAGCGATTTACTAAAGGTATACAGACTAAATCAGATGCAATATAATATTGAACTGATAGACCTAGCGGCAAAGATTAAAAAAATATTATTGCTGATTACAATAATAAACAATGAACTAATTAACCGTGAAGATTATGAATAAAATATTAGATCCTTTATTGATTAAGGCGCTGGAGCAGATGGAAATACCACCGGAATTATTCCAGATTGAAGCAGCGCAACGGGTAAAATATATTGCTGCGGTGGGCGGTTTACTTGTATTTGAATATTTTAAACGCAGGATCCCGGAAACAGCAACAGAGGAGTATAATAACGAGCTAAATCAATTGAATGCTGAATTAGTTCAATTTATTGCTGAAAATAAACATTTGCTACCATGAAAACACACGTAGCGGTATTACTCCCGGATAGGGGAATTGATAGGGACGATTATATAAATTGTACAGAAACTATCCGGATTGAGGTAGCTATTTTTATCAAAGGTGTACATATGAGGGACGCCGAAAAAACCGGCAAACGGTTTTACGATTTATTACTGAGGAGAGCCAAAAAGCACAACGCAAAACGAAAAACCGACCAGGATTTTTTTTAACTCATCCCGTAAATAAAAACGAACATGAATAAGCTAATAGATAAAATGTTTACCGATACGATCGAAATGTTGGAAACACCAGGCAACAGCATGCAGGCGGAGGATAAGGCGGTGGCAAGGGTTATATTTTACGCGGCCATTGCTCAGTTTTATTATTTTTTTCGTGGTTGAGTTAATGGATAGTTCAGAAGATGAGATGACGGAGGCCCTGGGTGATATTGGTGAAGAATTGCAGGATTATTTAAAGAAAATAATCAAAAAACGAACTAAATAGATTGTTTTAGGTGTGAAACAATACGAAAATGTGTGATTGACAGGGGTAAACCGGATAGTTTACCCCTTTTTTTGTGCATAGACGTATAAATTTTGATACTTTTATACACAAAAAGTATCAATTTACATGCGGCGGACCGTAGAAGTAATAAAAGTAACCGGGCGAAAAGAAACAAAGTACACGCCTGAAAGTATTGCAAGGGCCTGGAAAAAATACAAAAAGATCCAGGATGAACATACAGAGCCGACCGTATCAGCCGGTATAATTATACAATTGCCTGCACCGCTGATATATACCGAATTTAGTTTCATATCATTTCTTAAGATTTCACGTCGTACCTGGAATAACTACAAAGAGCGTAAATCATTCGTATACATAGTAGAAGAAATTCAACATGAAATTGAGGACCGCAAAGAGTTTTTTTATGTCAATGGCAAAGGATCAACGAGAGCCCTGGAGCGGGATTTAAGGTTACATTACGGCTGGACGGATCCTTTACCCAGCGCCTTGCCCGTCAATCCTTTGAACCTTTCCGTATTAAGTGATATGGAGTTAAACCAGGCCATTGCATTACAGCAAAAACTCCTTAGCAATGGAAATACTTAACACCTATTTACCCCTGCTCATAGAGAGCTATAAACGGCGCAATTTTAAACCGTTTACCGTTGTTAATGGCATATGGCATAAAAAGCAGGATGATGCCTTACAACTCCTTACAGATAATTACACCAAACGTTTTGCATTTGGCGGCGCGGCGGGTCCGGGCAAAAGTTGGATCGGTTGCACATGGGAGTTTATGGAATGCCTTTGTTATCCGGGGGTACGCTACTTTATAGGGAGAGAGGAGTTAAAGCGGTTAAGAGAAAGCACCCTGCAAACCTTCTTTAAGGTGGCGCGGGCTTATGGCGCGGTAAGCGGGTTACATTATAAGTATAACGGGCAGGATCATTATATTGAATTTGCCAACGGTAGCAGGATAGATTTATTAGATCTCAAATTTTTGCCATCCGATCCACTTTTTGAGCGGTACGGATCTACTGAATATACCGGCGGCTGGATTGAGGAGGCCGGGGAAACTCATCCGGGCGCGTACGATACATTAAAAACAAGGATAGGGCGGCAATACAACCGGGAATATAATCTTTTAGGTAAGTTGTTGTTAACCTTAAATCCTAAAAAGAATTGGGTATACAACGAATATTATAAACCTTATAAGGAGGGCACTTTACCTGAGGGCGTGGTATTCATGCCGGCCCTGGTAACCGATAATCCTTTTATTGATCCGCGTTATATTGATAACCTGCATGCGATAACCGACAAAGTAAGAAAACAGCGCCTTTTATACGGCAATTTTGAATATGACGACGACGATAACAGCCTGTTAGACTACGACAGCATACAGGATTTATTTACCAATAGTGGCGCCCTGGCAGGTGAAAAATATATAACGGCGGATATTGCGCGGTTTGGGCGCGATAGCACTATTATTATGATATGGGACGGATGGCGGGTAAATCATATTTTTAAACTCATTCATAAGAAGATCCCGGAAATTGCGAAGTTCATAGCGGAACAGGCATTGCTCAGAAAAATTAAAATGAGTAATATTGTAGTAGATGACGACGGGGTGGGAGGAGGTTGCACTGATATACTGAACTGCAAACCGTTCGTAAATAATAGCTCCCCTTTACCCAATCCAAAGACCAGCGCGGCGCAAAATTATAAGAACCTTAAGACGCAATGTTACTACCTGTTAACAGAGAAGATAAAGGAGGGAGGCATATATGTGGAGACAGAAAGTGAGGAGGTAAAAAACATGTTAACGGAGGAGCTGGAGCAGGTGAAAAAATTGCATGCGGATGAGGACGGAAAGTTACAAATTGTACCAAAAGAAGTTATAAAGGAATTGATCGGTAGGAGCCCGGATTATTCAGATACGTTAATGATGAGAATGTATTTTGAATTAAAACAGGTGAAACAATACCGGGCAATTATTATTTAAAAATGTAATTGGTGCAAAATGATAACAAGTAATATTATCCAGCGGACATTTAACAGCTTAATACCGTCCTGGATATTAGGCGCGGGATCCCGGCCCGGTAATAATGAATACTCCCAATTTTTCAACCAATTGCAGCAAACAATAGCAAATAACGATTATAACCGTTACCAGGTGTTAGGCGGGGAGGTTTCACAAGTGGCGCCCTGGGACGCCTATAAGTACATAGTAGACGGTTACATGGGTAATGCCAACGTTTATGCCGTTATCCGGATGATCGCCAAAACAGCAGCCACCGTTCCTTTATACAGCTATATTATACAGGATGAAAAAAGCTATCATAAGTTAAAGAACCTGGTAAGTAATATCAAAAGTTACTCCCCGGAATTTATGCAGGAATATGCACACCTACACGCAAAAGCGTATGAGCTGGCAGGGGACCAGGATGAACTGCAAATACTCCTGGATAATCCCAATACAGAGACAGAAAAGCAGGAATTTTATACAGGGTCCTATATCTACAAGTTAGATACCGGTAACAGCATGACCTATATCCCAAAAGTACCAGACGGTAAAAATGCGGGCAAGGTGCAAGGTATGTATATAATGCCGGTCCAAAGCACGACCGTAGTAGGGCGCGGCGCCTTCCCGGTGCGGGTGGCGGGTTATTACTTAAATGCAGACAGGCAGGCAACTTTTTTACCTGAGGAGGTTATTCATTCAAAATACTTTAATCCTGATTACCAGCAGAGCGGCGGCAATTTAGTTGGATTGAGCCCGCTGATGGCGTTATGCGGTGAATTGGAAATTGAGGGGGCAGCCACCTTAACAGAGATTAACCAGTATGTTTTTGGCGGTCCAAAAGTCATAGTGGGATTGGATGACCTGGAGCCCGGCGCAACAGGTGAAGCACAGATCGGACAGATCAAAAAAGCATTTGCGCAGGAAAAGGAGGGCGCGAAAAATGCGGGTAAATGGATGATCGTTCCCGGCAAAATGAATGTACACAATGTGGGTATTTCACCGGTTGACTTGAATATCGTTGAACGTAAGAAGCTCACAAAGGAGCTGGTATGTAGCGTTTACGGGATTAACCCAATCGTTTTAGGCAGTAGTCAAGCCAGTACAGAAAGCAACGTTAAGCAGGCAATAAAGAGTTTATATACGAATGCCTGTTTGCCTGAGGTGTATGCGATGCGGGACGGGATTAATAAAAAAGTAGTGCCTATTTATAACCAGGGCGCAAAGTTTAAAAGGACGGTAGATTGTGATCTTTCCGGTATCAGTGAATTACAGCCTGATTTTAAGCTATTAGCGGAGACTTTTGCCACCAGCCCAATATTTAGACCGAATGATATACTGGAGGCGTTAAAGTTTGGCCGGTCCGAGGATCCTAATATGGAGAAATACTATATAAAAAGCGGCTATCAATCGTTAGACGATCTTAATATGAACATGCCACCGTTAACGAACATGCAGGATTATACCACACCATAAAAAAGGGTTTATGGATTTTCAAAAAATAGCGCAATTAGTTTACCCAATCGCTTTAAGGGAATGCCGTTTGCAGCGATATGCAAAGGGGGAAAAAAGGCGTTTATTAATCAAGCGCCTGGAGCAGATGACGCCGGGAGAATTACAGATTTATATTGCGGAGTTGCATTTAAGTATGTATAAGCAGAGGCAGGGGTAAACAAAAAAAAGGATCTATGAAAATAGATCCCGAAAAAAATACAAAAGATTTAAAAATTTCCACTTTGAAAAACGAAAGTATTATAAAGCTACATTATTTTTTAAGTAATGACAAACGCGCAATATTTACAGCAGAATCAAAAACTCCTTTTATTAATGGAGCGTAAATATGTGCCAGGTGTAGCCAGTGCAATAGACGGACAAATGCAACACGCGGCGGAGTTATTGCCTGCAATGGGCGTCCACGCGTTAACAGAATATGCAGCGCTATTACTCCCTAAAGTACCGTTGCAAAAAGTGTTAACGCAACTGATAACGGAGGCGGGTTTGCGTTATGCATGGCTCACGCATAAAGACCTTTTAATAAACATCAAAAAACCAGCGGCGGAGCAAAAGGCAAGATTGTGGGGGTTTAGTTTTGACGAGGTAATGGCGGAGTTTATACGTACCTATTTAGCCAGGTCCCTGCCCGGTATTATTTCCAGCATTACCAAAACAACAGCCAAAAAAATAACGGATATTTTAACCAACGGATTAAACGAGGGCTGGAGCATTGATATGATGACAAAAGCACTGCAAAGGACCGGGGACTATTCACACGAGCGGGCGGTAACGATCGTTAGAACGGAGGCCGTCAGTTCACAAAATGCACTGGCCATAGATAACGCGAGAAAGCAGGGATTAAAGATGAATAAAGTTTGGTTAAGCAATAAGGATAAGCTAGTGAGGGTAATACCAAAGGATGAAGCCGATCACGCGCACGCACACGGTCAAAAAGTACCGCTGGATAGCCCATTTAAAATAGAGACAGAAAAACAGGGTTTTGTAGATCTGGATTTTCCGGGGGACAAAAGAACGGCGCCAATAGAAGCCTGGATAAAGTGCAGATGTACGTTAAGGTTTGAAGTAGTACGGGATCAATACGGGATCCCTATAAGAGTTGCGGAGAATGTATTTAGAACAGAACAATAAACCAGGTATGAAATTATTTATTGAGCAGCCAAAAAATATATATATGGATAGCGAGCTATTGAATGAGTTAATAAAGGAGGAGCGCAAAGCAATGGAGAAATTAATGGAGCTACATATTGAGTGCATTAATTTGAGAGATCTGAGCGCCCAGGATGAGCAGGACCTGGCACAGTTGCATGATGAGTTCTATAATATTTTAAACAGCCGGATAGCCAGTAAGGTAAGAAAGCATTTTGGTGAAGATATTAAGATCTAGTTTTTTTTATTAGTTGTGATTTATTTTTTATGCTTTTAGCTTTTGAAGGGGGTGCATTTTTATGCACTCCTTTTTTTGTTGATTGCAATTACTTGTTAACAATTGTGCATAAAGATGCATGTTTACAACTTGTAACCCTTAATAGCAAAGGATTACAGAAGATTACACAAGTGTACAAATTGTCGTATAGTAGTAAGACAATTGACGGATATATAAGCGACTAATATATTATTATTCCCTGTTTTTAAAATGTATGTTTGTGTTATACATTCATCTTTATGGCAGATACCGAACGTAAACCGGCGCTTTACGAGCGCAAATTTCTAGACTGTAAAGCGCTGGATATTGACACCGGTAAACGGCGCGTAAAAATAGCGGTGGCAAGTGTTGAAAATAAAGACCGGGATAAGGATGTGTTTAACCCAAAAGCATTCGATAAAACGATTAAGGAGCGCGGCCCGGCGGGCACAAATGAGTTATGGCATTTACTTGACCATGATAAAACCATGTTTAGCGCCCTCTCCAAATTTACAGAAGTAGGTAGAACAGGCCCTTACTTATACGGACTTTCACAATACAAGGATAGTTATGCATGGCGCGAAGTTGCCTGGCCGTTATATGAGGGCGGGGACTTAACACAGCATAGTATCGGATTTAATACCGTTAAATCAGCTCAGCGGTCCGATTACCGGGAAATTATTGAAGCGAACATGTGGGAGGGGTCGGCGGTGTTGTGGGGCGCCAATCCAAACACGCCAACGCTGGAGACTTTTAAAAGCATGACGGCGGAGGAGTTGGCGGATAAAGGGATTAGCAGGATAGAGCGGATTATTAAGGCGCTAAAATTAGAGAAATACGAAGATGATACACATAAATCTTTACTGATTATTGAGCTTAAACAATTACAAAGTTATATTGAAGAAATAACCCAAAAGCAAACCACTTTTGAGCCGTCCGGGGAGGACACCAGTAAGCCGGTTTTAGGTGAATTATTCAATGCTTTAAATAGTATTAATAAAACATTTAAAAACTAATTTATGGAAATTAATGAAGTGCTGGAGGAGGTAAAAAAAGTAGGCGGCAATATTACGACTATTACCACCAAAGCAACAGAGGCAAGTGAGCTTGCACGCAAAGCAATGGAGGAAAACAACCAGAGCAAAACAGCCATAGACCTGGTTAAAAAGGCAATGGACGAGAATGCCAGCGTTATTAAACAATTGTCTGAAGATCTGCAAAAAACGATAGCCGTTTGCGACCGTTTGCAAATTGAAGGCAAGGAGGCCAAAACGGAGGACTGGCAGCCCATGAGCTATTACATACATGAGGCGGTGACCAAAGCAAAGGACAAGATCGTAAAGAGCCAGCCGGGCGAAAAATTCCCTATTGACCTGGAGAGTAAGGCGGCGGATGATATGCGCAATGTTTGGCGGTACAGGGAGCAAAAAGCGGTGGGCGATATGACCACAGTTGCGAGCCTTACCGGCGCCATCCCTATTACATACCGGCGTGAAATTATTACACTCCCCTTTGAGCTGATACATATTAGAAACCTGGTTTCCGTTGTGCCATCTGATACAGATACATACAATTTTTACCAGGCAAAGATTGGAGAGGGTGCGGTTGATTGGCAAGCGAATGAGGACGCCGTTAAACCGCAATTAGATGACGATCTGGTTGAGGTAAGTGTTACGCTTAACTACCTGGCCGGATGGGAAAGGATTAGCCGCAAAATGTTGCGCAACTTTTCCGGTTTAAGGGATTGGCTCAGCAGATGGTTACCTGAAAGATATTATAAAGCAGAAGATAGTAAAGCGATTAACGCATTAGGCGCAGCCATACCAGCCGGTAATAAATCAGTAGTGGCGGCGGGAGATAGTTTTATTGATGGCTTAATTGCGGCTATTGCCTTTCAAAAAAATGCTGGTTACCAGGTTAACGGGATCGTTACCACCGGGACAATTTGGGGAGCCCTGTTAACGTATAAGGATGCAGGCGGGTTATATAATCTACCTGGCACGATGCAGGTGAGCCCGACCGGCCAAATTATGTTATTAGGCATACCGGTATATACAGCGTCCTGGATCCCGGCCAACGTGGCAATTTTGGGAGATTGGAATTATTTCAACATAGTGCAGAGTGAAGGGTTGAATCTATCCTGGGCAAGTGAGGATCGCGATAACTTTGTAGTCAATAAAATTACGGTGAAGGTTGAAGCATGCGTCGGTTTTGCGGTGTTGCAACCCAATGCCTTTTACCAGGTAGGTTACACACCTGGCCCATAGCATCAACAGAAGTGTACAGGCGTTATAATCAGCCTGTACACACAGGGAACGGTGTAAAAAAACCGTTCCCATATTTTCCCACTTTTTAGTTTTTGAAAGCATGAGAGAGATAAAAATTATCCGTAATACGGTTGATCCGGTGAAGCGTAAAAAGTTAACGGTGGGCGATATCATCGAATATCCGGATGTTTTGGCGGCGCGTATGGTTAGCATGCGGTTAGCGGTGTATTATGACGGCGAAGGAGAAAAGGAGCCGAAAGATCTAACGTATGAGAAAGAGGCGTACAGTGATGACATAAAAGAGAAAGATGAAATTACCGACGCCACCCCTAAAAAAAAGAAAGGTAAATAATGCAGATCCTTTTAACTGATAATTGGGTTGATCCGGTAACGGGTGTGTATTATTCGGGGGGAACGATTGTAGTAGTGAGTGAAGTAATGGGCGCCTATTTAGTAGCAACGGACCAGGGAGCCGCGTATAAAAATCCGGATCCGCCATATGTAGAAGATGAAAAGTACCGGTGGGAAAAATGGCGGCGTTTATACGGTGGCAATTGCGGCAGTTGTGGCAGCGGCGGACCTTCAACACAAACAATCGTAAATGATAGTGTTTTAACCGAACAAAATGAGGTGCAGATGTATAACGCGGTATTAGATATTGATACGGAGGAGGTAACAGCGGAGCCGGTAACACTGGCCGAGGTAAAAAGTTATGCGGTAATTGATTTTACGTCAAGCGATGCTGAATTAACGGCGTTTATAACGACCGCTAGAGAGCAGCTAGAGGAGTACACCAATATCAATTTTGTGAGCCGTACGGTAACCGCTTTAATAACCAATAATGCGGGCGGGCAATTATTACCCAGGGGTCCGATCTATGCAGATATACCGGGATCTCCACCTGATACGGGAGCGGGAGCCATTAATATAGCGATCACAGACCAGGACGGCAATGTAATGGAGGGCAGCAGTATAAAAGTAACCGGTATTAAGTTTTTTAATTTGGTTTCACCGGTAGGGGAAAATTTAACGGTGCAGTATACCGGCGGATATAAGGAAGGAGAATTACCAGAGCAATTTAAAACAGCGATTAAGGCACAGGTGTTATGGCTGAATGAGCACAAGGGAGATGAGAGCGAGGCGGTATTTAATAGCATTTCACCGGTAGCAAAGCAGGCGGTTAATACGTTAAGGAAAAGAACCAGCGAAGTATTTATTTATTGACAGTGCAGACAGTACCAACGATAGGACAATTTAACAGGCCCGTCATTGTGAAGGCAATACAAACCAGTCAAAACAGCGCGGGAGATACGATTAACGCGGGGTTTGTAACGGTGTTTAGTACAATGGCGGCAATGGATCCGGTAAGTTCAAAAACGATGTATTTACAAGGATTGGAGAGCCTGGAAAATACATTAAAGATCTGGATAAGAGCCACCACAGACAGGACCGTTACGATGGCAAATATTATTGAATACGAGGGGCAGGATTTTGTTATAATAGCCATTACTGAGGTAAAGGAAAACAACAAACGTTTTTTACAACTATTAATAAAGGAGCGAAGCCAAAAAGGGTAAACATTATGGCATCAGGATCCGGTATTGAATATAAATTAGAGGGAATCGATCAAACTATTAATTTTTTTGAGGGTTTGACTAAACAAATGCAGGACACCATAGATGATATAATGAATGCCAACGCGGAGGACATTGCAGGGATGGCAAAAGAGCTTGTACCAACACCGGCGGAAATTAACCAGGGACCAAATGAAGGGGGTTTATTAAAGAGCAGTATAAAGGCGAATGTAACAGCCTATCTAACAAAGGAGGTGGAGGCGGGAGCTCATTACGCGGCATATGTGGAGTTTGGGACGCGCCCGCTGGTAATTGTACCAACACCTTTGCAGGCGTACGCGATGCAATTTATAGGAGCCGGGCCGCCCGACGTACCGACAAAAGCCAACGCGTATTTATATCCATCATTCGTAAAATATATACCGCTTTTTATAGAGACAGCAAAGGGAGCGATTAACAGAATGCAGCCACCAAAAGCAACATAATGCGGGATGTAAACTATAAGATCAGAGAGGCATATTATAACCTGTTAACACCGGTATTAAGTTACCAGGGGGAGCCGGTGAAGGTGTATAACACCAGCGTTAAATTGGGAGATATGCCGGATATTTATGTTTATATCACAACGCAAAGTGTAAGGGAAAGCAGCCCGAAAAGCGCCACCGCAATACAGGCAAACATCAATATAAATATTATCGCGAAAACAATACACAACAGTAACCGGGAGGCGGTTGATTTTTTAGCGGATCAAATTTATAGCGTGGTTTATCCGTACAGGGATTTTACGATTAGTATAGCGGGTTTAAGTATTGTAGATAATACGGTTGATAATGATATGACGATGGATTTAGGTAACGATGGAACGAGGCAATATTTAAGTAGAATAATCACTTTTAATCATAGAATTTTTTTATCCTAAAAATTATAAGATATGCCAACGACCGAAACAGCGGTAAAAAGTAAATTGTACGTTTTGTTGCTGGCCGATCCGGTGGAAGATCCGGCCGTACCTACTTACAAGATGGTAGTATGTGCAACAAGTGTAACCAAAAACATGACTAATAATGTGACCAAAACGGAAACAAAGTGCCGTGTTATTAAGGCGCCCGGATCACATGACGCCACCATAACACTCAACGGTGTTACTATGATTAACCCGGCGGCGGGGCATATGAGCGAATACGGTTTGCACCAGATTTTTAACGCGGACAAATTACAGGCGTTTAAGATCGGACCGGAAACACCGGAGGAGGGAGATACGATTTACACCGGTGAGGGTTATGTATCTGTTTTAAATACGACCTGGCCAACAACCGATAACGGGACTTTTGACGTAACCATAGATGTTACCACCGTTATTGAGGGCGAAGTTGCGCCCGCTGCAATTGGGTTAACCCAGGATGAGCCGGGGAATAGGGAACGCGCACCAAGATTTGCGGAGCCGGCGCTGTAATATCTTTCTGATACAACCATAAAAAATAAAAAATATGCGCGGTGACTATCTACTAAGTTTAGCCGATGGCAAAACTATTTATTTACGTTTTTGCACCTGGAGCCTTCAACGTTTTTGCGAGAAAAAAAATGTTTCATTTGTCCGCTTTAATGAAACAATACTAACCGATTTAAATTATGGCTCCCTGGTCCATTTAATCTTAGCAGCGGCGGAGTATGATTATTATAAGCAACATAAACCTTTCCCTTATACGGATCTGGATGTTTCAGACTGGCTGGATGAATTGGGGGGAGTAGGAGCGGAATGTATAAAGGAAATTATCCCGCTGATACATGCCAGTGTAACGGCAAAAAAAAACGATCTACCGACACAAACGAAAGAGGGGGAGCCGGTGGAAATAACCGGGGAGGACCTGCTAAACAAGTGGAAGGAGGAGAGCATGAGGAAGACGGGTTAACCTGGGAGGACCTGGATTTTTTTGCATTAGGGATATTGGAATTAAGCGAGGCAGATTATTACCACATGACAGCGGCGGAGTTATTAATAAGGTTTGAGGGGTACAATAAAAAGCAGCGGGTAATAGATGAGAGGTTTAGGAACCTGGCTTATATCTTAAGGCGGACGGGCGGCGGTAATGAAACCAGGGAGGCGCTATGGCCGTTAGTAGGAGATGTTATAAAGATGCCTGAACCAATGACCACCGAACGGGCGGCGGCAATAGAAAAGTTTTATAATAATTATTCTGCAAAAGCAAAATAAACAGCATGCCACAGGATGCCAACATAAAAATTTCCTTTACCAGTGACACAACGGACGCCGTAGCAGGGATAAAAAAAGTAACGGACACCATAAAAGTGATCCCGACGGTATCTGAGCCTGCAACAGTAGCAGTAAAGAAAGTAACGGACACCATAAAAGTGATCCCGACAGTTTCAGTACCTGCAGCGGAGGCAGTAAAGAAATTAAAGGAGGGGGTACAGGGCGGATTAACACCAGCTTTAAATAAAATACCAACGGTTTCAGATAGAGCAAGCAATGCACTGTTAAACCTGAATAGAGTAGTACAGGACGCGCCATATGGGTTTATCGGTATTGCTAATAACTTAAATCCTTTGTGGGAAAGTTTTCAACGGTTAAAAGAAACCAGTGGATCAACCGGGAGCGCGTTAAAATCATTAGTCAGTAGTTTGGCCGGCCCTGGAGGTTTAGGTATTGCGCTGGCTGCGGTATCAGCAGCCATACAATTTATGCAATTGGGTTTAACGATGTGGACCAGGAGCAGCCATGAAGCAAAGGAGGCGAATGATAGCCTGGTGGCGTCAATGGGTAAGGCAACAGCGGGAGCGGAGGCGGAGGCGTCAAAGGTAGGCGCCTTAATAGCGGTGGCAAAGGATGAGACACAGAGCAGGCAAACAAGAACGGCGGCACTGAATGAGGCGCAAAAATTATATCCTGGTTATATCGCGAATTTAGGTTTAGAGACATTAAACACCGTAGCGGCGGCCAAAGCATTAGACAACTTAACGAGCGCCCTGGTACGAAAGGCGCAAGCGAATGTTTTAAATAAACAGCTGGAGGATCAACTAGCTAAAAAAGATGAGCTGGCCAACAAAAGCCTGCACGAGAATTTAAATTTAATGGGTAAGGCAAATGAATGGCTGGCAAAGTTTGGCGAGAATAAGGACGCGTTAAGAAATGTGTATAATGATGCCGCGTTAAAAAAGGCCCAGGATATACATGAGCAGCAGTTAGCTATTAATAAAACGATTGCGGACCAGCAGGCGCTAATAGGACAGCAGGCAACTAATAACGATTTTAAATTGTTCGATCCGACCAAATTAGCAGGCGCGGCAAAAGAAGTAAAAACGGTAACGGATGTATTAAAAGAATTAGGCAGCTCCCTTAAGGTATTGGATGTAAAAAGCGAGGCGGAGAGCGTGGATGTAGGAACGGCTAAAATAGGCGCCTTTGAGACAGCGTTAACCAGTTTATATAAATTAGGCTTAACACCAACGAGCGAGGCCGTTAAAGAGTTGGTTAAACAAATGAATTTAATCAACACGCCCACTACCTTAAAAATGCCGGGCGGGCAGGATTTAGGAGCGGTAGGTATAACGGCGCCCAAAATGCCTGAGATAGTACCACCGGACACATTACCCAATTTAGCAGCAGCAACGGCGGGCGTACAAAAATTAAACGATGTGATCCAGGAGCAGAGTAATATTAAACGGCAAAAGTTAATTGATAAAGATGACCTGGAGGCACTTAAAGCAGTAGGGGACTTAATAACAAACAATTTAACGCAACCGTTTGAACAATTTTTTGAGGTATTGCTAACCGGATCCGGTAACGCGGCGGCGGCGCTGGTTAAGGCGCTGGAGCAAATGATTTTAAAATTAATTGCGGCGTCATTAGCGGCGGCGGCGCTGGCTGCATTGTTAGCCTATACAGGTATAGGGATGGCGACAAGTGCGGGTAAAACAAAAGATTTCGGGCAAATTTTCAGCCTGTTAAGCGGGTTAAAAACGGCAAAGGGCGGAATCTTTTCCGGTCCTTCCATGCGAATGGTAGGGGAATATTCGGGAGCGCAAACCAATCCTGAGGTGATTGCTCCTCTGGATAAATTAAAGGCGTTAATGGGCAATAGTAACAACCAAAGGGGCGGGGTTAATATGTTTGTTATCAGAGGTACGGACCTGGTAGCAGCAACGAATAGAGCCAGTGACTATATAAACAGATAAATTAAGCAATGGCGTATAACATACATTATATCTTACAATTTTATGATTTACTGAATGTATTATGGACGGTTACACTATCTCAGGAAAATTATGCGGGGGGCGTCATCCCGTTAAGGGGAGCGGCGGAGCCGTTAAATATCAGGTACGAAGGAGATCAATCGGATCCCTTTGATCCGGTCCGCAAAAGCAAAGCAACGCTAAGCGTTTTGATTGATAAAAGTACCATGAGTTTATTTGATGACACAGACGACATAACAGACCGTACAATATCCGTACAGATTAGCAACAGCGCAAATAACTATTTATGGGATGGCTGGTTAATACCGGATCAAAGACAAGCAAGAATATTAGAGCAGGGCTATTATATGCAGTTAGTTGCTATTGATCCGTTAAGCCTGGCCGACGGTTTAAACTTTGTGGATTTTAACGGCGGTATTTTGCAGGGTAAAAACTCCTTTTATGTTTTATTGGATTATGCTTTAAGAAAAGCAACGAATATAAACCAGGGGATCCGTATACGCTTAAACAGTGAATTGATTTACGAAGGGATGAGCATGCCGGGTTATCCGCAATTTGATAACTTACTTTTTGGTGTAACGGGTTATGCGGAAAACTTTGCAGGCAGTAACGACAGGCCAAATAAGAGCCTGGATGTAGTGAGAAAGATATGCACCGCGTTTGGGCTGTATATATTCAGGGAAAATTTAAATTTTGTCATCCGGTCTCCTCATGCCTTAACAGCGCAACAAATAACTACTTATACCAGTACGGAGCGAATAGATAACGATCAAATTTTTTATTCAATTCATAGTAAGGCGCAAAATGATGAGCCGGGTTTTTTATTGGACCAGAGCGATAATATAACGAGTGATAGACCGGCCAAAGAATTAAGTGTAAAATTCACGTACGATAATGTGATTAGCTTAATAGTCAATCCTGATTTTTATATCTATGATAGCGCCACCAACACTTTTGCAGGGTGGGAGAATCATTTAAGTGCGTTAGCTCATCCGGCAACGGTTACCAGGGCGGGGAGCGGGCGCCCGCTGGATCCCTATGCCATGCGAATTATAGGTTATGATTTCGATGTAGACACGGTAACACCGGTGCAAGGGATGGCGGGGCACAGTTACCGCAATGTAAGTACGGGAGATTTTTTGACCGTGAAAATAAAGTTTAAATGGTACGATTATAAAAAAGCGAATCCGGGCGTATCATTCCCGGTAATACCAGCGGTAAAATACCGGTTAAGGGTTACCGATGGCACAAAAACATATTATTACCTGCATGTTGCGAGTGCCTTACCGGACGGGAGCGGGGACACGGCGGCGGCCCATGCGGATATATGGGAGGAATACGCGCTGGATTTTTCCAGCATTTTAATTAATTCAACAGATAACATACAGGAAATAAGTTTTACAACACAAAAACCTTTGCCTGTTTCGGGGCAGCTTATCATTGAAATTTACCCTTTGTTTGTGCGTCCTACTACCAATCCGGAATGGAATGCAGTTAATAAATACATAGATATTATCAGCGTCGGTATTGGGACCAATATAGACAGCCAGGGCAATACCGTAACCGGTGAAACTAACTATATTACCCAGAGCCGGGAGTATAGTTTAATCGAGGGAACGGTTGATGTTGATTTAGGGGACACGCCCACCATTGAAGTAAGCGGGGCACTGTTTAAAAACGGGCTGGAGCAGCATCCAATTAACGCGTTAACCACTACCTGGGTAAACAGATTGAGCCCGTTAAGTAATACAGGTATTTTAAAAAACCTGTTACGGATCTGGATGTATTTTCGGAGGCAACCTAAAAGGATAATTGAATGTGATGTATTTGCGAACGATCTGCATTTTGAACATATACTTTTATTTAATGAGCTGGCAACAACCGCAATGGAGGGGAGATTTATGCAACTAAACAGTGAGTATAATGTGAGGCACTGCAAACACCATATCATTGCCATCCGTTTGCAGGGGAGTTTTAAAGACAGCGGAGCAGATAAAGACCTTTATGAAACCTATACAGAAACCTCTAATAACAGTTAACGCATGAGTGAAATAAGGGGCAAAGATTTTATGTTGTATTTAGGAACGGGCGGCGCCACCGATCCCGGTAAACCTTTATGTTTTGCTCAGGATTGCCAGATCCATATTGAGGCGGAAATGTTAGAAGCCACCACGCCACCGGATGGAGGTTTTAGAAATTACCTACCGGGGCTCAGGCAATACACGCTAAGTTTTAACGGGGTGGCAGATGAACTGGATCCCGTTAACGTATCAATTGAGGAGCTGCAGGGGTACATTATTAACAATACAAAACTATATTGGAAGGCAAGGAATATTCGCAACCCTGTTTT
>Ga0066687_10000076_pt1 | contig 27016 bp, 23 predicted proteins | sample GraSoiAngelo_136_FD_65630 | JGI IMG/M metagenome (GOLD analysis project Ga0066687, IMG submission 65630) | Grasslands soil microbial communities from the Angelo Coastal Reserve, California, USA - 14_0929_09_20cm | ecosystem: Environmental > Terrestrial > Soil > Grasslands | place: USA... | reverse complement strand
AGGAATCCACACGAGGAAGTGTCGATCACCGCTTGCAAGCCGACCGGAAGAATCATCGGCAGGCCCGAAAACAAGAGCCTGATAAATCCCTGAAAGTCCATTGCGTCGGCGTCAAAAGTTCCTATCGTCCATTCTTTCCATCCAAGATCAGCCGAAGCGCAGCATATGTACGGCTGTTTTGCCGGACGCGCGTTCAAACGCTGAGCGATAGAAACATCTTTATAGAGCTGGCAATTGAGCACCTCGGCGCGGCAAAGGATGATCCGCATGCCTGAGAGAATCTCCTGCTTGATTGATGGATCGACGGGCTGGCCGTTCGTCCTCAGTTTTACCCAGCAGAAGACAGGCTCTTCTTTGAGACGAATCACCCCGGGTCCGGTGCAGATGCCGACGCGCGTTTCGGCGGCTTCCAGATACTGGTCGTCGGGATATGAGACCGTAAGGTCAAACAGCACGGCGCTGCCGTCATCCTCCTTTGCCACGGGCGGAACGGCCTCAATTCGGCTTTGTGTCATCACGATTTCGCGGCCCAGCGCATCGATGGCGTAGCCGGGTCCGATTTGAACTTCGCGGTCGCCCTTCTTTCCCGAGACCGCGAATCCGTTCCCGATTCCCGGTTGATGAAGGCTGGCATTGTGAAGCCAGCGCATCTCGCGATTGAAGGCTTCGAGCCCCTGAAGATCTGATTCATCGAGCCGTTCGCCGTTGAAGAACTGAAGCCGTTCTATGAAGCGTGTCTCTTGCAGGAAATCCATCGTCTACTCCTCGCTCGCGGTCGCGCAGTCCATGGGGTGGCCGCCGCACGGCCTGTCTACAAATGGCATCGGCTGAATCCCGATCCAGCACACGCCAAGTCCGTGCTCGCGAGCGTAATTTATAAATTCCGCGTCCACGTTCACGTTGGCCCTGCGAAGCCGCGATCCAAGCGCAAGCGCTATGGGCGGCATCCACAGCCGAAATCTGAAGCGGTTTATCGAAGGGTTATCTATGTGAGTCAGCGGAACGGGAAAGAACGCGAGGTTACCCCTGTCCCACAACTTTCCTTCCAACCACGCGAAGTAGCAGGGTGTCTCGGTGAACCCCGCGGCCGAGGTATCAATGGTCACCTGCATGCCGATCGTCGTGCTCGATACTTTTTCACGCCTCAGCGCGAGGGATTCGATCCATGGCTCCCACGGCGTATCTCCGGCCACGGTCATGCCGCTCGCAACGCGAGGCCGGGTCAGCGCGCGGGCCGGCGTTCGCATGAAGTTTTCGACAATAACAGGGATCCGCCGTGAGGCTTCGAAGAGCTTTTCAACGGCTCGCGGATAGGCTGCATCCGCTGAAATAGCGAGCAACTGCGATTGTTCCGCGGCCGTCATTACGCCGATAAATTCGAGCTGCTTCTTCGCCGCATCGTAGCTGATCCGGTCCGAAAGCGAATCCGGGAACTTCACCTCGGGCGGCAAGACTTCGAGAGGCGCCGCGGATTCGTAACTCAACTGCGCGATGACGACACCCGACCGCACGTCGATTCGCGCGGACGGAACCCACGCGATCTCCGGTTCTTCTATCGGAGCCGCGCATATGGTTCGGCTCTCTCTTCCGTTCGGAAAGTCCTCCGTGTTTCTATAGCGAAGCACCAAAGAAAACCGGCGAACCGGACGGCTCGATACCGGAAGCGGCAACTCGCGCGGACATTGAAGCAGGATCTCGCGCCCGTAGCAGTCATATGCGACTCCGCAATCCACCGCCACGGCGGTTATCGATCGCCGCTCACCCTTGATCGCGGTCACGCTCAAGCCGCTGCGAACGCCGTAGGCGCCGTGCAGCGCCCGGTTGTGCCACCATCGCAGCTCGGCTTCGACATTGAACTGATCGCGAAAGTCGCGCGACCGGAGCATCTGTCCCTGCCAGTAGCGAAACCGCTCTACATCGAATTCGCCTGATGTGAACATAGGCCTTCTCTAAACTCGATCCTCAGCTAACGGTAATTTCGTGATCGCCGGCCGCGACCAGCCACGTTGGGCCAAGGCACACGTTGCCGCATTGCGGCCCGCAGCCATCGGCGAAGAGCTCCAGACTAATCACGTAGTCGACGCCCGGAACCTCGTCGATTACCTGTAAGACTTCCGATCTGTATACATCCCGGCCGAAGGGCCAACCGGTTCCATCCGGACCGCCGTTGAGCGGATTGAAGAAGCGATTCAAGGCCGCAATCACGTCTCGCTGAACAGCGGTCTTGCTTGCTTTGTCCAGGACCTTCACCGCGGCGGCGACGGTTACTTCGAGGTAACGCGGGCCGACGACCTCGACCCGAGTGCCGATGATCTCGCGCGGACGCAGGTAGGCCTCGACATCGTGAAGCAAACCGACGCCCGGCATCGGCCGGGCCGAGGGCATATCCGGCAACACGATCAGCGTGATCAATCCCGGCGCGTCGAAACACGGGAACCCCGGGTGGAGTGCGGGGCGGGCCGTCGCTCTGGCGATTCGAGCCCCTGGAGTCTTGATCGCAAGCTCCTCACAGTCTCGAAGCGTTACGGCCCGCCAGTTCGAGTCCATCAATTCGACGGCTCGACCAATAGCGTGATCCAGAGTTTCCGCGGGCGTTCCGCCTGTCGCTTCTACGGCGTTGGTGATACCCGTTATGTCCGCGCTCACGGCATCGAAATCCGGAACAATAATCCGATTGAGAAGCGAGTCGCTAAGATTGAAATCGGCTCCAGCAGCTATGTTTCCGTGTTCCGCCCGGGTCGCTCGGTAAACGGCGAAGAGCTTCGCGCCTTCAGGCGGAACCCGGCCGTGCTCGCCGTCGCTGAAAATGATCGTCGCTTCGGCCGCATCGAGCTCGAAGCGCGCGTCTCGCCGCGTTGAACGAATGAAATCGTTGACCCGGGTCCAGATTCGCCAGCGGCCTTCCTCTTCGGAGTAGAGCCTGAGGCTTTTCTGTTGAGCTTCGGCAATGGGCAATGCTGCTTGTTGATGAGGCCGGCCGTTGGCGTATCCGAGCCACGCTGCTCTTATGATCAGCCGCCCGCTTGCGGTATTGGTTGCGGGCTTATATTCGATGATCTGGAAACCCGGCGATTCGTTTGTCGGAGCTTTGAATTCCAGGCTTGTTATGAACCCTGTTTGATCGAGATCAATCTCGATGGCCTGAATGTCTCCAGGATTCGGCGCCGTTCCCGTCGCGGTCACTCCCGACGTGATCGGTAAGCTCTCGGTAACGGGCGCGGATTGCTCCGCGAGCGCGGCGTTCATAACGATGTTCGATGCTGTCGGCGGCGCGTCGTAGGCTCCGGCTTCGAACCTGCAGCGAATGTAGTAGAGCGCCGGCGCAACGTGACCGAGCGATTGAGAAATCATCTCGGCGGGAACCTGAATCAACACGCGGCCGTCGAGCGTGAAGCTTCGAGTGAAATCGCGAACCTGTTTCAGCTTTCCATCGAAGGGCTTCCATACCAGTTTGTCGTTAACCTTCGCGGCAAACTCCCACGTCAGCCGCACTCGGTTCAACGAGAGCGATTGATGCGGCCTTTGCGCTTCACGATCACGGTGATGGTGATCGTGATCGTGATGGTGATGGTGATCGCCGTGATAATTCTTGTTCCTACAATCTTCCTTATCGCAATCGGCGGCGTGACGGCATCCGCTTAAGAGACTCTTCTTTTCTTCAAGCAACCGACGCCGTTCATCGAAACCCGAGCGGCTTCCGGTGAAGCCGAAGTACAGATTGAGAGGTTCGTTTAGAACCGGTTGCAGTGTGAATCCAAGATAGAGCTCGGTTCCGATTACGGGCACATCGCCAAACAGGCCCAGCGGCTCGCCTCTCCGCAGTCGCGGAGTGAGGTCGTGGAACCCTTTCGCGTCCTTGAACTGAACCGCCGCAAGCTGACCGGGCATTGCGGTGACCGGATGCGTAAGCCTGAACAGAATCGGCTCGCCGAATGAATCCTTGCAGCCGAACTGTGCGCCTCTATCGAAGCGACGCGAAACCGCGCCCTTTAAGGAAGGGCTCAGGACCGTGTGGGCGGTCTGGGGCGGCTCCGGAGTTATTCCGACCAGGGCGAGGAACTTCAGCTTTTCTTCATCGGAGATGCGATTGAGCTGATAGACATCCATCTCCGCGATCCACGCGAACAACTCGATGAGCGTTATTCCGGGATCGTGCGCATTGTGATCCGTCCAATCGGGCGCATAGACCGGTATCAGCGAGCGGCCTTCGTCGACGAGGTCGGCCCAGCGGCGATCATCAAGATTTGGCAACGGTACTTTCACTGTTCTATACCTCGGCCGATTTCAGCTTCAGCCGTATGTCACCGGCCGCAACGATTCGCCCTTCGGGCACGCGAAGGCTCTCGCCCTGCGGCACGTTGTTGAGCAAAAGGCTCAACTCCTCCACGTAGTCGACACCGTCCACCCGCTCCAACACGCCGGCCACATCCGACAAATAGACGTCCCTGCCTAAGTCCCATCCTTTGCGATCAGGTCCGCCCTTCAGCGGGTGCAGGAATGTTTCGAGCGCCGCCCTCGCTTGTTTCTCTACGGTTCCGGCTTCGGTCGGATCGTTTGGAGCTATGGTCGCTTCGACCCCTACTTGAAGATAGTCGGGCCCGGTGACATAGAGGTGATGCGAGGCGGCGAGATTGGCAGGCTCGCGGGCTTCTATGTACTTCCTGATTTCCTCGCGCAATCCGAACGAAGGCCATGGAAGCTGTTCTTTGCTTTCGGGAATGACTATCAAGGTCACCCAGCTTGCAAGCTTTTTTCCGGCGGCGTTCCGTGTTGCGATTGCGCGAGCTACCGCTACCGCCGCGGAAGCCTCGTGCGCCATCGTTTCGTAGTCTGACGGCATAACCGCCCTTCCTCTGTGCTTGATTGTCTGCGGCCCGCGCACGCTGAAATTCTCGAGCGTCTCGCCGTCCGCTCCGCCTTCGGCCGGCGTTGGATTGACTACGGACTGGACACCCGAGAGAGGACCCAGCAATTGGCTGATCGAACGCGCGGCGACATTGCCCGCCAAACCGCCTCCGGCTTTGCTCTGCTTGGCAATGACCTGCGAGCCCGGCGGAGGGATGCCGCCTTCAAAGCCGTCTCCAAAGAACACAAGGCCGCGCGCTCGATCTATGACGTAGTGGCGGTCGTCCTTGTCCGAGTAGAAAAAGTGCGGAACTTCGTACCATCGCACCCAGACTTCGGCTACTTTCTTGTTGCGGTCGCGCACAAGCCTTACATCGCCGATCGAAATGTCGGTTCCAGTGTTCTCGCCTCCCAGGAGTTCTTCGAAATCGCGAACGGTGTTTGGATTGTCCGGCGCGACCGATCTCGCGATCAGCCTCCATTCGACGTTCGCGCGAGGTCCAGCGAGTTCTCGCACTTCGATTCGCTCGCCTGCCAGCACGGGTGTTTGAGTGAGAAATAGAATTTGGTTAGGAAGACCGTTGCTGGCTCCGAGCGGAGTATCGTTGAAACTCCTCTGCTGAGCGGCCCAAACCGCATTTGGGAATATTCCGTTGACCGTCGGCTCGCCCGGCGGTCCATCTTCCTTCAAGCGGCCGCGCACCCAGTGCAATTCAGCGCCGAATCGCGCGTAGGGCTCGCTGTCATCGGCGGCGATGAACGAGACGATCCCCGGCAATCTCAGATTGCGCGTCTCATCTTCGGCTGATAGCGCTTTCCACGTTCCGCCGTCGAAGTACTCCCACACCAGGGCCGGACCCAGTGTGTCGCCTCTCACTTCGGTGATGTCGAAATAGAGACCAATGTCGTCGACCGGAAGTTTCTTGTCGAATCCCAGATAGAGAGCCGGTGTGACGTCCGGGATTCGATTGAATGGAAGAAAGGTGACTCCGGGCCAGGTCGCTTCGTAGGTGTGATCCTCATACTGAAAATCGTTGTGAGTGATCGCGTGCTCGGGATGAAACTTCCCGTAGGTCCATGTGTAGCCGATCTTGAACGATGCAACAGACGGCGGCTTGCTCAACACATAGGTGAAGGTGTTGTTGCCGGGATTTCCTTGAAACGTGACCGTCTGCGTAAAACCGAAGCCTCCGCGAACGAGTCGAGCCCGCATCCAGAGCCCGTCCTGGTCGTTGACCTTGGTTCGCTCGATATTGTCGGGCACGGTGAATTCGAGAATCTCGGTCGTGTTCAGATCGGCGGCCGGCAATCTGGTTGAAGAAGATTGGAAGAGAATGACCCATCTCTCGCCGCTCCAGTACTCCCAATCGATTAGGTGATCGAGGTCTTGAGGGCTGGGCGAGATGCTCAACTTGTCCTGGGGCGTCGCGGTTCGAGCAACGTAGACCTGAACCTTCGCTCCGGGCTTGGTGAATATCTCTTCAGAGCTGAAGTAGAAAGTCGAGCCGGGCTGCGGCTGCTGCCCGAACGGAAAGAACGGCTTCGTAACATCGAGCTTCGTTCCATCGGCGAAGGCTTTATCGGGGTCCAGCCCTTCAACATCGAAAGTCAGATCGAGCTCGACGTCGCGGTCGAAAGACAGACTCTTCAATTCATATGTTCCCTGAAGATTCAGGAAGGAGACTTGAATCTCGTAGTTCTCTTCGCTCGCGATCGCGGTTCCGCTTTGAGTCGAATTGTAGACGCCGGGATCGATGTTGTTCGCCGGATCGGCTTTGGTCGTGAATACGGTTATTTGCTCGAAGTTGTCGTCGTCCGGGCTTGTGATCTTGACCGCTACGTCTACAAGCGGCTCGCCGGCGGAGTTGCTGAGGACGCCATGAATCTGTGACTGCCCGGATCGAAACGGATCGTTGGCTCTGATCAAACCGCCGAGAATGCCTTTGAGCGGATTTGTGATCACGCTCGCGAGCCGGACGCTGTCCACGAGCGGCAGCGCGAGGCCGGGATCGGGCAGCAGCACTTCGGTCAACACCGCTCGAATCCAGAATCCGTCGATGCCGTTGACCTTGCGTTTGGCGCTCTTCGAGCAGTCGGTCTCGAGACGATAACGTCCGCTGCGAGTAAGGCCGTTGGTGCTGTCCGCGTTTGCCGCTTCTTTTTCGGAGCAGGCCGGAATCGCGGACTTGAATGAACGCCAGACCTCGCCGTCCCAGTACTGCCACAGCAACGCGAGCGATTCGCTGCTCGGCTGAGTCAGCTCGAACTCGACTTCGAGGGTCGCGGTTCCGGCTATCGCAAGCAGGATGTCGTGCGCGAGATACAATTCGTGCGGGGTGTTTTCGAGCAGCGGCTTCCTGAACAACTGCACGCTCTTGCCCGCAAGAAGATCGGCCGAATGATCAAGAAATTGATCGCGTCCGGGCCACAGCGAGACGACCTGAGTCAGTTTAGCCGCCGCCAGACCTACCGCTGTTTCGGTTTCAAATACGATTTGCTGGCTCGATCCGGGTGGAGGCGGCGCGGCCGCCTGAACTCCGCGAGGAGCCTGACTGTTCGCCGAATCCGCCGAAAGCTGGAACACGATCGGCGCGCGCGCCTGACTGGCGGGCGCAAGATCAATTCCCAGAAGATCGAGGAAGGCAAGTTTGTTTTTATCCGGAGCCTGATTCAATCGCTGGACAACCGCGTAGAGGAAGCGGCTAAAGATCTGCGCGAGCGCGGAGTCGGCGCTCGGCTCCGAAACTTGCCATTCAGGAACGAAGCCCAAACGTCGCGCCAGCAACTCGCGCAGAATCTGTTCCGGCTTTCTGCCGTCCAGTTGTATTGAAGGCCTGGTCTTCACCTTGATGAGCCCTCCTGCAGATAAAACGGATAGACGAGATTCGCGCGCGTGTTCGTGGCGCGGATGCGATACTCGATATCGATGAGGAGCTTGCCCGGCTCGCTCCTGTCATTTGAGACCGTTACTTTTTCTACTTCGATTCGCGGCTCCCAATCGATCAATGCTTCCTGAACCCGCTGCTTGACGCGCTGCATTGTCGTGAAGGAGATGGGTTCGAATAGAAACGCGTTGAGACCGGCGCCGAAGTCCGGCCGCATGACGCGCTCGCCCGGATTTGTTCCGAGGATGATGCGAATCGACTGGCGAATGTCCTCTTCGTAGACGGCGAGGGACAACGTGCCGTCGGCCTCCAGGCATACTGGAAAGGCCAGCCCAATTCCGAGGAACGCCTTTTGTGGATTCGATTGATTCGCCATCGTACCTCTAATTAGTTCAGCCTCCGATTTCGACCGTGACCATTCCCATCACAATGGGGGCCCCGCATCCGGCGAGATCGCCTACTCGGACGGCGGGCCGTCCGCCTATGAGAACAGTCATGCTCCCTTTTGCAATGGGACTGGGAGGATGCGGCCCGGCTACCGGCGGCATAGCGCACGTATGAGTGTCGCCGACCACGGCGGCAGGCATTCCGCCGATCAACACGGTGGCCACACCAGGACCGGCAATAATCCCTGGGTGTCCGCTCGGATCAGTTACTCTCGCGGCAGGCGGCATCAAATTTTCTCCTTGTCATTGGTCATTGGTCACTTGTCATTCGTTACTTGCATTCGTTACTTCTCACTTGCCAATCGTGTTTTGTCTTTTGTCGGTTCCCCCTAATCTCTCTTTCCTAATTCCTGTAACCTCTCCTGACACCTGACACCTTCCTAATTGATCTTCACAGGGAGGCCTTGAATGCTGCACGGGCCGATCGATTGAATGTCGACAGTGCCGCCTTTGATCTCGACCGTAGATCCTTGAATGCTTATGTCGGTCGCCTTGAGCTCGATCTTTAACGGAGCCGTGATCGACACAGCCTGTGACGCAAGATCCAGCTTTACGCTCACGCTGCCGCCGGTCGTCTTCAGCTCGATCATCGTGGGATCGATCGTTATCTTTTGCTCGGTGCTCGTCGTGATCGTGATCGACTGCAGCAGATCGTCGAACTCGATTTCGTGGCCTACGCCGCCGGCCTTTCCGGTCTTGATCACCCGCTTGATCAGAAAATCGGTTGGAAGCGATATGGGCGGACGATCCTGAGTGTTCCACAATCCGCCGAGAATGTAGGCGTCTCGTTCATCGTTCTGGCCGAACGCTACAAGGACCTCGTCATCGACTTCCGGCACCCAGATGAATCCGCGAGAAGAGCCGGCCCCGATCGCGGACAGTCGCGCCCACGGTTCGAATGCGGGAAGGCTTGGAATTCGAACCTGAACCCGGCCCTCTCCCAACAGGTCGAAGTTGTTTTTGACGATGCCCGGAGCGATCGAATAGCCGTTGCCGACTCGCGAAGTGTCGCTTCCGGTTCCGCCGACCCATTCCAGAAACCTGCTCGACATTGAATGTCCTCAAAAAACTTTCTGCCCTTGAACTCGCAGCCCGGGGACGCCGCCCTTTGGCAGCGGTATCGAACCGAACCAGACCTCTTTCCTTACTTCGAAGCTCGTCTTGTAGCCCGAGCCGTCCAGCGTGTGACTGGCCGAAGTGATGCGATAGAGGCCGCTGAACTGATCTCCCAGCCCTTCGAAGTTGATGACCGCGCCCGCTTTGATTTGAGGATTTCCCATCGAGCTTCCCGCGCCGGTGAGCCGATTGTTGAGGCGCGGCAGCAGCTCGGTCAGGATTTCTCTAAGCGAGGTCCCGAAGCCGGTCGGCTTGATCGACAGCGTCCTGCCCTGAGCTTCCGGCCCGAGCACGTCGTCGATGTCGCCGATAAGACTTGGATAGACTTCGAGGTTGAATGCGGCCCGATCAAAGTCCCAGCCGACCACGATCACAAACTCCATCTTCAGCGCCGCGACCCAAATTCTTGCGCTGACGCCGAAGATGTCGCCGACCGTAGTGATCCTCGGAGTGAATTCCATCAACGACGAACCCCACTTCAACGTCACGCTTGGGGAGTAATCCTGTATGAGAAATTTGAACTTGAGTCTTCGCCCCTGCGGCGGCTGGTCCTTGTGATCGATGAACATCTCCCAGCCGTTCTCTTTGGCTATACCGGAAAGGAAATCAAAATCGCTTGTGCCGTCCTGTCTCCTGATCGGAACCTGCGCGCTGTCCGGCGTCGATATATAAGTAGCGATCGTCATCAAGGTCGAAAGCGCGGCTCCTACGGGGTCCAGCTCCGGAATCAACAGATTCGTTCCACTTACCAGCGCGGCGATGGCCGGATCAGGCAGCGGGAAGTTTCCAATAGACGGAATGCTGATTCGAAAAGCTCGGTCCTTGGTCCCGTGAGTCAGCCGCTGTAAAAAGTCCTGAGCCGTTACCTTGATCGTCGGCATACCGCCGCTCGGAAAAGTCGGTTCGACTCCGGTGATCTCGCCGAAGAAGACCCGTTCAGTTCCCGTCGCCGCGTATCCGATGGCAAGCGTGAACGGGTTGTCGACCTGAAGCAGCGGATTATCCAGCCACTTGAGATTCGGGTTCGCGAATGTGACTTCGACGCGATCGGCTCCCTCCAGGCCGTCCTGATAGTGGATGCTGCTTATCGCGGCTCGAAGCGCATCGGGAAGCCGGTCGCCGTTTATGTCGATCCTGAACTCCGGCGCGTATGTCGAAAGGGGCGGCATTGCTAAACCGTGACCTCCTCGGTTTCAGGATCGGTAAACGGAAGCGACGGGATGACGAGCAACCGGCCTACGTCGATCGAACGCGGATCGATGAGCTTGTTGGCGATTGCGATCGGCCTCCACAGCTCCGGGTTCCCGTAAAACGCGAAGGCGATGTTCGCGAGAGTCTCGCCTTCGATCACGGCGTGGGCCTTGCTGAAATCCGCGGTTTGCCGATTGACCTCTTTGGCCTCGCGCTCTTCATCTATGAACTCGTTAAAGGTACAGGTGAGCTTCGCTCGAACGGGCCGGCCGTCGTCGAGGAACATCTGGAACTTCTGGCTGACTCGCGCCAACACGCAGCGAAACTCGAGCGACGCCCAGGTGAAACGCAGGATCGGAGGCGCGTGCAGCTCCGAATCGATCTTCATCAACTTGATGATCTTCTCGGTCTCGTCGCGTACATCGCGGGGCGAACTCCCCTGCGTCGTGATCGGCAAATAAGTATCGAAGAAAAGCTCCATCTCGAGAGTTCTCAGATTGCCGTTCACGAACTGCAACAGAGGCGAGCTGAGGCCGGGGATGCTCTGCGAAGCGAAGTTATTGTCCTTGTTCAGTGTGTACTCTTCAGGGTTGAACATCACCTGGAGCCGTTCGCCCGTGTGTTCAACCGTGATTTGAGCCTTCGCCAGTGCCATTCCCAAGCCTCCTCAAACAATTACGCCGGGACGTCTTTTAATTCGAGTGTCCTTGCGAGACACCTGATCGCCGGCAAGCTGGATCAAAACGTCCTTCCCATCCTCTCCCTCGCGGCTATTACCTTCCGATCGAGCTGCCTGATTACCTGTTCGGTTATCTGATCGATGTTCACCTGTTCAGAGGCTCGCTCCTGCCGCCATTGATTACCCGTGACTTCGCTATCCTTGATGGACCGTCGCAACGGGATGCCATCGTCGCCTGCGACTTGAGGCGCATCGTTAGCGAGCTTTTGCTCGACGCCTGCCCGCTTCTTCGACACGACCGGCGCCGATTCGATCGAAGCGAGCGCCGGCGAGATCGCATCCATCATCGACTCGACGCGCCGGGCCTGTTGAACGAGTCTCTGTTGAACTTGATGCAACTCAGACGACGGAAGCGAGGCTTCAGAGAGCCTCAGTACAGTAGCCGGGCCTTCGATTCGCCTGAAGATTCGCTCGATTGATGAAAGCGCCGCGGTAGGCTTTGTGCCGTCGATGTTCGAAAGCGCGGCCGTCAACATGGAGGCAGCCGCCGCTTGCTCACCGTGACTCGCCCTATCGCTCCGAGGATCGATGTACCGGTCTTGAAGGACGCGGGCGGCTGATCCAGGTCTCCTCGAACGCCCAAACACGCCAGGGTCGGTCATTCGAAGAATCGCGTTCACGCTAAGATTAATCGTCGGGAAAAACTTTTCCGATCTAACGAACCATCGCTCGCGCATCGAGCTAACCTGGCCCAGCGATTTCGCGAGAATAAATCCCGGAGCGGTTAATCGAGATACACTGCGGCCGTACTTATTCGAGAACGAATCGGCCCAATCAGCCCATCTATTTCGAGCTGCCGCTCTATTACTCGGCAACCAGCGCATCAACTCGCTCAACATCGAAGTGGGCGATGTCGGCGTAAGTGCGCGATGTTGTGTTATCGGTTCAATCATCGTCGTCGTAAGTATTCAGTCGCCGTTCATCCGTTGATTGATCGCTGAAATCTCGCCAACCCAGCGCCGCCGTTCGGCGTGTTCCAGGTTGAGCACGGCATCCGGCGGCCAGTGAAAGTGGTAAGCCACGAAGGCTACCTCCTCGTACAGCGCCTTGAGGGGGTAGCCTAAGACCCCCCCGCGGCGGACATCTCCATCTCGAAAGAGTGCTCGCACTTTGGACAGAACGCCTCGATGCTCGCTTTTCCATTTCGGTTGATCCGGTTGTAGAACTCCTGAAGAAATGCGAGGTCCGCCGCGTATAGCCCTTCGATTACCTTGGGATTGATCTGCGAAACGGAGCCGAGCCTGGTTATCACTCGAGAAAGGAGTATCACGATGAGATAGGCTTGATTCCCCTGAACCCTCGGGTCCTTGAACGGCAGGATTTCATCAGCGGCGGTCGCCAGCCGCATCACTCCTTCGCGATGCAGGGTTCCCTCGGCGTCGACGTATCCCATCGGCAATGTGAATTCGTATTCTGTCTGTAACATGTTCAGTTCTCCTGCTAACGCAAAGGCGCAACGACGCAAAGACGCAAATAAGAAAGGCAGGGAAGACGCGCGAGCGATGTCTCGCTTCAACGTCACCCGGCGCAGGCTTGTTCGAAGCCGTCACCTCTTTCCTCTTCCCTTTCCCCTATTCCCTCTCACTGTCACCTGTCACTAACTTAGGCTCGTTGGAGGCCTTCGTGAGCGAGCTCCAGAGTTTCAATCGCGACATCGTTGCCTTCGGCGGTGAAGCTCGGGCCCGTCCACTTGCAGGGCCATGCGTTGAAGAAATTCCAACGGATTTGCTCCTGGCCCTGTCGATCCAACAGAACGACCGAGCCGTTCTTGCGCTGAGCGGCCGGATCACCTTCCACCCATTGCCGGTGCCAGTCGTAGAGATCGTGATCCGGAGCCGTTCCCCACTTCAGAGTGATGTTGGTGTACTTGGTCATTCCGGGCAGCTTGCGCACGTTGGTGTTCTCGCCGCCTTCGCGGTGGTCGATCACATCGATTGCCGAATCAAAGCCGCTCGCTTCGTGAAACGCGGCTCGCGTGATGCCGTCGATCTCGATCAGAAAGTTGAAATTGTTGAATGGATCAACACGTTGTCCGTTTGCCATTGTCGCTTCTCCTTTATCTAGCTCTCAGCGGTCCGCGATCAGCTTCCAGCAATAAGCCTCAGCGATTTAGCTTCGCGATAAGTCATCAGCCGTCGGCTTTGTTGAGCGGGCGATAGCCGTCAGCTCGTGTTAAGCCTCGGTGACCTCTGAGCCGCCCTGGAAGATTCCGATCCGAACGATGATGAATTCAGCCGGATACGTCGGGCGCACGCCGATCTCGATGTTCAATCGCCCGAGCGCCTGCTCCGAAAACGGATTCAGCACTTCGTCGATTCGCACGTAGAAGGCATCCGACGATTTCGCTCCGAACAGGGCCCCGTCGCGCCACTCTCTGATAAGAAAGTCGGTGATGCTTCTCTTCAGCTTCTGCCACAGTGAGAGGTTGTTCGGCTCGAACACCGCATACCGAATTCCGTCCGCGATCGACTCTTCCAGGAATAAGAAGAGCCTTCTGATGTTCACGTACTGCCAGTTCGTATCGGTGGCTGTCGTGCGAGCGCCCCACAACACCGGGCGGCCTCCCGCCTGGAAAATTCGAATGATGTTGATGCCCTGAAGATTGAGCTGGCCTTGATCTATGTCGCTCATGCCGCGTTCGACTCCCAGCGCGCCCCTCACGATTTCATTGGCCGGAGCCTTGTGAACGCCGCGACTGGTGTCGCTTCGAGCAAAGATTCCGCCGACGTGTCCGGACGGCGGCACTAGAATCGGCGGCCCCGAGACCGCCGGAGTAACGCGCAGCCAGGGGTAGTACAGCGCTCCGTAGCCTCGCGTCGAATCGAGCGCGCGGCGCTGGGCTTCAACGCTATTCGCACCGAAGAGCGGTTGATCAGGCACGGGAGTCAACCCATCGAGAATCGCGAAACGGTCCTGCATCTCTTCGCAGTGGCCGATCAAGGCCTGTTGAACCGGATCGGTGATGCGGTCGGGAATCGCTATAAAGTTGACGTCGTCGATCTCTCTGAGAGTGTTCAATGCGTCGATAAAATCGTTGTTGCCGATCGTCGTCAGATCTTCGTCCGCTCCACCCGCAAGCGCGGTCGCGCCCGCATTGGGAATGTTGGTCGGAGCTTTATCCGGAGGCGGCGGCTCAATCGCTTCGACGGTCAAAAGACCGCCTGCGTTATTGATCACTGTGCCGACGTAGCGCGGATGCGCAGGATCGATCGAGAGATTCTGATAAAGGGTAGCCGGCCCGCCCTGCGACACGCTGGCGTTGAATTCCTCCGAGTGAACCGTAGCCGGGTTTGCCGGATTGAGGCTCAATGCGATGTCGAGCCCTTCGCGAAACGTGACTCGATAAGTAGTCACGCCGCCGCCCAACGGCTCGCCCTGCACCGATTCGACTATCTGCGAATCGGTCACGGCGCCCTGCGTGATCGTTAGGATCGTGCCTGGAACCAACACGCCCGCGGGCAGCGCGGCGGCTGGATGGATTCGAATCGTCCTTGTTCCAACGGCGGCATCGGCAAGCCTCACGGCATCGCCGGCGGCGTATGGACCGCCGGTCAAATCGCTCGCGAGCCTCAGCACGTCGCCCGCTACATTGTTGAGCAGGACGCGCTCGCCGACGGCCGCGATCGTTATGTAATCGCCTCCCCGAAATCTCGCGCCTTCTCCCGCGCCAAGCGTCAACTGTCTTCCGGCAGGAGCCGCCGAAAGCGTTCCGGCCGGCTGAAACAGCGATGTAGTCGCGGCGGGAATAACGTTCGCGTTCGCGATCGTCACCTGAATCGCGGGTGCGTGCAGCCCCGGCTGGCGCGCTCGAACGCGCAGCACCGGATTGCCCGCGCGATCGTTGATGTCCGCGCGGTCATAATCGCCGTTGCTGGCTCGAACGATGTAGCAGGTCTGGCCGCCGTTTTCGAAGAAGCCTCGCACCGCATACCACAGATAGAACCCGGGCACGGGCTGCGCGCCAAAGCTGTGTTTGAACTGGTCGAAGCTCGTTAGCTTGGTGGGCTCGTCCAGATTGCCGATTGCCGCCACCCCTATGAAACCCGCGGTGCTGGTGCCTACGCCCTGTATCGGCGGCCCTGGAGCGAATTCGTCTATGTAGACTCCCGGGTAGGAAACTTGTACAGCCATTTCATTCCTCCTGACTTTGGTTTATTGGCGCCACGACCAGAGGGCGGCGGCCGCCGTTTCACACTCAACACGCGTCACTGCTGAACCCCTTCGTTGCTCAACCCATTCGTTGCTCAACCGTCATTACTCAATTCTTATTACTCAACCGCTCATTGCTGAACCCCCTGGGGCGCACTTCTCTTTAGCTTTCCTCGCGACGACAAGGCCCGCTCTTAGAACTCCAGGTCGTACTCTCCTGTCGGCGAAGGCACGTCGATGTTCCTCAATAACTGGCCGAGGTTGAGAGCGGTCACTTGAATCCGATACGACTGCTGCCGCAGATCCTTGAACAGGAATCGGCCAAGCTCATTGGTTCGTGTCAACTGAAGCCGTTCTCCCGCCGGCGTCAATAATTCGACCCAGGCGTTTTCAACCGGCGCGGGCGATCCATCCGGCAATGGATGCGTGCTGTCGCGCACGCGGCCTCCGATATCTATCCAGACCTCTCCACTCTCCGGATGTCCCGTGATGAGGAAATTCGCGATTCGCGTAGTCACGATCGGTCCCGCCGGAATCGGCAGCAGCACGACCGGAACCGTTACGATCAGATAGAGCGCCGGACGCCATATCGAGCCTTGCCCCATACCGCTCCAGAACTCCGCCAGCTTGTGCAGACCTTCGACCGGAGCGACCGTGCCTGGCAGCTCCACGTCTCGAAACTCTTCCGGCCACGCGTTGAGGGCCGCCGAGCCCGCCGCATAAACCCGCGATGGAATAAAGGGCTGCGCATCGACCAGAGCCGATATCGTCTGGTAGAGCAAGGCGTGCTCGTCCAGCGTGGGCTCGATGGCCGGCGAAACCGCGGCCGGACTCCACGCGCTGATAAGGTAATGAAGATCGATCCGCACCGGCGCCTGCTGCTCGCTGATGATCCCGTGGTCTACTGTTCGTACTCGCTCGTTTGAGCGGAGCTTGCGGTTCTCGCGAAGATCGGCCAGATACACATTGATCGAGTTGGCCGGATTGCCGAGCACGACGAGATTGTTGACATACGTGCGCCAATCCTGGTCGGGCGGCTGAAATCGCACCTGCGACTCGTCGGTGATCTGAGCGATCCCGTCGACCAGAATCCGCCTCAATAAGTTGTCGAGAAGGTCAATCATCCTTTTGTCGCTTAGGGCGCTTATTGCGGACAGCGGCCTCTACAATTGGGCTGCCTCGCCGCATCGAGGCTGGTTGGGAATCCGGTTCTGCATCAAAACCCTCAGGGCGCGCGGCCTTGACTCCGAAAGATGCTCTGACAGCCATTCGTGGTTGAGTTCCATCCTTTCAAAGTCCTTCCAGATTCGGTCATCGTGTTCACAACTGTATTTTCGGCAGATCGACGGCCTGTCGGCGTAGACCGAGCATCCGCCGGTTGCTCGATCATTGTGCGTGCATAAGCCGTCGGCTTCGTGACGGATGAAGTAGGGACGGCCCAGGTCCCACTTCAGGCTGCCGGTTTCGATCTCCTGCGCGCTCAGAGCGAAGTCGAGTTTGCAGCACACTGAATGGCAGATATGCATTCTGGCGTCGCAGTCGACGGTCGCCGGCTCGCTCGAATCCTGCTCAGTTTCGGCTGGGCGGATAGCCGCTCCGATCATCGGAGGTTCGCCGACACCAGGCATCAACTCCTGAATATTCTTCATCGCTGTTGATATGTCGTCCGATGAGACGATTCCTTTTGCAATCAGCGCGTCGATGAGACCATAGACAAATGATTCAACTTCGCCGAGACGTTCGGTGGTTCGGCCAAGCGCCGTGTGAGTGAACAGGCTTCCGCGCTCGATCTGGCGTTCCAGTTGAATCAAGGCGGCTTCGGGCGACAAGCCCGGCGCTCCTGCCGCGCATTCAGTCACCAATTGCTCGTTCATTTCGTTTTCCTCACCATTGACCGTCTTCGCGGTCACGCGGACTGGGCCTCAAGCCATCGTCGCCATCTGTTCACCGCCTCGGCGCGGGCAGCCGTACTCGATGAATATTCGTAGTTCCCGTTGGATTTCCATTCGGCCTGAGCCAGAGCCTCCGCCTCCGGTGTCGGGAATCCCGCGCCCGGGCGGAATCCGTGGCGAAGAGCGACACTCAACTCAAGAGCCCGCTGGCCGTGCATTCGGGTCATCAGATCGTCGCTCATCAGCAAATCAAGCATTGCCGCGGTCGCTTTCAAACCCATCTCCGCCAGGGCTGACACCGACGGCGTCATATCAAGATGCAGCGGGTCGGCCGCGTCATTTATCGTGCTGATGCACGCCGCCAGAGCGCGCGGATCACCGATTCTGGCGAGGCCAGTGGCCGCATAAGCCCTGACGCTTTCATCGGCGTTTGTGAGCCCGCGCTCAAACGCAGCCGCGGCGGAAGGATCGGCGATCTTGGATAATGCGTACATAATCTGCGCCTGGTTTGCGCCCTCTTCCTCCAGCATTTCAAGCAGAGCAGGCACCGGCCTCGCGCCCATCGCAATCAAAGCGGCAACACCCTCGTTTTGCGTCCGCACGTCTTCGGAGCGAAGCTGGTCAAGGGCTACACGCATCTCTGCATCGAACTCATCAGGCACTGCCATCCTCCGATTCGAATCGTCACGGTGCGGTCGAAGAGCCGCGATTTCTGTAGAACTCATTGAATTTCTGGATAGCAATATTGGTCGACTTAAGAGTTACCTCTCTGCCTACCGATCTCTCCTTCTCGACCTTTCCCTTCGAAGCGTCGGTTATTGAGAATCCCCACATCACCGTGCCGAACACGTGGCCGTTGTCGGAATCCATAGCCACAGTTTCAAACGAAAATTCGATATTGACACTGGAGCCCGGAAAATCGCCCAGCGACGCTTCGGTCACCGCTTTGCCCTTCTTGCTTCCGTCCTTGTGGCGTGGGCTGCCAAGAGCCTTGTAGTCGTCTATATAGTAAGGCGACACATCGGGATCGGTCTTACTCGTGCGCGGAGTTCGAGTCTTATGCACTACATCGACAAAGAAACCCTGCTGAACGCCGGCTGCTCCGGCAGGGGTCATTACTTTGTTCCGATTTGCTTCATCGCCGGTCCAGACAAGGTCTTTTCCGGTAGATAAATCGACGGTCTTTGCCACCTGGAGCAGTCTGATGTTCTTTGAATCCGGAGCCGCGGTATCATCCGCCATGAACTTGATCTCGCCGTACATTCCGCTCTTACCGCCGGGTCTTGAGATGGTCTTCATATTCATATTGAAGGCGCCCTCCGGCAGCTTGTGTGGGAGCACGAGATCTCTTTGAACGGTTGGGACAGCGACCCTCGCAATCGTCGCTCGGTCCAAACCGTGGCGGCAGGATTTGGACCGCATCGCGCTTCTGAGTGCCAGCGCCGGCGATCCGCTGCCCGAGGAAGCGAATGATCTGGACAAGCGGTCAGCCTCGACTTCGGCCGCATCCCCTGGATTGCTTATCCGCATCGCGCCTTGAAGCGAGACAGGCCGGCTCCCTTGTTGCACCGTGTGAATCGCTTCATGCGTTAGCAAGCGAGTCCGTTCCCCGTCCCCGGCGTTAAATGCTGCGTTACCCAGATAGATGTCCGAACCTATGGTGTAAGCGCGCGCGCCGATGCTTTCCGCTGCTGCCCTCGAGTCCGGCCCCGAGTGGACTCGAACAGTGTCGAGCCTGACACGGAGCTTGTCCTCCATCCTTGATCTCAGTTCCTGATCCAGGGGCGCGCCGGATTCGCGCGCAGCCCGTTTTATAAAGTCAGCAGGATGAGGATGTGATGGTTCACGGCTCGAAGAAGACTGTTTCTCGCCGGCGGAATTGGTGGACGCGAGATTCGACTGCAGGAGATGGCCGACCGCTCGATTGCCGATGCTCTGCTGCAAGCCAACCAGAGCACGCTCGCCGGAATTAGCCCGCGGCGCATCGTGAGTACGACTCGCACCTGACGGCCGCGAGTGGCTCGCCTTTCCGGCCGAGCTCTCGCTTTTCCCGGCAGCCTTACCAGTCGATTTGTTTGAAGCCGATCCACCCATCGTGAAATCCGTTTCAACCCACAAGCTGCTCGGCGCCGAGCTGCTTACCCAGCTTCTGATACTCGCGGCGCGTTGCATGTATTAAATGCGGCATCGTGACGAGACCGCCGTCGCCGGCGGCTAGAAAAGCAGCCGCAAGCGCGATGTTCTTGATGTTTCCACCGCTCAACTTAAACCGATTCGCAAGCAAGCCCAGATCGACTGTTTCGTGCAACGGAACAGCCTCCGGCCAGACGCGCTGCCAGATGCGCAGACGGCTCGCCTCATCCGGAAACGGAAAGTGCACCGTGAACGCCAGTCGCCGCGTGAACGACTCATCCAGATTGGCTTTCAGATTCGTGGCAAGGATCGCGAGCCCCTCATACTCTTCCATTTTCTGAAGCAGGTAGGAGATTTCGATGTTGGCGTAGCGGTCGTGCGAATCTCGGACTTCGGATCGCTTCCCGAACAACGCGTCGGCTTCGTCGAAGAATAGAATCGCGTTTGCATCCTCCGCGGCCTTGAACACCCGGTCGAGGTTCTTCTCGGTCTCGCCGATGTATTTGCTGACGACCCCGGATAAATCGATCTTGTAGAGATCCAGCTCCAGTTCGCGGGCGAGGATTTCGCTCGCCATCGTCTTGCCGGTGCCGGACGGGCCCGCGAAAAGCGCGTTGACGCCCTTGCCCATTGACAGCTTCTTGCCGAAGCCCCAGTCACCCATCACTCGATGCCGAAGCACGACGCGCTGGCAGATCTCGAGCAACTGCGCCATCACCTCATCGGACAGCACAATATCGTTCCATCCGTAAGACGGCTCGACTTTCCGCGCGAGATCATTCAGCTTCTGGCCGGAGTGAGCGCGGCAGGCAGCCGCGAGACTCGACATCGTCAGTATTCCGCCGCGATCGCCTTCGAATTGAGCAGCGCTTCGCGCCGTCGCTATCGCGTCCCTGATCTGTCCGCGGGTGAACCGAAACCTGCTTGCAAGGGCTTCGAAATCGATTCCGTTTTCCAGTTCGTCGCGCGAAGTCAGATCGCGCCAGAATCTTGCGCGAGCCGCATCGTCAGCCTCAGGCATCGCGGTTTCGACAAACTCAAATCGGCGAGAGGAATCCAGCGGCCTCCAAGGCAGTCGGCCGAGCAGCAGAGTGATAGCCGAGCACTGCGCCGCTGCGTCGACTATTCGTTCAACCTTTGATCTTGTTCGCTCATCGGCAAGCAGCGCGTCGAAATTCTCAAAGCAAAGTATCGCGGGGAGCAGCACCGCTTCTCGGCCGGCCAGTCTGGCGTACTCATCCAGCGGCAGGCCTCCGTCGATCATCTTCTCGGCGTCTACGATCAGAAGAGGCAGTCCAAATTCATAGGCGAGGCCTTCGGCAACACAGCGCTTGCCCGACCCGTACGGTCCGTTCAAATGAAGGACCAGTCTTCCTTCGAAGGCTCGCTCGTCGCGGAAACGCGAGCGAACAACGTTGATGATGTTCGCGAGCACTTGATCGTAAGCTTCGCTAATCGCGAGACGCTCTCCCGATACGAGCGATGTAATCGAGTCCAGCGGACTGCCCGCGCCCGCCGTGCCAAGCAGCAGCTCCGCGATACGGTCGTCGATCTTGAACGAGCGCGATAACAAAGGCGCGAGCAGGGGCGCGCCTTCGGTCGAGCCATCGTTCACATGGATCAGCCTGTATTTCGCGAGCGGAGCCCGCGGTCCGAATATGGATCGGCCCGTCAGCTTCTCCTGCGGCGAGCTTGTCGTGAGCGACAGAGCTAGATCGATGCTTGGCTTTTTCTGAGTGACATCGTCATGAAGATACGCGTAGAGCTTTTCGTATCTTCGATCAATCTCCGGAGCCAACCCAATCAACAGGCATTGCTGTTCCAACCTGCCGAGATTGAAGAGTTCGGAAAGACGCGGAAGCGCGAGATAGGTTCCGGCCTGACGGCTCGCCTCGAGTCTGGCTTCGATTTGCGAATCCGTCACGCCCAGCCCGGCAAGCAGGCTGCTTCTCTCCGGCTCAGCGCTCTCAATTGCTCGAGGTTCGATCATCTCTCTCAGCAGTCGCGCAATTTCCGAGTCAGTCAGAATCAGGCCCTTGAACTGATCCAACGGCCCTCGTGTTTCTTCTCCGGTATGCTCTGAAAGTCGAAGACGGATTAAGAGGTTCAACCTGCGCAACTCGTCTTCGAGGTGTTCGAGATTGCTCGAGTATGGACGCTGCGCTTCGGCGCTTTCCGCTGTAGCCGTCATTCTCTTTTTCCGCCGCGGTTCAGTGAATGTCTTCGTCGGAATCGCTTGAATCCGTGTCAACCAACGCCATGATTTCCGCCGTTTTTTCAGCGTTGATCTTGTAATGGGCCTGTAGATCGAGGCCGGTGTTTTCGATTATCAATCCATCCTGTACAAGCCCGGCGATCGCTTCTTTAACGGCCTCGGTTCGGCGCTTGACGTGCTCGGCCAGCAGCCACCACTCCACGATTCCCGGCAGCGTGTCTTCGGCGTCCGGGTTCTCCGAAAGATAAGCCAGGATGTCCTGCGCTATCCGTGACCGCTCTGATTCGCTATCGCACTTCACCCTTTCCATCGCCTCGCGAGTCGTCTAGTGCAAAGCGCGAACCATGGCTCTATCGGGCTCTAATCAGTCTTTAATCGTTGAAGGCAGGTTCTGCGCGGCGGCTTCGATAGGACTTTATTGTCCACGCCGTTTCGCGGCGTTCGTTGCTAAACGTTTGTGAAGAAGAGAGGAAAGAGATAGGACATTTTTGTCCTGCTATGAACGGTGGATTGGACCAGGAGGATCACGTCAGCCAACGCCTCCGAAAGGCCAATCAAATCTCGCTATGAAGCATGACAGGTTAGAAAAATTTGACGCGGCTGAATATCTTGTTGAGGTTCCTACGCAGCCTCTTATATGCAGTCTCCGAGCCCCGGCCTCAAACCTTGTACTCGTCGACACCTGAGACCTGACACCTACTCACCGGCGCCTATCCCTCGTAGGCTTTGTCCCACGTGCCTTCGAAGGCAATCTCGCCGATTGATTTGCGGCTTCGAGGCGCCAATTCTCTTGTTCGTGTTTTCTCGTCCAAGGACGCCAGATCGCCGTGATATGGATAGCCGATCGCAATCATCGCCATCGGAGTGAATCCGCTCGGTATTTTGAATTCGGTTCGCGAGCGCTCGAGGTCGAACCCCGCCATTTGATGAGCCGCGAGCCCAAGCTCCACGGCCGCCAGCACCAGGTTCTCGCTCGCAAGCCCGACATCGTGCTGCGCATGCCGGTTCGGACTCTCGTTAAAAGTGAAGTTGTCGCGCGCTACCGACAGCATCAGCAAAGGCGCCTCGCGCGCCCAGGCATTCCCTTCGACAAGGCAATTCCGAGCGCGATCGAGCGCTTCAGAATCCGAGCCGTCGAATACGAGATACCTCGCCGGCTGCTCGTTGAAACAGGAGGGCGCCCAGCGAGCCGACTCGAGCAGGATCAATATCGCTTCTTTCTCGACGCGGCGCTCTTTGGCGAACAATCTCGGGCTCCATCTACGGTCGATCAGCGAGTTGATTGGAACCGCCGCCGGAGCCGGCTTTTCCGGATACTCTAATTCAGCGCCGTCCACTTCGAGATCCGACGCCTCCAGTCCGATATGGCGCAAGTGGCCCATCATGTGATCCACATAATCGTCGATCACAAACCGAAGCGTCAGCGAATCACTGCCGCCGATTGTACAAGTCCGGGACCACGCCGATGCGGGAGCCGCTTCCGCGGCCGCAAGAAGCTGCACGTTGAACGCTCTCCACAAATCGACCAGCTCCGCCCAAGCTCGAGTCGCGTAGCTGTTGAGCGAAGCCCATCCATCGCCATCGTATCCGGGGAGCGCCGGTGAATCTTCGAGCTGGACGACGATAATGCGGCGATGATTGTTGGCCGCCGAATCGATCAGGTGTCCAAGCTCTTCCTTGATCGACCACTGCTTCGGCGACGGCCTTCGGCCCGCATTCTCTTCCGAAATGAGCGCGAGCCTCGGGGGTGTTCGCCGAATTATGGATCTCAATCGGCCTATTCCAACGGGTAGATCGCCATCTTGTTTCGTTTCATTGCTCATAATCCAGTTTCCTCTTGTCTTGTCTTATCTTTTAAAGCGGGACGCGCACGATGCATACTAAAGGGCGCTGCCGTGGTCTACAAGTTTCCATCTCCTGGTGTAGACTGGACGCTGCAAATCGAGATCGCGTAGAGAGGGGGCCGCGCCCGAGTATGGAAGACGATGTAGTTCCGGCGGATCACAACCGGCGTCTAAAAGTGTTTGTCGATCACGAGGATGTTTTTTGCAGCGTGCTCGGTCTTGCCGAAGCCGACTACGAATGTGTGACGGTGAACAACCCGTGGCCCGAAAAAGGCCTTCGCCAGGGAGACATAATAATGTTCTGCTACGGGCAAAGCTCGGGATCGGGTGACATCGTTTTGATTGAAGAAGAAGGCCAGACGCGCCTTGGGCTCCAGTACTCGCCGGGCTATCTCGAGATTCCGAGCGGTACGCGTCCTCTGCGTCCTTCCGAGACGGTGGTTGCAGTCGGGATGGCGCTTGGCAGAAAGCTCGTAGGAAACTAACCGCCTCGCATCGAAGCTTCATCACCGGAGTCAAGGCAACCAAGTTTGAAGTTTTATGAAACGCTTTGCGCGACAACTCTGATATTAATAGCCGCGATCACCGTTCATCAGGCCGAAGAGGAGGATTCATGAATCGATCTCGTCTGCTCGCCGCGCTAATGATCTTAGTGTTGGCGGCCGCACCCATTCTCGCGCAGCGATCCGCGCCGCAGGCCGTAAACGGCCTGATCACACTGGAAACTCTGTCTACTTTCGGGGCCAGGTCGCTAGGAGAAGTTCAATGGCAGGACGACGGCTCGGGATACTTCATGCTCGAACCCTCCGCGAAGCAGGGTCTCTCCGACATTACGCGATACGATGCGTCGACGGGACAGAAGACGATTCTGGTTTCCGCCGACAAGCTGACTCCCCAAGGCGCCTCTTCGCCGATTTCAATCGAGCAATTTGATTTCAGTCAAAACGGTCAGAAACTCCTGATCTTCGCGAATTCTCAGCGCGTCTGGCGAAGCAACACCAGAGGCGATTACTGGGTACTGGACTTGAAGGACTGGAAACTGCGCAAGCTCGGCGGCGATGCCGGTCCTTCCATGTTGATGTTCGCGAAGTTCTCTCCCGATGGAGCTCGCGTCGGCTATGTTCGCGAGAACAATCTCTACGTCGAAGGCCTGTCTGACGGACGAATCACGAAGCTGACCTCCGATGGTTCAAATCATATCGTTAACGGAACGTTCGACTGGGTGTATGAAGAAGAGCTCTTCTGCCGCGACGGCTGGCGTTGGAGTCCGGACGGAAATCACATCGCTTACTGGCAATTGGATACGAGCGGAGTGAAAGACTATCTGCTGGTGAATGACACCGCCGGCCTGTATCCGGTCGTCACCACGTTCCCGTATCCAAAGGCGGGCCAGATGAACTCGGCCGCTCGCACCGGCGTCGTAAGCGCCGACGGAGGCAAAACAAACTGGTTCGATGTGCCGGGCGACCCTCGCAACACATATCCGGCGAGAATGGAGTGGGCGGGAACATCCGACGAAGTGATCATTCAACAGCTCAACCGCCTGCAAAACACGAACGTCGTGATGCTGGGCGGCATTAAAGACGGTGGGGTTCGAACCATTCTCACTGAAAAAGACGACGCCTGGGTCGACGTCGCGTGGGGAGATCTCGATTGGGACAAGAAGGGCCTCGCCCGTGGAGACGTCGAGTGGATGGACCATGGCAAGCGGTTTCTGTGGACCAGCGAGCGAGACGGCTGGCGCCACATCTACTCGGTGTCGCGAGATGGACGCGACATAAAGTGCATCACTCCGGGAAACTTCGACGTGATCGGGGCCGAGAAGGTCGACCTGACCGGCGGATGGTTCTATTACGACGCTTCGCCCGCGAACGCGACGCAGCGGTATCTGTTCCGGACGCGGCTGGACGGCTCCGGCAAGGCCGAGAAGTTGTCTCCGGCTGCACAATCCGGACGGCACGACTACATCATCTCTCCGCGAAACGATGTTGCGATTCATACCTATTCAAACTTCACGACTCCACCAATCACCGAAGTCGTGCGCCTGCCCGAGCACGCAACCTTGCGAAGCTTGATCGATAACAAAGCGCTTCAGGAGCGAATGAAGAGTCTAAAACAGTGCCCTTCCGAGTTCTTCCGCGTCGATATCGGCGGGGGTGTGCAACTCGATGGCTGGATGATTAAACCTCCGGACTTCGACGCGAAGAAGCGATATCCGGTGCTCTTTTATGTCTACGGCGAGCCGTGGTCACAGACGGTGCTCGATGCGTGGGGCGGGAGAAATCAGATCTGGCATACGATGCTGGCCCAGCAGGGCTACATCGTGATGAGCGTCGACAATCGAGGGACGCCGGCTCCAAAAGGAAGAGAATGGCGAAAAGTGATCTATAGGAAGATGGGCGTCGTAAATTCCGGCGATCAGGCCGGCGCAGTGCGGGCAGTCGCGAAGTGGCCCTTTGTAGATCCGTCCCGCATCGGCATCTGGGGTTGGAGCGGCGGCGGGTCGTCGAGCCTGAACGCGATCTTTCGCTATCCCGATCTCTATCGAATGGCGATGGCCGTCGCGCCGGTCGCGGACATCAAGTACTACGATACGATTTATCAGGAGCGGTACTGCGGACTGCCTCAGGATCACCCCGATGAATACAAGCAAAGCTCACCGGTAACTTTCGCCGCGCAGTTGAAAGGCGATTTGCTCGTGGTTCATGGCACCGGAGACGACAACGTACACTATCAGGGTACCGAAGCGCTCATAAACGCGCTGGTCGCGTCCGGAAAACAATTCACGATGATGGCGTATCCGAACCGTACTCACGGAATCAACGAAGGACCCGGCACGACTAGGCATGTATTCAGCCTGCTTACGCGGTACTTGAAAGAAAAGCTTCCGGCCGGTCCCGCGCCGAATGAGCCGGATCGATAATCAGTGGAGAACTGCCGTTGCCGCTGTCAGCCGCGGCTCGGCAGCTACAACAAGCGGCGCGGCGTCGTCGATCATGAGAGATGTCGAGGCATAACATGAGAAGGCCTGGGCTTCTCTATGACAGCGCTCGATCAATGCCATCACGTCGTGCCAGTCGCAGCCCGCGCACGAATGGGGCCGGGCCGCGAATTTGAGCTGATCTATAAGTTTTGATACTTCGCTTAGAGCCTGGCGAGATCGAACGGCGTCCCCGTTAATCTTGAGAACGAACTCCAACTGCGTTTGCCGAGGTCCAGTCAACGCGAACACCGCGCGAATCTGTCCTGCCTTCTCCTGATCCATGCTGATCAGCATTTGAGCACCTCATCTTTACTTCTGGTATTCCATTTCCACAAAATGGAACCGCTCTCGGAAGATGTCCCGACGGCCGGGGGGGCTCGGCGAACATATCGAAAGTCCGGCTGAAATACACCGGGCGGAGCGCTCGCACCGCTATCGGACACATCGACGTTGGTTGGGAGCCTTACAAGACAATCTGGTGATTGATAGCGATACGGGCGGATGCCCTCCGTGCAAATCGCATTCCCGCGATCAGTCCAAAATCGCTTTCGGAAAGCGAGCCGAAGCGTGGCTGGCCG
>Ga0066687_10000075_pt1 | contig 27148 bp, 19 predicted proteins | sample GraSoiAngelo_136_FD_65630 | JGI IMG/M metagenome (GOLD analysis project Ga0066687, IMG submission 65630) | Grasslands soil microbial communities from the Angelo Coastal Reserve, California, USA - 14_0929_09_20cm | ecosystem: Environmental > Terrestrial > Soil > Grasslands | place: USA... | reverse complement strand
ATGGGCATCACCAGCAATCTGCAACCGACAGAGAATACTTCGCTCGGAAACTCTGTAGCGGCGTTTGATACAGTTCCCGATCCTGAAGACGCAGGTAACGTCGACGTCAGTGCTTTTGCGGCTTTCATGAGAGCTCTCAAAGCTCCGCCGCGAGGCGCGATCAGTGCCAGCGCTAATTCCGGCTCGGCGCTTTTTGACGCTATCGGCTGCAACATCTGCCACGTTCGCAACATAACCAGCGCTCCCGCGGGAACGGTCATCAACGGCGGCGCATTTACAGTTCCGGCTGCTCTTGGCAACAAGACCTACCATCCGTTTGGCGATTTCCTGCTGCACAACGTAGGAACGGGCGATGGAATCGTGCAGAACGGGGGCCAGGGCACTCGAAATCAAGTGCGCACGCCGCCGCTATGGGGTATGCGTACTCGCGACAGACTGATGCACGACGGCGAGACAGTGAACCGCAATGAAGCCATCCTGCGCCACGCCGGCCAGGCCACGGCTGTCATCAACAACTATGCGGCTCTCTCGACCGCTCAGAAGAATCAGCTCATCGATTTTCTGAATTCATTGTAGTCGCGGCAAATCATTGAGATTGTCGAGGGCGCGGCGATTAGATTCGCCGCGCCCGTTTTGTTTCTGTGATGGTATACTCGCCCGAATGTATCTTACGGGCATTTATGATGTCGCCGGCATAGAGACATAACCCGAATTGAGCATGGTGACAAAGAAGCCGAGAGTTAAAAGACCTACGGCGCTGTCGCTGATTACGGCGGGGGTGTATCTGTTTCTCTACGTTCCAATCGGGGCTTTAATTGCCCTCTCGTTCAACTCATCGCGATTCAGCAGCGTGTGGCGGGGATTTACCTGGCACTGGTATGTACTGGCTTGGCACGACGTTGAGCTGATCTCATCGCTTCGGACGAGCCTCATTATCGCCGTGATTTCCACCGTGATTTCCACGGCACTCGGAACCGCCGCTTCGCTTGCGATTGGAAGGCGAAACACGCGACGAAAGCGATGGGGGCCCTTGTCCGAGGCCATATTCTACTTGCCGATAATCATGCCCGAGGTAGTAGTAGGCTTTGCGAGCGCCGCTTTCTTCTCCCGAATTCGAATGACCGCCGGCATGAGCACGATAATAGCTGCTCACGTCGCGTTCTCGATGTCCTATGTGGTCTTCGTCGTAAAAAGCCGCGTCGCCTCTCTGGATACGGGTCTTGAAGAGGCCGCGGTGGACCTTGGAGCCGCGCCGCTTCAGGCATTCTTCACGGTCACTCTTCCGATGATCCTGCCGGCGGTGGTTTCCGCGGCTCTTCTCGCATTCACGATCTCGCTCGACGACTACGTGATTACGAGCTTTGTAACGGGATCAGGAACAGCGACGCTGCCCGTGAAGATTTATTCAATGGTTAAGACAGGGGTCACCCCCGAGATCAACGCAATCTCCGGTGTGCTGCTGGTCGTTACCGTCTTGCTCGCATTTGTCTCGTTCAGGATTGCGGCAAGCAGATTGACAAAGACAAACGCCGTTCTGGGCGCCCTGGCAGTCGTGCTCATAGCCTCGTTTGCGGCTGGCGGGAGAGCCCAAAACAGCCAGGGCGGTGAGCTCGACCTCTTGATCTGGTCGAACTATCTTCCGCAAAGCGTGATCGACAATTTCGAAAAACAGACCGGCGCCCGGCTCAACGTTGAGCTCTATGATTCGAATGAGGCTCTGTTGGCCAAGCTCCAGGCAGGCGGCGGCTATGACCTGGTCGTCCCAAGCGACTACATGGTGTTAGTTCTTCGCGAGCAGGGCTTGATTCAAGAGATGAATCGCGACTTGATACCGAGTTTCTCAAACCTCGATCCGGCGCTCGTCGGGTTGCCCTATGATCCGAGCAACGAATATTCGATTCCATATCTGTGGGGGACTACGGGAATCGGTTATCGCAAAGACAAGGTTCTTGAGCCCGTGGTTGGTTGGGAGTCGCTATGGGATGTGCGCTATAGCGATCGAATCGCCATGCTGGACGACATGCGAGAAAACTTCTCCGCGGCTTTGAAGATGGAGAGCAAGTCTCTCAATTCTATCGATGAAGACGAGATAGCAGGAGCGGCAGCGTTGTTGGCGCGGCAGAAGTCGCTCGTGCGCGCGTACGACAGTGGAGGATTCGATCAATTGCTGTTGTCGGGAGACGCATGGCTCGTTCAAGGTTATAACGGCCAGATTGCCAAGGCGATGCTGGAGGATTCTTCAATCTCTTATGTCATTCCAAAACAGGGCTGCACAATTTCAGTCGACAATCTCTGCGTGACTTCACGCGCGCGAAACGCAGCGCTCGCGCATCGCTTTATAAACTATGTGCTGCAACCCGAAGTCGCTGCTGAAATCGCGAACAAGACTGTCTATTCCTCACCCAATCGTGCCGCGCGAGCTTATATACGACCGGAGCTCTTGAACAACGATGCGATATATCCATCGCGCGAGATGCTCGATCGATGCGAGTTCATAAGAGACGTGGGCGCGGCGGTCTCCGTCTATGATCGCTATTGGACACGCATCAAGTCGCAGTAGCTCACGACAGGTCTATCTATATAATTTGTCATCTCACAAACATCAATGTGGAGCGCAACTTGCTGCCAGTTTAATCGTCAACACTTACGAGGCTTAGAGAATTTACAAGAATTTCACAAGACTTCGGAACAACCTGCTTTCACTGAACAAGTAAAGGACTCCTTCCGCCGTGAAACCGGCACTGGATGCCATATCCGCGCCTTCGATCGATTGACGATCGTGCTATACTCCGGCCTTTCGCTCCGAAGCCATGCTTCGTCGCGGATGCAGGTCAAACTTACAACGCGTTTTTGTTTCGCTATGCACCGAAGGGACATGAACGCGGCAAGGCGGTTGATTCTGAGCAGAAGGCCCCCCAGGAAAACGATACTCAAGACGCGCCTGATTCACTATTCCGCTCTCGCCGTAATCGCGGGCGGTGTCTGTTTCGCCGAACACAATACGCTGGCTGAATCGCGCGCAGCGTCATCAAACAAAGCTTCAAAAGAAGCGAGCACAACCAGGACCGTTGATTCGAAGGGATCAAGCGAACTTCCAAACGACTCACCGTCTGACGAAGAAGTGAAGCAGACGAAGCTTCTGCTGAATACTCACGAGAGTCTAGCGGCGACTGTCTCTGAGAGATTCTGGACCAACGTCGGTGAGTTCGAAGCAAGCGCGTACAGCTTGAACGGACGAACCGCATCAGGCGAGATGACTCGACCTGGAGTAATAGCAGCGGATCCGCGCGTACTTCCGATCGGCACCGTAGTTCATATTCAAGCTGGAGTCTATTCCGGCATATACACCGTGCTCGACACCGGTTCTTTGGTTAAGGGGAAACGGATCGACATCTACTGTCCGAGCCGCAAACAGGCCGTAAGATTCGGAAGAAGGACCGTAAAGATCAGGGTCATCACCGCTCCGAAATCACATTCCGCCAGGCACAAACAGCTCGTTGCGCGCTCGTAATTCATTATCGGCCCCCAAATCTCTCTCAAGCCCTCAATCTTCCGCTCGCTTTTTCAGTAACAACAGTCACCTTCTTTTTCGGGGAGGTATTTTCCCCATTTTATCTCACCGCCCCGAGCCGGAGTTGCTGAGCCAATGCAGTCATGAGCTTAGCTTAATCTCCCCTACCCATAAGGCGCTCGCCCAGTCAGCGAATGGTACTCACTTGGATGATGTTTCAGATGATTATGCTTGACAAATGAAGGTCGTTGGCTTAAATAAGGTTCACCGCTTTCCGAAACCCCCGGATTGGCCTTGGCGGATCTGGTAAAATTCTCGGAAGAGTAGCGTTATCCAACGCTCCCAGGTTTCTCTTCATCTATAGGTGGACGTTGTTTGTCATTCAGGATCGGAGCCCGGATTCATCAGGGCATCGTGTTTGAATAGTGCGCAATCGTCCGTCCTGACTGGCGAGGAGTTTAAAGTGGAAGAGATTAGCGAGCAAACGCAGGCGCGCGTACCTCTTGATCCCGAGATGAAAAGCCCTCGGGCCCAGGATTTCGAATCGAAATTGTCCGCGCGGATAGTGGGACAGGAGAGAGCGGTCAGACGCATCTCCGAACTGTTTCAAATTTTCCTTGCCGGGATGCAAAATCCCGGGAGACCAATAGGCACAATGTTATTTCTGGGACCGACCGGTTCCGGAAAAACCCGAGTAGTAGAAGCGGCGGCCGAGGTTCTCTTTGAAGATCCATTGGCGGTGGTCAAAATCGACTGCGCGGAATTTCAACATTCACACGAAATCGCAAAGCTGATCGGCTCCCCTCCTGGCTATCTCGGACATCGCGAAACGTCGCCGATGCTTACTCAGGAGAATCTGGACAAGTATCACACGGAACGCGACAAGTTGACGTTTGTCCTGTTCGACGAGATTGAAAAGGCGTCCGACGCGCTGTGGCAATTGCTGCTTGGAATTCTCGATAAGGCCACCCTGACCCTTGGTGACAACCGCCGCGTCGACTTCTCGCATTGCATGATCTTTCTGACGTCGAACCTCGGCGCGAAAGAGATGAGCGAGTTGATCACGGGCGCGATCGGGTTTGCTCCCGCGCGAAGCAAGAATCTGGTCGATGAGGAGGTGGACCAAAAGATCTATCGGACCGCTTCGGAAGCAGCCAAGCGCAAATTCTCGCCTGAATTCATGAACCGCATCGACAAGGTGGTGGTTTTCAGGAGCTTGAAATCCTATCACCTTCGACAGATTCTCGATCTAGAGCTCGGAATGGTTCAGGAGCGAATAATGAAGAGCGCCGGCGAAAAATTCGTTTTCACCTGCTCCGAGGACGCGAAGTCCTTCCTGCTCGAGGAAGGCATAGACTATAAGTACGGCGCGCGGCACCTGAAACGCTCTATTGAGAGATTCCTTGTCTACCCAATATCGAATCTAGTCGCCACCGGCCAGGTACTGACCGGAGATCTGGTGCAAATCGACTATTCTCCGGAACAGCGAAAACTGATCTTCGCCAAGGAAGCGCGAGGAGCCCTGGTTGGACCGCTTGCCGAACAATATCGCGATCTCTTTGAAGTCGACGAGGATCCCAAGGCGGCGGCGGCACAGGTCGGCGACGGAGGCGTTATCACTGCCCCATTGAAAGCGATCGAAAAATAGCTCATTACTTTGGCTGCATCAACATCACGCCCGGCGATCTCAATTTCGCCGGGCGTTTGTGTCAAAGTGTAATCCGTGGCGGCGCGGTCTAACGGCGTGTGTCGCAGGCTGGGTCTTTATTTCGGATCGAGGTTTGATGTTCAGCCCTGATAGGCTAGAATCACACATTTGCGTGCGAGAGAGACCCTTGAGCAATAGCTTTTACGTGAGCGGAGCAGTAGGGCTTGGAAGCCGTTTGAATGCGCTGAGCGTCTGGCTGCTCTCCTTTGGCGCGGTTGGTTTATTCGGAATATCGCTGCTTGATTCCGCGCTCATACCATTGCCAAGCGGCCCAGATCTGGCAATGATTGCGCTGAGCGCAGCCAACCACAGCGGAATGCTCGTCTACGCACTTGTGGCAACCGCGGGCTCCACGATTGGATGTACGGTGCTCTACAGAATCGCGCGAGGAGCGGGTGCGCAGGCGTTGAAGAAGATAAACCCGCGGAGAAGGGAGCGCATTGAGAATCTCCTCGGCAAATATGACATGCTGGCCGTCTTTGTTCCCGCTATCCTGCCCCCGCCGTTCCCCTTCAAGGCGTTTGTTTTGTCGGCGGGCGTCTTCAAGCTGAAGACCGGCAGGTTCATCGCGGCGATTTTCTGCGGACGCTTCGTCCGGTTTCTAATCGAAGGTTGGCTCGCCGTAAGGTTCGGAGACGATGCTCGAAAGATCATCGCCGAGAACGGGTTGAAGGTTCTTATCGCGACATGCATTATCGCCGCGGCGATAGTAGTGACGATGGTTCTTCGCCGCCGGCGGCCTTCACGACAAGAGCCCGTGGAAACAGTAGAACGTGCGTCCCCAGGTTCCGCTTGATCGGCAAGGTTGAGGAACTTCCCGCCGGTGCGGGTGTTGAATTTCCTGGGCCCCAGTGACCAGAGATTCCTCTGTAAGAAGAGATCGGATAGACTGCCCTTTAGAGAGTGCGGGAGGCCCCCGTCGACAAGGCGCTTTGAAAGCGATCAGGTCGAACCAAATTGACAGAAAAATGGTTGGTTCATGAAGAGATTTTTAATAATTATCGCGTTACTTCAACTGGCTCTGCCGGCAGGGCTGTCTCAGTCTCGCCCGTGCTTGAGAATCATGCCGATTGAAGAATTGACGCGCAATGCAGCCTTCATTGCGAGAGTGAAGGTGGTCAGAGCCGAAGACGTCAATAGGCGAGGTCCGTTTGGACAGATCGCGTTGTTGCAGCCCGTCGATGTCATAGACGGAGATTTTACTCTGAAGCAGTTGAACGTCGCCGCGCGTTCCAATGTCCGATGCGCCGAAGATGAGTACAGGCAAGGTCAGGACATGCTGGTATTCCTGATCACCGACGGCGGCCTGTTTCGCACGCTCAATTTTCAATACGGCAGATTTGAGATTTCGGGCGAGCTTGTAAGAGGCTGGCGCGATAAGACAAACAAAGTGGTCGACAAGCCTTACGCTGAGGTCCGCAAGGAAATCGAGAACATTCTCAATCCTGCGACTTCCCGCGGAGCCCTCAGCGAATAGAGACACACCGAAAGCCTCTCGCTCTCGCCCTCAGTGCCGCGGCGCATCGCAGGGCCACTTATCGGTCCGCGGCTCCGCCTGAATCCTGCATTCAGTTCCGAAATAATTTTCCATCTCCCACCTCAAGAGGTCTCGGGCGTGGCGGAGCCAGCCTCTATACTGGCCGCCCCACGTGTAGTAAACGTTGAGGACATGAATCTCGTGCGACGAGGGATAATAAACTCCCGCTACGTCGATTCCGAGCTCGGCGACATGAAAAGCAGACGGCTCGATCAACACATATACTCGTGAAGCTGAGACCGAGAGCGCGCGGCTTGCGAGATCGCCTCCGCAGGCCATGAATTCGGCACGGGTTTTCTCGAAGGCATCGTCGATCCACTGAGCGATCTCGTCCGGTGAATTCGGAAAACTCATTATCTCTTGAACAGCAGAGTCCGAAGCTCCTTTCTTGATCATCTTCTTTGTATTGTGTTGGGAGGGAGCGTCGAAACCGCGAGTGTTGTAGCGGATATGATAGCGAGATGTGTATCGGTCAGGAGCGGCTTGCGCCGGTCCAAGAAATTCGAAATAGCCCTGTCCGTATGCTTCTGCAGACACTACGACTAGCATTAGAGGAAGAAAAATCAGCCCACGCATTTTGAATCCTTTGTTCCTGGTTCACGATTAGGCTTTATGCATTTGGCGTGCAATAGTCGCGATGACAAGGGTTCAGCGATAAAAGGGCGATTTCAGCATATTCACCGGCACACTTAGTGACACTGCTCGCGCCCGTAGACATCGTTGTGCAGAGCGACGCCGCAGTGACTGGGACAATTCAGAACAGATATGGGGAAGCGTGAAAAAAGAGGCGAAGTGGATTACAGATACGTGCTACTTCCGTCTCCACTTTGTTCCTTGCGGAGTATCTTCGAGAACAATTCCGCGCGCCAGAAGCTCGGCCCTGATCTCATCCGCGCGAGCGAATTTGCGTTCTCGCCTTGCCATGTTTCTTTGTTCGATCAATGACTCAATCTCGGGATCAAGCATTGGCTTCTCCAAAGGCCCCAGCACGCCGAGGACGGAGTCTATCTTTTTGAACACTTCAAGAGCCGCCTTGCGATCGTCCTCGAGCACTTTACCTTCGTCCAACGCGGTATTCAGCTCGCGAACCATATCGAAGATCGCCGCAAGCGCGGCCGACGTGTTTAGATCATCGTCCATGCCCGCTGCAAAACCGCTCTCGGCATTCTTGACGGCCACAATTGCGGAGGAATCCGATCCCTCCGCGGCGGCCAATTCGGCAAGCCTCCGGCGCAAATTGCGCAGCCGCTCCAGTGAGCTTGCCGCGCCGCGCAAGCCATCAATCGTAAAATTCAATTGAGTGTTGTATGGCGCGGACAACAGCAGATAACGAATCACATCGGGCGAGAAACCTTTGTCCACAAGGTCGCGGACTGTATAGAAATTGCCCTTCGACTTTGACATCCGCTCGCCTTCGACCTGTAGAAACTCAACGTGGAACCATGTATGGACAAACGTCTTGCCGGTAGCAGCCTCGGATTGTGCGATCTCGTTCTCGTGATGAGGAAAGATGAGATCGACGCCTCCGCAGTGAATATCGAAAGATTCTCCGAGATATTTCATCGACATCGCGGAGCATTCGAGATGCCATCCTGGTCTGCCAGGGCCGAATTCCGTCTCCCAACTAGGCTCATCCGGGTCTTTGGGCGCCTTCCACAAAACGAAGTCGCGCGCGTCAGCCTTATCGTACTCGTCTACGTCTACACGCGCGCCCGCGAGATTTCCTTCCAGCTTGAGGCCCGACAATCTTCCGTACTGAGGAAATGATGAAATGCTGAAGTAGACTGAGCCGTCGCTCGCGTAAGTCTTGCCGCCTTCCTGCAGCCTCTCAACCAGCTCTGACATCTCCGATATGTGCTCTGTCGCGCGTGGGATCACCTCGGGACGCTCGATGTTTAGCCGGTCAAGGTCGTCAAGGAACTCTTGAGTATAAAATTCAGTGAACTCACGAAGGCTTTTCCCGGCTGCTTTCATATCTCGGATTATCTTGTCCTCGACATCGGTAATATTCATGACGTGTTGGACTCGATAGCCGAGATATTTCAAATACCGCCTCAAGATGTCGACCGCGACAAAGGTTCGGAAATTGCCGATGTGACCATAGTCGTAAACGGTCGGCCCGCACGCATACATTCTCACGAGGTTATCTTCAAGGGGTTTGAATTCCTCCTTCGTGCGAGTCAGCGTGTTTTTGAGACGGAACATTCTACCTCCAGCATGTTGAGAATCGCGTCAATGGCGGAAACGAGGATGCTATCCAACACGCGATTGCATGTCAAAAATGTATCAAACATCCTTCCGGATATATCGTGCGGCGTAAACGACTGCTCCAATGAAAAAGAGGCGGCCAGCGATGGCCGCCTCTACTATCACGCAAGGCTTGCCATCACTAAACAGGCGTACCGCAGTTGGAACAGAACTTCGAACCCGGCGGAACCGGGTTCTGGCAGTTCTTACAAGCCTGTGGAAGAACGGATTGACCGCAGCTCGGACAGAACTTTGAGCCTGCCTGAACCTGCGCATGGCAGCCCGGGCATTCAGCGGAAGGCGCGGTTATCTGCGAGCCGCAATTAGAGCAGAATTTTGTTCCAGCCGAATTGACGGTATTGCATTTAGGGCAGGGCGTTCCCTGTTGCGCCGCACTTCCCGTGGCGCCGGAGGCAGCTTGCGCTCCTTGACCCGACATCGCGCCTGCCATCATCTGGCCGTATCCCAGCCCGAGTCCCAATCCCATCCCCTGGCCGGCGGCTCCACCCGGCTGCTTAGCGGCATCCTGAATGGACTGGGCGGCCTTGAACTGCATATAGGCGCCCATGTCTCCGATCGCACCCATGCCGGAGCGCTCGTCGATCATCTTCTGCACTTCTTCGGGAGGCGTAATCGCCGAGATCAGCATGTCCACAAGCTCGAGTCCCTGCTTGCTGAAGTCATCGGCTACTCGCGCCTTAACACCGGCCGCAAGCTCGTCGTAGTACTGCGGCAGATCAAAGATCGTCTTGAGATTTTCGCCCAGAAGATCGTTCAATCTAGCAACGATGATGTCGCGCAGAAAATCTCCGACCGCTTCCGTAGAGACCTTACCGCGTGTGCCTACCACCGAACCGACGAACAACTGAGGATCGGCCACCCTCATCGAGTACTTACCGAAAGCCCGCAGTCTAACGAAGCGCAGCTCCGTATCGCGAAACGTAATGGGCTCTTTGGTGCCCCATTTCATGTCCTGAAACGTATGCCGAGCTATGAAGACGACGCTTGCCTGGAAAGGAGACGTGCCTCCAAAAGGGATCGAGAGCAGCTTCGTGAGTATCGGCACGTTCATCGTGGACAGCGTATGTCTGCCCGGACCGAAGGTGTCCAGGGCCTTGCCGTCCCTGAAAAAGACCGCGGATTGATTCTCCTGAACTATTAGCTGCGCGCCCATCTTGATGTCGGTGGCGCCGCCCTCAGGTATCCTGTACACGATTTGGGAGCCTGATGAATCGAAAAATTGCAGAACCTCAAGTGCCATTTCTATCTTGTCTCCTTGTGGGCTATTTCGCTCGCTATTTCATTCAACGATCTGCTTGGTGAGCTTGATGCTTCCGGTCTTGGTTCGAATGGTCAGCGGCTCTCCGCCGTCTCCGATCTTGCCGCTCGCCTTCTGACCTACAATCCTCTTTTCAATAGTCAAGGGCAGCTCACCCGTCACATTCACCGAGCCGAGATCGGCGACAGCGTCCAGCATCGCATTGAAATCCGGCCCCATCTCGAGCGAGACGCTGCCGTTGACCGTCTGGAACGACAGCGGGCCCTCGACTCCGTCTCCGCTCACCGTCGCCTTGATGCTCCCGTTTGTTGTCCGCACGTCGGCTTCGGTGATGTCGCCGGCAACCTCGATGGAGCCATTGCTGGTCGCCAAAGTCACTTTGCCATTGACCCCTTTTACCTTGAGCGACGAGTTGCTCGAACTGATAGTAACGGTCTTGATGTCCTTCGGCAGCTTGACGATGAATTCGACATCCACGCGGCTGCTCACCGGGCCGCCCACCCTCAGCGAGAGCCGGTTCGCATCGGGCGTCATAGCGTCGTTTGCAACAAAAATCTGCGTGTTCTTGCGGTCCCTGGTGTTGCCGCCCCGTTTAACTATCTGGACCTCGGCTTTGTCTTCGGTGTCCCAACCTTCGATCGTGACCGGTCCGCTCAGGTTCGTCAGCGAAAACGAGCCGTCACTGTCCAGAGGATAGGTTTGGGAATATGTAGTCGTGTCGCCGCCTATGACCGCGTCGTCGTCCGAAAGCACGGTCTCACCCGCGGCAGCAACGGCGGGCGTGGTTGTCATTATGCGAGTCGGCCTTGGAGTGTTTCCGCGGAAAGTCCTGGCTATCATCAAGACTCCTAGAAAGATCGCCCCGAATAGGAATATTCCGATAAAGGCAAGTATCCAACCCCAACCCGACCGGCCGCCGCTCTTTTGTTGATAGGCCGCGGGGTACTGCGGCTGCGATTGCGGAGTATAGTAAGGCTGCCCCGGATAAACCGGCGTTGTATTCGGACGGCCAGCCGGAGATGTATTACCCTGCCAGCCTGGCTGCGCTTGAGAACCCAACGGCCAGCTATCGCCTTTGGCGGGTTCCTCACCAGCGCCGTCCGGCATCATCTGAGTAGGAAGGTTCTCCTCGTTGTACTGGCCGCTCGGAGCGCCACAAGCTCGGCAGAACCTTTGCCCAATGTACAGAGTGTTACCGCAGTTGGCACATTCCATCAGACTACCTTCGCTGGTTGATCAAAGTAGTAGCTCAGCCGTTGAACAGCGGCCGGCCGGGCGGAACATCTTGGCCAGTCTGGCCTATCGCGCCCTGTCTGGCGTCAAAGGTCCGCTCCAATTCGTCGAGGAAAGTGTCTATTTCGGATGCGGAGGCTTTGAGACCGTCCGCGGTCGCGGACTGGGCCTTCAACTCGCGAACCTTTGCGTCTAGTTTATCCACCTGTTCGACCAGGGCAAGGTCGAATCGATAGATCGCGTCTAGTTGTTCAGCATGGATTTTGACTACGTCGAAGAAGCCGGTGTAGCCGTAGCTCGCGAAGCGAATTCGATTTTCGAGTTGATCGAGTTTTTTCAGGATTCTGTCGACGGGGCCCACTTCGAATAAGCGGCCGCCGGAGCTTAACTCTCGCATCACGTCGTTCGCCGGGCCTTTAATGGCTCGCACTTGATCGGCAAGATGATCGCGCTGGAGTTTGTCGATGTCTCGCCGACGTTCTCGGTCTACATATCCGCTGTAGCCGGGAATTTTATCCCCGAGCTTCTCAAGCCAATTACGCTGGTCACCTACATTACCGCTCATAAGCACAACTCCCTTTCAATGGCTTGGCTTGCACAAAAAAGCCGACCCCACGACGACTTCCTCCAAACATTACTGACAATCTTTCAATCAACCGCGGCTCAGAATTACGAACCGCTCTGATTACAACACGATTTTCACCTAAACTCAACGATGGCGATCCTCGATTAGTTGCACGTCAGAATTGAGAGTAAGTAGCCCGGCTGCCCACGACAAATTCAACTCCAGGCCGGATCACTCCGCGAACGATTTCTATGCGTCAGGAGAGACTTACCGCGAACACAGACTGAGGGACCGCTATCTCTGATCCGCGGGAAGAAAAGGCTCCAGCCTCATGATTTCCTTGAACGCAAGTCCGGGAGTGCGCCGTTCCTTCGGATAAGATAGCGCGTTTTGCACGTAGCGCACTCCATCAATCACGAGATCCAGATTTATATGACTGTGGCCAAAGACGTGCGCTACAGAGTTCAACAGTCTGATCTGATTTTCGATCAACCCGCACCCCGCCACGTTCGGAAGCGATTTGAACCTCAGGGTGTCTCGTGGCGGAAGAAGCTCTATGCGCGGCAGGAAATGCGAAAACGAGACTACTGGACCGTCGTAAGCGCGAATATTCGGCTCGTTCAGCTTAAAAAAATATTCGAACTTCTCCCCCATTTCGCGAGGCCAGCGGCACAGGTGAAAATCCGCCCATCCGTGCAACTCTTCATCCGGTTCTTCGATATCGAATGCCGGATCGTACCAGGAAAAGAGAGGAACGACCCATACCCCGCCAACCTTCGACGGCTGCCAATGAACATCCAGGTCTTCGCACAATGCCTGAATCTTGAAAAGCTTTTCTATAGAGTTCCATTCACTGCCTCGGACCCAGAGTTCATGATTTCCCGGCGTAAAAAAAACGGTCTTGAACTTCTCACGAAGCTGGCCGAGCGTCCTCTTGATTATTTCGAGCTGATCCGCGATATCACCAGCAACGATAAGAGCGTCATTCTTGTAGTCGGCTCTGGCGACCTGCTCGACGAGTCTCCTGTTCTCGGCGAAATCCGTGTGCAAATCTGAAATGGCCAATAGTCGCATCTTGCGGGAGCCTCGTTGGGGCCTCTATCGAAACATCTCTAATTAGAGCGGGATGTTTCCGTGCTTCTTTGGAGGGTTCTGATCGCGCTTCGTCTCCAATAGCTCGAGCGACCTGATCAACTTTAGACGAGTCTGACGAGGCTCGATTATTTCGTCTATGAAACCTCGCTCGGCCGCCACATATGGAGAAGCGAACTTTTGTCGAAACTCTTCGGCGCGCGCGTGCATTTCTTCCGTGGGATTCTGCGAGGCGGAGATCTCCTTCTTATAAAGGATCTCGACCGCTCCCTCGGCTCCCATCACCGCGATCTCGGCGGTCGGGAATGCGAGATTTACATCAGATCGAATGTGCTTCGAAGACATAACACAATAAGCGCCGCCGTATGCCTTGCGAGTTATGACCGTGATCTTCGGGACCGTAGCTTCGGCGAATGCGAAAAGCAGCTTTGCTCCGTGACGTATGATTCCTCCGTGCTCCTGTTGAACTCCCGGCAAAAATCCAGGCACATCCTCAAACGTTATCAATGGAATATTGAAGCAATCGCAAAAACGAACAAAGCGGGCAGCCTTTATAGAAGCATCGATGTCGAGTACGCCGGCAAGGTATGCAGGCTGATTCGCGACGATTCCAACCGAACGTCCAGCGAGACGGGCGAAGCCCACGATGATGTTCCTCGCATAGTGTTCGTGCACTTCGAAGAGATATCCATCGTCCACGACAGGATGTATAACGTCCCGAATATCGTATGGAAGATTTGACGCTTCGGGCACAACGGAATTCAACCGCTCGTCCTCGCGGGCAACGGGGTCGTTGGAATCGATGCGCGGGGGATCATCGAGATTGTTCGAGGGGATAAAAGATAAAAGCTCGCGCACAAGCCTCAAGCAGTCTTCATCGTCTTCGGCGGCAAAGTGGGCCACGCCGGATACCGTGTTGTGCGTGACCGCGCCTCCAAGCTGCTCTTTGTTTACATCCTCGTGGGTCACGGTTCTTATGACGTCCGGACCGGTTATAAACATGTAGGACGTATTCTTCACCATCACATTGAAATCGGTGATGGCCGGAGAGTAAACGGCTCCGCCCGCGCACGGACCCATAATCGCCGATATCTGCGGGATTACGCCTGACGCAAGCGTGTTGCGTAGAAAGATGTCCGCATAGCCTCCGAGCGATTGCACACCTTCCTGAATTCGTGCTCCGCCCGAATCATTCAGCCCGATCAACGGAGCGCCTACTTTCATCGCCAGATCCATGACCTTGCAGATCTTTTCGGCATTGGTTTCGGACAACGATCCGCCGAAGACCGTGAAGTCCTGGGCGAAAACAAAGACACGCCGTCCGTCCACAAGCCCGTGCCCCGCTACGACTCCGTCGCCGGGGTATTGCTGAGCTTGCATACCGAAATCAAGGCACCGGTGTCGTTTGAATCGGTCGAACTCCTCGAATGTTCCGTCGTCCAGCAGGAATTCGACACGCTCGCGAGCCGTAAGCTTCCCGGATTCGTGCTGTCGTTGAACACGAGCCGCGCCGCCGCCGGCCATTGCAGCCTCATTCTTGTTCCGCAACGCGTCGAGCCGGTCACCGGCCTCTTTCATCTTTTCTTTCGTCATACTCAAATGGGTTTATGCTCAGGTTCGGGATCAATGCAGGCCGGAACAGTCTATCAAAGCAATAGAATTCGGCAAAACTCGTTCCGAATTGTTGTTCCGAATACGCATAGCGAGGCGACGCGCCTGACATTCCTTCAATCGGAGCAACACCGCCTGACACTAATTCGCCGTCTCTGTTATGATAGTCGGTTCGCTTGTACGACGATTGGAGGACATGTAGTAGTGCGCTTACGAAATGATATCCGCAACATAGCAATTATTGCTCACGTAGATCACGGCAAGACCACTCTTGTAGATGCGATGCTTCGGCAATCGGGACTGTATCGATCCAATGAAGCAGTTGTCGACCGGGTAATGGACAGCATGGATCTGGAGCGAGAACGCGGCATCACGATCATGGCCAAGAACACCTCCGTCCGCTACAACGGGACCAAGATCAATATAGTCGATACGCCGGGACATTCGGACTTCGGAGGCGAGGTGCAGCGCGTGCTCAAGATGGTCGACGGCGTAATGCTGCTGGTCGACGCAAGCGAAGGGCCTCTTCCGCAGACGCGATATGTTCTTTCAAAAGCGCTCGAGCTCAATCTTCCATCTATAGTCGTCATAAATAAAATCGACCGGCAGGATGCGCGTCCCGACGAAGTCGTAAGCGAAGTCTTTGATCTATTCATCGATCTCGATTCGAGCGAAGAACAGGCCGAATTTCCGATCATCTATGCGGTCGCTCGGGCGGGCCTCGCAAAAAAACGATTAGAAGATGAGGGCGTCGATCTCAGGCCGTTGTTCGACGAAATCATTCGGGCGATTCCCTCACCTTCGAGCGATGACGACACGATTCTTCAACTGCTGGTGGCGAATCTCGATTACAACGACTACGTGGGCCGTTTGGCGATCGGCAGAGTAGTTGCCGGATCGGTTGCCGTGGGCGATCAAGTTTCAATCTGCAAGCTCGACGGCACATTTCAAAAGACGCGCGTCACAAAACTCTATGCGTTCGAGGGACTCAAGCAGTCCCCGATCGAACGCGCGGATATGGGGGAAATCGTCGCACTAGCCGGCATCGAGGATATTGCGATCGGCGAAACCATTTCGTCCGCGGACGAGCCCAAACCGCTACCGCCAATTACCGTCGACGAGCCGACGATCTCAATGATCTTCGGCGTCAATACTTCCCCCTTTTCAGGCAAAGAAGGCAAATACGTCACGTCGAGAAAAATTCGTGAACGGTTGGATAAAGAGGCGCTTGCCAACGTCGCAATCAGAATCGACGATATGGACACAATGGACAGCTTCAAAGTGTCCGGCCGGGGCGAGCTTCAGCTTGCGATCATAATAGAGATGATGCGGCGCGAGGGATACGAACTGCAGGTGTCAAAGCCCGAAGTGATAACTCGAAATGAAAACGGTCACAGGCTCGAGCCGATCGAGATTGTAGTCATCGATTGTCCCGAAACTTTCATCGGAGTCGTAACCGAAGCCCTGGGACGGCGTCGCGGGCGTATGACCAAGATGTCCAATCATGGAACCGGAAGAGTTCGAATGGAATTCGAGACGCCGTCGCGCGGTCTTATCGGGTTTCGCAGCGAGTTCCTGACCGACACAAAGGGAACGGGATTGCTCAACACGATTTTCCTGAGGTGGGATCAATACCAGGGAGCGATACCGCAGCGGATCACCGGCGCTCTCGTAGCCGACCGACCGGGTATGGCTACGACATATGCGCTCTATAATCTTCAGGAGCGAGGAGAACTCTTTGCGCGTCCGGGAACCGACGTCTATGAAGGAATGGTCATAGGCGAGAACGCGCGAGACACCGATCTCGATGTCAACGTCGTCAAGGAGAAGAAGCTTACGAATATGCGGGCTTCGACCGCCGATGACGCGATGAGACTGGTTCCGTTTCGCGAGTTGTCACTCGAACAAGCTCTCGAATTCATTCGAGAAGACGAACTGGTAGAAGTAACTCCCAATTCCATCCGGATGCGCAAAAAAATTCTCGCATCCAATCAGCGCCCAAAGGGCAGAGCGGAAGATTCCAGATAGCGCGACAGCCAGGCGCCTTCCGCTAGGCGTCTTCCGATTGTCATTTCATTCCGCTGGTGAACTGCGTCCAGGGTTGGGTCTTCATATCGCGCAGCAAACCGCGCATCCAACCGTATTCCGGATGCTGCTTCAAAAAATCTTCGGCGATGAAATCAGATCGGCAGGGATGTCCCATAGCCGCCCAAAGCTGCATTTTTTCCGCCATGGAGGAATCGGTCACCTTCGCCTGAACGGTTCCGCCCGGATAGAACTTACCCCAATCCCACTCGGGTATTCCGCGGGGCGACTGATCCGCGCATCCGCAGAGGCTCCGCTCATTCGGACCTTGTTTCTTCTCGATCACATCGTAGCCGTCGGACTCCATTCTCTTGCCGATCTCGACGTCGATTTTTCCTTTGTTCTCGCTCATCAATTGTTCCCATCGGGCATGACGAGCATTCGGCGAGTTCTGCTTGTTGTTCACGTCAAAAGTCGTTTCGATCCTGGTCAGCTTTGGGTCGACAGGAAAGTTGGACCCGACGAAGTAACCATCCTTTGTGCGCCGAACGCTGTGCTCCTTCAAGCCGAGCTCAAATAGCGCGATCTCACCGGTCTTGTTATCGCCGACCAGCCAATCGTTCGCATAACCGCCGTTGTTTCCATCCAGCATGATCCTTACGTAATCGTCGATCGAGCTGCTGTACTGCATCGCTTTGCGGGCGCGAAAGAACTCGGCCTTGCCTTTCGGATCGAACCCTTCGAACTGGGTGATTGTCGTCTCCGTTATGACGATGCCGTTTGAGTTGACTCCGAAATCGTCATTGCTGGCGATAACGCCCGGCATCCCATCCATGATGATGCGATAACCGCGTTCCGGCTTAATGTCGAATATAATGTTCCAGCGCGAGCCGGTGATGTAGCTGGTCCAGTTGTTATGTCCGATGACGATTCGGTGATCCTTTGTATAGCTGCCGGTCGCAATGAAGGCACTGCAGTTGCCGGGCGAATGGGTGGATGCCGGCTGGGACTGCTGCTTATCCAGCATTGGCACGTAGTAATAAGGAAGCTCCTCGAGCGCGTTCAACGCCACGATGTCCCATCGATCGGCCTTTACTCCCTTTGCCGCGGCTCCTTCGACTATGCCGTCGATCTCGCGTTGATACTCTTCATCGATCGTGGGCCATAACAACTTCTCTCCAGCATCACGGTAGAAATTCCAGTCTCGCTTAGTAGTCTCCTGAAGAAAGGGCTTCACGACGCGGAGCATGTCGTCGATCTCCGCCGAAAGCTGATAGCCGTGCTGATAACCTATGCGCTCCGGAGCGCCTTCGAGGTGTACGTACACCCAGCCGTTTCGCTCGAAACGAGAGCTGCCGTCAAGCTTACCGTTTCCCGTTGTTTCCACGGCGAGACTTGAACGGACGCTGCATCCGGCTGATAGGATAAGCACAAACAGCACGCCCATGGCTTTCATAGAACCCTCCAGGTTGATGTTCAAATGCTGTGGATTGCGGGTCAATCTTATTCTCAGCCTTTGTGCGATGCAATTGAAAAGTCCACCAGGCGCCGATTGCGATCCACGCGGTCGACGCGCACTATGACCGGCTCACCGAGGCGATAAACACGCTTACCGCGTGCATCGACCAGCCGATGCTTGCGAGGCTCATACTCGTACTCACCCTTTAACGTAGAGATATGAACAAGGCCTTCGACGAAGACCTCGTTCAATTCGACAAAGAAGCCGTACTCTTTTACCGAGGAGATGATGCCTTCGAACTCCTCTCCAACATGCTCGGCCATGAACTCCGCCTTGCGCCAATCCATAAGCTCCCGCTCGGCCGCATCGGCCTGGCGTTCGCGGTCGCTCGATTGAGCTGCAATCTGTTCAAGCGAAGCTCTCAATTCGCGCTCGCGCTCCTCGTCCAGAATCGAAGCAGCCACGCGCTTCAACGCGACTCTGCTTCCCATGTCGATGCCTGACAGTTCAGGGTTCGTTCGGCCGCTCTCGATAAGCTCGCGCAGTATTCGATGAACCACTAAATCGGGATAGCGCCGGATCGGGGAGGTAAAATGAGTGTACGTTTTCATCGCCAGCCCGTAGTGGCCCCGGTTTTCGGCCGCATAGCGGGCTCGCTGCATGGAGCGAAGCATCAGGTACGACAGCATGCGCTCCTCCGGCCGGCCTTCAACATCGCGAAGCAGGCTTTGAAAGCCGCGTTGAGGAATTGGACCGTGCATTGAAAACTTTCGGCCGAATGAATGAGCAATTTCGGCGAACTCGGCTATCTTCGTCTCGTTGGGCTCTTCGTGAATTCGGTAGATCATCGGCGCCGCCAGGGCCTCAATGTGGCGAGCGACGGTTTGATTAGCAAGCAACATGAATTCTTCTATGATTCTGTGCGCGATGTTTCGTTCAGCCCGGACTATTCCGCCTACCTGTCCGTCATCGTCAAAAAGAAGCTCGGCTTCCGGAAGATCGAAATCGATCGCCCCTCGCTCTACGGCCTTCTTGATCAAGATAAGAGCCAGTTCGTGCGCTCGCCCGAGCATCTCCGTGACATCGTGAGTGCGGCGAGCGTCCGCGGGATCGAGAACGAACCGGTTAACTTCGGTATAAGTCAAACGAGCGCGGCTGTGGATTACCGACGGAGCAAGCTTGTAATCGACGAGCCTGCCCGATCGGTCGAGATCCATTATCGCCGACATAGTAAGCCGATCTTCGTCGGGATTAAGGGAGCAGATTCCGTTCGACAGATTTTCGGGAAGCATCGGTATGGCGCGCTCCGGAAAATAGACTGACGTTCCGCGCCGATAAGCTTCCTCGTCCAACGCGCCGCCTTCTTTGACGTAATAGGAGACATCCGCGATATGAACCCCAAGCCGCCAGCGTCCGCTCGGGAGTTCCTGTACCGATATTGCATCGTCGAAGTCTCTTGCCGTCTCTCCATCTATCGTGACCGTCAGCTCATCACGCAGATCGAGCCGACCGGCTATCTGGTCGAGCGTGATTTGCCCGCTTGTCGCCTCTGCTTCTTGCACGACACGAGTCGGAAAGACGTGAGGCAAGCGATGCTTTCTGATGATAATTTCGATGTCGATCCCGGGCTCGCCTTCACGACCGAGCACCTCGATGATTTTGCCTTCTGGAGGACGGCCCGCAATCGGAGGCCTCGTAATCTCAACGTTCACGAAATCACCGTCACGAGCGTTCATGGAATCCGCCGGTGTTACGTTGATGTCATAGAGCAGCCGCTCGTCGACAGGCGATGCGAAGCATTCCTTCTTGAATCTGGTAAGACGCCCGACGATCGTCGTATTGACGCGGTCGAGCACGGCCTCTATCGAGGCCGACTCTCCGCGGCGGTCGGAACCGGCTTTGCGGGCGATCACGACGTCGCCGTGCATCGCGGAGCCGAGCGAACGAGGGCTGATAAAGAAATCACCGCGCTTTCGTTGAACTTCATCGATCGGGATCGCGAATGCGTCTCGTGAGCGCGCGACGCTTATCGTCGCCATGAAGAGGTCTGGCGCGGCCTTGCGCCAGTAGCGGCCGTTTCGCGTGTGAGCAAGACCCGATGCAGCGAACGCCGTCAGGTAGTCTAACAGCCTGTCTCTTAGCGCCGCCGACACATCCAGTTGTTCCAGGATTTCAGATGCGGTCAAAGCGTCCCGGTTGGATTTGGGCAAAGCTGCGAGTATCCGTTGCGGTGAAATGTCTGAAATAGGCAAGAGACTATTATTGCCGCATGCTTGGCGCTGGTCGAGCCCGTTCTTTCAGTCGGGAATGAGAGCCTGAGCGGCGCGAAAGGCGGAGAGACTGCTCTCCCATCGAAGCTCCGCCACGGATTCTTCGTATGAAGCCCACTTGAAAGCCACGTGTTCAATCTGATCCAGGACTACGTTAATCTCGCGCGCCGGAAGCCGCAGCGCAAAGCAGACTTCCTCGTTGTGTGTAACTCCTGGAGCATACTTTGCAAGCCATTGTGGAGCTATTTGAAAAGTATGTACAAGGTTGAGATCAATTAAATCGGTTTGCGCCGCGATGATGCCCGTTTCCTCCCTCACTTCTCTCACTGCCGCTTGCAAGTGAGTCTCATCGCGTTCGAGCGAACCGGTCACGGACTGCCAGAAACCGCCCGCGTGCTCCACCCGCTTCAACAGCAGATACTCTCGCCCTTTGTCCTCATCCGCGAAGATCACTACCTGAACCGAGCGAGGCTCTTTGAAGGTCATGCGGCTTTATTAATAAGGCCCCTCGCAATTCGAGAGCAAGTCGCGCCGGAATCGCTATCAGGCTCCGCGGCTGATCTCCGCACTCGCATAAACATAATCGTCAAGACGCAAACAGGATCAGTCATAAAATATGCCTTCTCACGAACGCGCCGCGTAGAAGGGCACAATCCACAGAATCAGCGTCCCGAGGTTCTTCTGGACGGCTGACCGTTCATATCGTTAAATGACCGTATGCGATTAACGGAAATGGTTTCGTGCGCCGGCTGAGCTTCTAAGCTTCCGCCGAGCGCGCTCGCTCAGGTTCTGGGCGGGTTACCGAAACAGCCATTCGATCCCAACTTAATCGTCGGCTTTGATACCGCCGACGATGCAGGAGTATATCGCCTTCGAGACGATCTCGCGTTGGTACAAACCGTTGATTTCTTCACCCCGATCGTCGATGACCCGTTTGATTATGGAAGGATTGCGGCGCTGAACTCGATTAACGATGTGTGGGCGATGGGCGGAAGGCCGATCACCGCGCTGGCGATCACTTGTTTTCCAAAAAAAGGAACGGATCTTTCAATCCTCGCCGAGATCATGAGAGGCGGGTTGGATGTGCTGACGAATAATCAAATTGTCTTGCTGGGCGGGCACAGCGTCGACAATCAGCAGATCATGTTCGGCTACGCCGTGACAGGCTTGATAGATCCGAATACGGTTGCGACAAATTCCGGCGCCCGCGCGGGTGACGTGATCATTCTGACCAAGCCTCTCGGAACCGGAATCATATCGACTGCCATCAAATTCGCAAAAGCGGATGAAGAAGCAGCGGCGCATTCTCTTCAAGTGATGTTGACGCCGGGCCGAGAAGCCGCAAGTGCGCTTGTCGATTTCGGAATCAAGGGAGCCACGGATGTGACTGGTTTCGGGCTGCTAGGACATGCGCTCGAAATGGCTCGCGCTAGCAAAGCTACTATCGAGATAGACTCGACTGCGTTGCCGTTGCTTACGGGAGCTCTGGAGCTGTCTCGGGCCGGGGTGAAGACTGGAGGAGACAAGTCTAATCGCGAGTACGTCGGCGAAGATATCGCGATTGCCGCCGCTGTGAGCGCAGAAATGGGGAACCTTCTCTACGACCCGCAGACCGCGGGAGGCTTGTTAATATCGACGCCGCGGGAGCGAGCGGATGATCTCTTGACGCGACTACGTATGCATTACCCTCAGGCAACAGTGATCGGGCGGGTCATCGAGCATGATCGTCACTCCCTAATCGTGAAGTAAGCAGTCGGGACGAGAGAGCGTAGTCGCCTGCTAACTGACTCCTGCCTTCCACCAATACATAGGCATTGATTTCCAGAGAGGCCAGGTCCGCGAAAAGCGGTCATCGTTTCCTTGCGATGATTATTATGTACGTCGAACCCGGCCGGAATTCATCTCCTGAGATTGACGAATACAAGGAGAGCACGTCGAAGCCTGCTTGATCGAACATTTCGCGCACCTCCCGAATCGTATAGACCCAGTGAATCCCGACTCGCGAATCGGCCTTTCCATCGCGAATGAACGTGTAGGTAGTCTCAACATAGCTATGTTCGATGTCGTACCTGTTCTCTTCCAGGAAGTAGATGTCATCTACTCGGGCCCATTCCCGCTCCTTCAGATTAGGCAGAACACATTCGGCTATTTGACCGCTATCCACAATGAATTTGGCTCCCGTTTTGAGAGCTCGGCCGACGGCCCCAAGAAAAGCTCTCGTTCCCGAGCTATCGAGATAACCAAATGCGTTTCCGAAGCAATAGGCCGCATCGAAGCGTCCCTCCCAGGGCAGATCGCGCATATCCGCTTCGCGCCACTCGGCCTCGACACCAGCGGCGGCGGCATTGGCTCGGGCTTCGGCGATCATCTCTCCCGAAAAATCGACGCCGGTCACCTGCATTCCTCGCGAGGCAATCTCGATACCGTGGCGTCCGGCTCCGCACGGCACGTCCAAAACGGACATGCCGGCCGTCAGGCCGAGTTTCTCGGTTAGAAAATCCAACTCAGCGCGAGTATGTTCAGGAGGCAACGCTTTGCGCCACATATCCAGGACGATGCCCTTAAAAAAGTTCTCATACCACTTGTCGTTCATAGATTATCGAGTCCAGTTGATCGAGGACTATCCGCCCTTAGAGTTCTTGTAGAAAAGAGGAGGCCCGGAGGATTAGTCCGGGCCGTCGTAGTTTCAAGCGTATTAACAGCCGAGTCAGTCTCGCTTCAAGCCGCCGCTGCGCGCCGTCCATTGCCGGCGAACGTCTTCCGCCATCGTTCGCGCCTTTGGAAGCTCGGTGAGCCCTTTCTGCATCTGAGCGTCGCCATCAAGCAGAACCTGATAAGCGATCTCCTGACCGTAGGCGGCGGTCACTACTTCGTATCGGATTTGCCGTTTGAGGAATTCTACGTCCTTGTCGACTCTGGATTCCTTCGCGTCCTTCTTATCGTGCAGGAAGGTCTTATAAGCCGCGATCACCTTATCGCCGACCACGTAGTCGTTAGGCTGGAGGCGGTGGCCCCGCTCAATAGGCCGCGTAACCTTCAGATCGGGGAACCCCGGAATTGCGCCGGCCGCGAGCTGTCTTGAAAAATCGAATACCGATTCAATCCAGACTCTTTGCAGCTCGATGTCGTGAGCGGGCACCTTCACGAGGACATCCGGATTAATTCCGCCGCCGCCGTAGACGGTTCGACCGGAGTCGGTATGTTTCTCCTCGGTTTGCTGAACGGCTTCTTTATCGCCTCGCTGCAGGTAGTAGTCATAAAAGGAGCGCCCGCTGTAATCCCGCTGAATCAGCCTTCCGCTGGGCGTATAGTATTTGCCCGTGGTAAGGGTGAGTCCCGAGCCGTCCGATAGCTGCCAGACGCTTTGAACAAGCCCCTTGCCGAAGCTGTTCTCGCCGACTATACGTGCGCGGTCGTGATCCTGAAGCGACGCGGCGACTATTTCCGCCGCCGACGCGGTTCCTCGATTCACGAGCACTATAATCGGAAAATCTTCAGGCTGAGTATTGGTGGCGCTTATCTCGCGCGACGGGAACGAGGTGGGCCGTCCGCGCATGGATACTATTTTTTGGCCGCGATAGAGAAAATTATTTGAGACCTTAACGGCCGCGTCGACGAGTCCACCGGGATTTCCGCGAAGATCGAGGAGGAGCGAATTCATCCCTTGCCCCTTGAGATCCCGAATCGCATCGCGCATCTCTTCCGGCGTTGTTGTATTGAACCCTCGTTGGAGATTGATGTATCCGACGTTTCGGTTCAGCATGAAATAATTCACGATGGACAGAAGCGGCACCGTCCCTCGAACCAACCGGTATTCAAGAGGCTTGCTCTCGCCAAGGCGAGTTACCTTGACCGTAACCGGCGTACCTTCGGGGCCGATGAGCTTATTGGACACCTGAAGCGAACTCCAGCCGTTGGCCGATTCGCCGTTTATCTCGACAATCTGATCGCCGTAGCGAAGTCCTGCTTTATACGCCGGCGTTCCATCGAACGGCGACATAATGAAAACTTGACCATTGCGCTGGGCTATGGTCGAGCCGATGCCCGAATATCGGCTGTGCTGATCGTTAAGGAATTTCTCGTATTCTTTTCGATCAAGATAGGAAGAATGCGGGTCCAGGGTGTGCAGCATCCCAAGAATGGCGCCTTTTGCAAGCCGATCGTAGTCGGCTCGTCCGGCGTAGTTGTCCTCTGCTATGCGGAGCGCGTTGATGAAATCACCGGTGAGCTTTTCCCGCTTCGGCAGATCATCATCATCCGCGAGTGAGACTCGTTGCGCGCGGTGAGCACCGGCAAAAAGGAGGGGCGCCACCATCGCTATCGCAAACAGCAGAAAGCGTCTTTTCAACTTCATTAGCTTCTCCCGGTTTTTTTTGGTGCGAACAACAGCAGGAGCGCGGACGACAAAGCCCATGACCCTTATGTGGTTCAGTCGAATTCTAAAGGAACGAATCGCAGAAAACAACAGTCGAGGCCGGAACATATCAGAACGCTATGGAGCTCATATAGAAGCTTGACAGAGCGCGGTGTTCAGATAGAGTACAACCCTATCTCTGGAGCGGCACGGGAAGCTGCACGCGGGATTTGCACGATCACGCCCTGGGCAAGAACAGCCTGAAATCCGGCGATGAGGAACACCTGATGAATGGTTTCGCGGTAAGAGCTAGTTTTGCGGCGGCGCTTATCTCCGGCGCGGCGATGTTGGGCGCCCATTCAGCCGCCACGTATTCGAAGCGCGAGGACTTCAGGTCTGATTTGCGACAGCACGCCCACGCAAAGCTCAGAGGTCCGGCGGCCCCACTGTCCTACCGGAGCCCAGGCAGCCGCCACAAGCTCTGGATTGACTCGCGTGTCGCGCATTCCAATGACAGCTTAATGGCCTCGCTAGACGGATCTCCACGACGGCATTACGCGACCTTTGATCTGGTGGACGCTACCGCTGAGCAGCTATCTTCGCTCACACCCGCGGAGCTTGAACGCATCGCCGTGCGAGACGACTTCAATATCGTTCTATTGAAGCGCGGCCAGATCGACACAACCGGCCCAGAACCGCTAATACCATCCGATTTGCGTCAGCCTTCGAGCTTGATTCATTCACTCCACCTCGTGCAGCTCGCAGGTCCGCCTGATCGCAGGTCAATGCAAGCAATCAAAGCGACCGGCGCGAAGGTCGTCTCTTACGTACCCAATAATACTTATCTGGTCTGGGCCTCATCATCAGAGATCGCGAGACTCAAGGCGCTTCGCGCCAGAGGCGAAATAGTTCAATGGGAAAGCCCCTTTCATCCCGCTTACAAGATTCACCCAATGATCGATATGGCTTCTACCAGCGAAATCGCGGCTTCGATTCAAATCGTCAATGCCGAAGAGTCACTGGCTGCGATTCATTCGATAGAAGGAATCGCGAACAGGTTTCTGATGAAGCCTCTGGTTTCCGGCAAAACGATTCACCTGAAGGTCAAGATCGATCCGGTGAGAGTGACCGAGCTGGCCGGAATTCCGGAAGTAATGATGATCGAGCCCTGGGCCGAGATCAGGTTAAGAGACGAGCGAGCCGATGAAATCATCACCGGTTCGATCTCTCAGGATGCAGTCAACAATGCGTCGATAAGCACGTCGAGCACTCCGACCTATAGCTCGTTTCTCGCCCAGTTGGGTCTGCCGGCTGCATTCGACTTCGCGGTCGATATCGGAGACACAGGCCTCGATATGGGTTCAGCCGATCCCGCGAAGCTGCATCCCGATTTTCACGATCCTTCGGGAGCCTCTCGCGTGGCTTACGTGCACGACGAGACTGGCGACCCTCACGAGGCCCCTGCGCATGACCCGAGCGGCCACGGCACGCTGAACGCTTCCGTTATGGGCGGGTTCAGCGACAAGTCGGAATCGCCGTTCGCAGATCCCCAGGGGTTCCGTTACGGACTCGGGATCGCGCCGCAAGTTCGAGTAGGAGCTTCAAAGTTGTTCGCCGACAACGGAGATTTTCAGGCGAGCTTCTTCGATTTTGTTCGAGACGCTTATCGCGAGGGGGCGCGAATCACTTCGAATAGCTGGGGCGCCTGCGATCTCGGTCTGGGATTTTGCAATCTCTACGCGGACGACTGCGCGATCTTCGACTCGCTTGCCAGGGACGCCGATTTGGAAACACCCGGCAATCAGGAGATGATTATTGTATTCGCCGCCGGGAATGAAGGAGACCTATCGTCGAAGTCGATCGATGTTCCGGGTTCCGCTAAGAACGTAATCGCTGTAGGAGCATCCGAGAATCTCAGGCCTACCGATGTCAATGGAGCGCCTGTGACGGACGGCTGCGGCGTTAGAAGCAGCGAAGCGGACAATCCCGTGGATATGGCGCTCTTTTCCTCGGGGGGACCCGTTCAGGACGGACGCGCCAAACCCGATCTTGTCGCGCCCGGTACTCACATTCAGGGAGCGGCGTCGCAGGACAGCGCTTATACGACGACCCGTGATCTCGGCGTGTGCAATCGTTATTTCCCGACCGGCCAGACCCTCTATACGTGGTCGTCGGGTACGAGTCATTCAACGCCCATCGTCGCAGGCGGCGCGGCTCTGGCATTTCAATGGCTGCGCGGCCAGATTCATTCGGACCC
>Ga0066687_10000073_pt1 | contig 27352 bp, 21 predicted proteins | sample GraSoiAngelo_136_FD_65630 | JGI IMG/M metagenome (GOLD analysis project Ga0066687, IMG submission 65630) | Grasslands soil microbial communities from the Angelo Coastal Reserve, California, USA - 14_0929_09_20cm | ecosystem: Environmental > Terrestrial > Soil > Grasslands | place: USA... | reverse complement strand
CCTGACTATGGGAACGGAAGAGCAGCGATTCGATTGATACACTCTTCACACAGCGAAACGACCCGCTCGGCTTCAGCATGCATGATCGTCGAAATAAATTGCCACAAATCTGCACAATCGATAGTTGACGATGAAGCGGCAAGGTTGTAAGTAGTTGATTCCGTGGTGGCCCCTGGAGGATTCGAACCTCCAACCAAAGGATTATGAGTCCGGCCATTGAGATCGGAATCCATCCATATTCCCGACTATGTTCAACCATTTAACACGCATCGCAGCCAGCGTTGAGGAATGAATATACACCGATTTACACCGATGTTGGTAGATTCGGCGTCAAATTGGCGTCAAGTCGGAAACGAACGAACTGAGAGTCTGTGCGGTCGGTATGCACCCATTCTGGAAGCAATCCCGCATCGTCCATCAGAGTTGGATGGCGCCTCTACCTGCGCGCGCGTCAGGCCCGGCTCATTTTTGCCCGCGCAAGGGGCCTGATCGTTTTTCGATCTACAGGCTTGAGCAATTCCCTCTTTCGGATTCCGAAACAAATCGTCTGAGAGTATGAGCGCGGTTGGCTTGCGATAAACCTCATAACACCCCATGATTCCGCTGTGGTGAACGACCACGCCGGGGTCTAGCGAAAAAAGATACTACGCTCAGTGCGAACACGCTCGCGTTCCGTAAAAACATCTTTGCGATTTGTTACCCAAGAAATGGCCATCTGCCCACAGTTCAGAAAGTGCGGGAAAGAGCGATGCCGGTGCAACGATGGCCACCTGCACGGGCCTTATTACTTCGAATTCTATCGCAAGGATGGCCGGCTCAAGAAGCGGTACGTGCGTTCCGCAGATGCCGAACGGGTCTGGACGATTTACTCTCTCTATCGCGCGCGTCAGAAGAAGCGAGCGGCCGACCGAAAGGAATTCACCGAGATGAGCCGCGAGTTGAGGAACATCAAAAGGATGTTCGCACAATTAGAGTCGCGGATGCCGTGACGGAGGTGGACGTGAGCAGCTCACTAACAAAACCGAACGAGATCGAAGCGATCACCGCGTTGGCCGCAAAATCATTTGCGCGCGTGTTGAGCACCGAGCAGCGAGAACGTCCGCGCGGTAGTCTCAGGCGCTACCGTTTCGAGTCTCGCAGTGAGGCGCTCAGTGCGGCTCCAGAGGATTTGAGCTGGAGTATCATGGGCGAACTCGAGGATTCCGAACCCGGAAGCTTCGCGATCCTCTGGGAGCGAATGAAGGAGGTTGCGCGAGACGAGCTAGAGAGCGGCCAACGCGCAGCAGCCGTTGCCTGTGGGCAAGACAGCCCTCTTAACAGAGCCCGGTTCCTCGTCTTGCGCGAGAAGTACATCGATGAGTGGCAACCGCGGAACGTGCTGGAGAGTCAGTTGATCGACGCCATCTGCCAGGCACAAACGATTCGAGAATACTGGATGAAGCTGGCGACCGAGCGCGTGGCGACCGAATGCATGGTTGAACGATTCACAATCGAGCTGCACGGGAAACGGCGCGAGCACATAATCGATGGCACCGAGTCAGCGCGTGAGGCCCGCGAAGAGGCCGAAAGATGGGATCGGGTCTTCTTACGATCGATTCGGGCGCTGCGTGATCTTCGCCGGTACGCTGCTGCCGTGATCGTGAACAACCAAGGTGGACAAGTTAACGTCGCAACCGATCAGAGTCAGCAAACAAACGCGGTAAAGAGAATAGAAAAGAAGAAGAGATAAACGGGCTCGATCAGCGAGCGGCGCTCCGTTTATGGCAGGTTGTTTGTCCGAGTGAGATGGGCGCACGACGTGCGGGCCGAACGAGTTTAGCTTGAGGAAGGAAAAGTACCCGGATGGGGGAGCCAATTGACGCTCAGGATGCAACTGCATCGGCTGCAGCTATTTTTCGTTCCCTGCTCACGGATCGTTGGAGCTCGAGGCACAACGCCGCCGGCCACTTGAACGAAAGGATGCATTCAATCGATCTTCCCACGCTAAGGACCCTCCTGGTAAAGGCTATCAGCAGCGACTACTACGTCGGTAAAAGGGTTGAACAGGACGACCAGAAGATCGCCCGCACCAGGTCATGGCTGCTCGGAACGCTGGCGAAAATATCCGCCGGTGATAGCGAGGCGACAGAACTAGTCATTAGGCATGTCGATGAGAAGTACGAGACTTATGGGTGGGCTCGGTACTGGTCACTCGAAGGCCTCATCAAGAGCGAGAATGGTCAGACCGAAGCCGTTGCCAAGACCGTGGCTTACTTGGATAGCGATAAATGGCTCGCGATGCTGGCTACCGCGTTTCTCAGTTCCCGAAACGATCCTAAGGCCACGGAGAGGATTCTGGCGTGGTTGGATGGCCCTGATACTCAGCGGTATGCGCTCAAGGCGCTGCGCTACGTTCCCCTCCGTGCCGCTGTCGAACGAGTCTGCACAACTGTTGAGGAGGCCGACTATACTAAGGAGGAGACATATGACGCAATTATGGCGCTGGGCGGCATACCCACCAATTGGGATCACGCAATAAAGGCAGCACGAGCGCTATCCAAAGCTATCGACGAGATGCGCGAAAAGCGATGGAAAGACGGTATGCGAACAAGTGCAATTGCGGGCCTAGGCAATCTGAGAGTTGAGAGTACTGGCACCTCCATCCTCGAGGAACTCCTCGACGACAACCCCGCAGTAGTGCGGGAAGCGGCGCGATCTGTAGAAAAGATCCTCGGACTGAGCGTCACTGTTATTCGGATCGTGGAGGCAGCATCAAAGAGGGGGGCAGTTGGGACTGATGCATATGCTCGCGCGTTGCGTTGGTTGAATCGCGACGCTGTTGCAGAGGAGCTGGGAAATCTAATGACCACCGGGTCCGCGAGCCAACAGGACGTGGCTCGAACGCTACTGAGAGAGCTCGGGGGTGCCGTCGCCTTTGAAAAGCTGCGGGCGCGAACGAACTCGATGAAGCAGTACACCGAAATTCTTGAGAAGACCGAGCGGAAGGTTACGGAGTTGTTCGAAGGGTCAGTTCGCGAAGCCGAAAGCGGCTTTCGTCTCGCGGTGATCATGGACGTCGTCGTGTTCGCGATAGGCGTCGTGCTGCTCGTTGGAAGCGCGGCTTACGCTTTGTTCGCCACCGGCGGTCTTGGAAAGTGGGCTGGGGTTGGTGTTTCAAGCGGCACGGGTGTTCTCAGCACGTTGTACGGATTGTTCATTGCGAATCCGCGTCGCCGAGTAAAGGAATCTGTTGAACATCTCCTGCGGGTGAAGATCGTGTTCCTGGCCTATCTTCGGCAGTTACATCAAACGGATCAGACGTACACTAGGCGGTTGCTAGATGACGAACCCATCTCTTTTGACGATCTCAAACACTTCGCCGAGCTCATTGGGGACATCATGGGGAAAGCGGTCCAACAGCAATTCGATCGCAACATCTCCCATACCCAAGTGAGCACAGGGGGAAAGGCGCCCGAATAGTATGCGTTCGGACCGGTTGCAATGAGATGAGCGGTCGAATGTTGGAAGCAAACGAGATTGAAACGATTGCGGCCCCGATGGTATATGCCCACATATCGAAAACAGACAACCTCCATAATCGGGAGAGCGGAGATTCCTTTCTGCCTCGCGTGGCGAAGTGATCATGACGGTGACTTCGAATCGAAAAGCTCAATCCTATCTAATTCTCGTCGTCTGGCTCGGAATTCCTGTCAGAACCCTCGCTAGACGGTTAATCGCCGAATAACTGCTCGACGGTCATCCCCAGCGCTCGCGCAAGTTTTTCTCGAAGTTCTGGCGACCGTCGTTTTTTCCAGATGCAATAGGAGAGAGCAGATCGGCTGGTCTCGAGAGCCTTGGCGCCTGCCATTATTGTCCCCCATTTCTTGATTACCTCGAATTTGATTTCTAATGATGTCATTCTGCCTTCCGTGTTACGGATCAAGGACAGCTTGTGTTGAGCCTCGCGCGCCGTCAGAACTTCGCTTCTACGACAATGATGGTCTCAGCCTTTAGGATGATCGCTACTCCCACTCGAAGACACAAAATGGCCGCGAGCCGGTGACGCCTTGAGCGGGCCGTCTGCGGGAGAGCTTCTAGTGGAAGGAAGCTATTACCGCAGTCACCGGCTCGCGACCAACCCCATACCTCTGCATTTGTTCGTTCCCGACTCCCAGCCTGCAAGCACAGGCCTGGCTCGTCTCGCTTACATCACCGGCCGCTTCAATCATCGGCTCGGTGCGGAGCACTTGATACTCATCGTATGACCCTCTCAAGTCTGAATAACCGATTACTCAGGGGATGTAACGGCACCCAGTGTAATCGGAGGTCAAAGGCACGTCTATAACAAAGCGTTGGTAAAAAGAATGATCTGTTGGCAAGAATTCCGATTCGTTGGTAAATCCCCCGATCACCTGAACAGACGTGGATTTATTAGCCAAAAGAGTCTCTCTTGCCACGACGCGTCGCGTGTTGATTGTCAGACTTGGACGAACCATACAGCCATCATTGGTCCTCCTTGATCCCCGCTCGATACTCGCGCGGCGACACGCCAAAGACCGCCTTAAAGCTTCTCGTGAAATTGCTCTTATCCGTAATTCCGACACTCATCATGGCTTCCTTGATGCTCACCGGCTCATTGCTCCGTAGAAGCTCGGCGGCCTTCTGAATGCGGCTTCGCTTCAGGTACTTCGCCGGCGACACCTTCATTTCAAGTTTGAACAAGTAAAGGAAGTGAGACTCTGAAAGATTCGCGCACTTGGTCAGGTCATGTAGCGAAATGTTCTTCGAATAGTTCGCCTCAATGAACTGAACCGTGCGTTGTATCCTGTGATCCATCGAACATACCTCGGCTTCAAATCGGTTTAGCTTTGGACTGCGACAATCCGGCACTTGGCAACGATAGTGACCGGCCAGATCAGGCGTGAATCGAGACAGACTCCGTCGGGTTTATCCCACACCTCGCCGAGACCGCCTGGGTAATCGGTCGAGGTCGCTCATCGCTCGAAGTTCGGCTGTATCGAGTATTGTGATCTTCCTGAGCCGGGTTTCGATGGCGCCGCATTTCCGCAGTTCTCTGGCTGCCGTGGCGACGATCTCGCGGTGGATGCCAAGCATCTCGCCCACTCGCTTCTGCGTGACGCCTTCGATCACACCCGTTTGGCCGGCGAGCTTAAGCAGCAACGCCGCCACGCGCGACTCATTGCTGTGACACTCGATTCGATGGAGGTCGGCTTCAAGCTCGTATAACCGTGCGCCGATGATCTTGAGCAGCCAGTGCGGATCAGGCGCGATCCACTGCCACGCCTGAACGGGATTCATTGTCGTGACGGTAACTCCAGACGAGCCCGCCACCGCTTCGGTGCCCAGCATTGTGTGGCCCATCTCCGGCATCTCTCCGAACACAGCGCCGATGGTGAGAGACTTAACCAGGTACTTATCGCGTGCGTGCCTGATCTGCACCCATCCGCGCTCGATGACGCACAAGACCCCTTCGCAGCGTATGACCTCGTTTGGTCCAAACTCTTGCTTTGGGAAGTGGTCAAATACTTGGCGGTGGGAGAATGGCTCGACTTGAATCAAGCCAACCGTCTGGGCGAGCCTTTCGGTTCGAAGCCTCTCCGGAGTCCCTGTGACAGACCGCCTTCTTTGGAGTCGAGTTGATTTGAATGTTATGGCCTGGGCCGGATCGTCGGCCGCTCCCGCAACAGCGGGACGCCGGGTCAGGGCGTCTCCAGAATCCTTGTCTGCGGCAGCGTTTTCCGGGTTGTACAGTGCATAGCCGTCTACTATCATACACACCTCTTTAGCGCCGGGCGTGTTTTGGGCCTAGAAATCCTGGCACGCCGAAGCGCTTGATTTGGTGAGAGGGTGGCCGCCACTTACGATGGCGTCCACCCGCTCATCGACTACTTGCTGACTGGATACACGCTTTCTGTCTCGGCGAGCACCCGCTCATCAAGCAGTCATTGTTCTTTGAAGAATCAGTACTGATCGAGGATTAAGCTGAGGGAGGTGGGCGAGGAGCCAGGCAGCTCTGGCTGAATTCAGAAGCGATTCGCGACGGCGGTTCAAACCGCAACCTCGTCTTCTTGAGCAAGAACGTTCGTACCGCCGCTCGCGCGAGTGCACGAGCGCTCAACACGAGCAGGAGGCTAAGGATGTTGATGCGGAGCGGTTTCCGGCGAATGAGCCTTTCGCGGAGCAGCGGAGCGCCGGCTGGAATTGAAATTGCCACGACGGATGGCGATGCTACTCGGCGCTTGGCTGCGAGTTCGGCCTGAGTCCTGTTCCAGTTCGGGTAGGCGGGTGCAAACGGCGTCGCAAGAGCGACGTTCAATGCCGCGTTCGCTTCGTCGAGCCTACCAATCTCGCCGAGTTCTACGGCGTAGCTATTCAAGTAATCGTAGAACGCTCCAGAGCAGCCTGCGACAGCTCGAACAAGTGGAAACAGGTTCTCGAGATCAGCAAGCGCGCGCTTGTGGTCGCCCTGAACGCTACGCTCGATCGCGAGGAACCAGTGCGAGTAAATACGCGTGAGCGGGTCATGCTCTCGGGCAGCCTTCAACGCTTCCACAAGCAACGGTACTGCTGCATCGATTTGACCGAGGTCATGATAAGTGAGTGCTAGAGCGTGTAGGGCTCGACCTCTGTATTCGGGCGCTACTTCTTCGACTGCTTTCCCGAAGATGCGCTGCGCGTCCTCGAAGTCACCGCTCTGGTGAGCGCATTGACCCTGGTAGTAGCGCGCAACGGCCTTCATCTGTTCGGGGATCGGCAAGCCAAGCATTACCTCGCTTATCCCGGCTACCGCGTCCATCTGTCGCGCTGCAAGCGCCCGCGAGACAACTGAGATGAGTTGATTGGCTAGTACTGTTAGACCTTCGCGCGTGTACGAGGCGCCTGCGAGCACCCGGTAGAGAATCGGTTGGAAGGCATTATTCGGAATTACACAGATTGCAGAGGCGGCAATACTGCGATCGCCGCCAAAGGAGGAACGCATGAGGAGATTGGTTGCTCTGTTTGCCTGTCTGGTCATGTTTGCGATGCCAATGATGACCCCATCAAGTCAGCGCCGCTCAGACAAGTCAGTCCCGTTCGCATCGGTGGCCTTTGCCGATCATGGCAGGCCAATGCCTTGCGTGGACTGCCCCTGTGATCCGGCCATAAATGACTGTCAGCCGACGACCGCCAAACGCGCTGGTTCCTCATCGAATCAGGCTGCTGCACCGGCCAGCGCCCAAGGCTCGTTGAGCCTGATAGCGCGCACGATGCTGTTTGTACTCGAGATGCTCGCGCGGAGCGGAGCTTAAATCTCCGCAACGAGGGTTTGAACGAATATTCTTGCTTGCGTGAGGCTTGGGGGGGAGCACCACGCCCGTTAAGTCTGCGTACGCCAAAACCCGTGCGGACTGAGTTATTGTCATTCGTGTCTGCTCAGTCCTGGGCCGATAAGCTATCACTGCGACCACGCCTGTAACAAGCGGTTTGCGCCCCATCGGTAAGAGAAATCGCTGTTACGAACGTGACCACTGGAGTGCGCTTCACGGCCGCACGATTAGTCCGTTTGCAAACGTGACAACGGATCGCGCGGCGTTCGCGCATCGCGACAACGGTGGGCACCGTTGATTTGACCTGTCGATTACCCTCTGGCCGGTTTCAAAGGGATGAGGCGGTACAAGTCAAAGTTTTCCGCGTGTGACTCGCGTGTGATGCCTTAAGGAAGCAACCGGGCCGCGATAGGGATTTGGAGCAGCACCGTCGTCGAATCGTAAACTGTAAATGTAAATCTGCATGCATCCTCTTCTGTGCTAAAGATGCGGAGAACGGGTGCTAATGTCGATAAGGATATGCTCCCTGAGCTAACCATTCGAATGCCTGTGCCTTCTCGGGAGTAACTAGATTGAGCACGTCAGAAGGATTCGTCTCATAGCGCCAATCATAGTCTCCAGGTTCACCCCCCTCACTCTCGAACTGTCTTAGGGTTGGAATGCTGCTCTGCCACAATGATACGAAGAGCAGGGACCGGCCCCCAAAACCATCCTCTAGTGCTTCGAGAACCCTCTTGCGCGATCGCTCTGCAAGCAAGCCTAACCCCTCATTCATCAATGCTGCGTCGTCCACTTCTTCGTTGAATTCGTCAACGGGTCCGACGAGGTGTCCGACTCGGAAAGCCGACGAAAGGTCGAGCGCCTCAGCCCAGTCGGAGTACTGCGATGCTACGTTTTCATCCCATGCAACGCAGCAGAAGTCGAGATAGATAATCGCATAGCACTAGGAATCTTATAGCGACTTCGTAGCGCCGGAGCTCGGTTGAGAATTGAGTCATACCCGCCTTACCGAGTAGCTCCCACGCTTCCTTAGCCCATCGTAGCTCTGGCCGGCTGGCCCAGACTTTAAAGGCGAGTTGGGCGGCCTCCTCAACGTCAGCCCAGACCAGTCTCCCGCCATCCGTTACCATGCCCTCACCAGGTTTCATAGACTTCTGATCCTGCAGCCAAACGATTGGCTGTCGTCCGGTGGCTCCATCAGGCTCTAATGGTGACGAGCAAATGCTCGCGCGCGCGGGTGGCCGCAACGTACCGTTCACACCTGTCACGAATATCAGCTTCGTCCAAGTGGTTCATCGGATCGCTCGCGTCCGCGCACGCCATCGCTACCGCACGGAACTCGAGACCCTTGATTCGTTTCATGGTTCCCAGTCGAACTCCAGCTTCATCCGAACCGGGATCCTCCTCGTGCGGCTTCAACTCAAACGTCGCGATTCCTGCCGCGGTCAAGGCGGTCCGAGTCGTCGACTTGTAGGGCGTCACGCATATCTCATGCGTTGCTAGACCGTTACTTTCCATCAGTGACTTGACCCAGGAAACAATGGCGTCCGCTTCTGCCTTACCGTCGCACTTCTCGATTATTGGCTCGGGTCCCTTAAACACCGAATGGTCTCCCACGGTAGTTATGACTCCGCCATCCAGATCGTCGATCTCAACGCCCTTGAGTATCCCTTGCGCGAACTGGCGAATCTGCTCGCTGGTTCGATAGTTGATCTTCAATCGACGCGACCGGCCACGGATATCAATACCGGCGCGGCTCATTGGTATTCTGCTCCGGTAGATCCGCTGATGGCCGTCGCCAACCAAGCACAGAGGATCTGGATGTTCTTCGCCTATCGGACTGATGGCGCGGATCAGTCGCAGTGCTTCGAGGCTGAAGTCCTGCGCTTCATCAACGAGGACGTGTGCATACCGCGCGAATCTACCCTGTTCGACTGCGAGCCGTGCTTCGTGGATTGCGCCTTCGAACGTAAGCATGTTGCGCTTCTTCAGTCCGCGCTGGAAGGCCCTGAACACAAGCCACGCCGCCCGTCGCTGTGGCCTGCTGATCCGCGGCCTGCCCGAGCGTACGGTAGACAAGTAGACTTCTTCCTCATCAATGCCGTTGGGCTCGATTACCTGGTCATATTCGCGCCGCAGCTCATCCTTTGGCATTGCTAGTTCTTCAGTGTGCCCCAGCCACACTTCTTCCCAAATATGGCCAATCTCTTCGTCTTCTGCGATTCGCCCCTTCCATCCCGCACGACTGCATATCGTTCTAGCAAGTGCGTGAAGGTTCGTCACCTCGATTCGACTCGCAACTTCGGGAGCAAGACGCTGCATTAGGTGCTTTATCGTGACAGAGAGATTCGTCGTGAACGTAGTTACCAACACGCGCTCAGCCGGATCGCTTAGGCCACGAGCTAGGTTCACGGCCCGATGCATCAAGGCCACCGTTTTACCGGTACCTGCTGCCCCAGTGACGTTCATTGGCCCCTTTGTTTTCCAGGTTACTAGCTTCCGCTGGTAGGGATGCAAAAAGATTCGCCACTCCTCTAGTGGTCCTTGAAGAATGCTCTTGAGTTCCTCCTCTCCCTCGACGAGGACCAAATCGAAGTTCGGCGACTCTTGAATCCTAGTGAAGTCCCCAGGGCTGGCTGGCGCAACCTCTTCAGGTGCCGGGGCCGCTCCTAGCATTTCGTTGAGAGCGTCATCCATCGTCATACCCGCTGCAAGTCCATACAGCACGTCTCTGCAGTCAGGCGGCAGGTAATCGCTGAGAGCATCAAGGCCGGTGTCGGAATGAATCGATCGTACCGCGGGTATAAGTGGCCTAGGCACACCGGCAGTAAATAGATCGTCGTCAGATAACCTGCTCAGCGCGTATTCCGTTGGCGCGGTCGTCGGCTGAGGCGCTGCGCTTGCTACGTTCTGAACTTCCTCAGCATCGAATACCTGAAACACGCCGGTCATCTCATGGACTTCGAAGCGTTTGTTCTTGGCCCACGCGTATGCTCGATCGTGCGCATCAATGTATACAAGCAAGTAGGTATCGCCCTTCTCCGGGGCTATCACAATCGCTCGGTATCCATCTGGCAATTTGGTCACTCCGCGAACCTTCGGGTCGAGCATAGCCTCCTTCAGAGGATGAAGACCGATCGCCTCCGAATGCGGATCGCGCTGAAACTCTTCGATCAACTCGGAGACTCTCTTCTGCACCTTGCTCGGCAACCGGTGAAAGTTCTTCAATATGTTCCGGTGCACCATTAGTCTTGCCATAATCAGACTCCTGAAAAACTGCTCGCGAGTTGGTCAACCAAGTGGCCCACACCTTTCGCCTGAAGATCATCGGGCGTGAATATCTTCCAGCCTTGCTTTTGCCACTGCGGCGCAAAGTTAGTTTGATCGCCTGCCAGAACCCCGACCGGGGGAACGCAGTTCGGCCACGCTAGTTCTGCGAAGGCATCGTCATTGATCTGTTCATTGAAGAGCTCGACTTGCGGAACCGCATCTGGTACCGGAAGCCCAGCGGCCGCCAGTTCTTGCACATAAGGTCGTAAGCTCGGTAATACGGCATCGAGAACCGCCTGCCATTCCTCCTCAAGGGTTGTTGCCGCACCTAACGGGATCTCTGGGGCTGTGCCAGAGAGGCTCTCGGAGGCGGTCCAAAAGAGAAAGTTCTCGCTAAACTGAAAGAGGTTGAGGCAGGCAAGGAAACGGCGCCATCGCTCTTCATAGTCACTACCCGTGCATTCCGCTTCCGCGTCGCCCAATCGTGCGAGCGTGATGACCTGGCTCTGCCGATTACTGAGCGCGTCAGCGACTGTGATGTAAGCTAAGAGATCCTGATTCAGGGCGGCCTTATCGTTATAGACCCATTCCGCACCCTGAGCATTCTCCAGGGTGCGCATTGTGCCGCTCACTCGCCAAGCATCGAGTGCGCTTCGTAGATCGCTCGTGTTGACTACGCGTTGGCTCGCGAGGAGCTGCAGCGGATAGTAGCCATGAAATGCGGCAAGCTGCGCCCAGCCCGCTGCGTGCGGGGTGTTGATGAAAGCCTTCAATTGTTCGAGGCCGTTTCGTATGATCTGGCGCGCGTCAGGAACCGTCTTGCCCTGTGCCCGAACTGCGTTGGCATATTGCTGAAGCATCTGCGCCACAGGTGCGAGACTAGTCATAACGTGCTCAGACTTGCCCGCGTCCAAGTCATTCCACGTGACATTCCAGACGTGGAATCTTCCACTCGCCAAAATCGCGCGCCGCTTTTGCATATCGTCGGCAAGCCGATTGGCGGGATGGCAATGGAACTGAAAACCGTCAGTGAAGATCGCCACAGGTTTGATTCGGTCATCATCGCAGCGCAGCAAGAAATCCGGCTGCGATTGCAGCGCCACGCCCTGGGCGCTTCCAAGTGAAGGCTGAAGCTCCAACTCCCACAGCCTCTCCGAACCAGGTAGCGAAAAGCGAAACCCTTGACCACCTCGAATGATTGTCTGCTCCCACGTGCCGTTCTTTTGATCGACAAAAGCGCGAATCACATCAACGAATTTCTTCTCCAGCATACTACCGAACAGTGAGTTTGGCTTGATTGCGGCTAGCTCCCGCTGTGGCATGCGCCGTTCACCAGCTTCAATCAGTTGCGTGAGCAGCGTGATTCCGCGCTCGCGACTTATTCGGTCAGCTTTGTATTGTAGATGATACGATCGTATGCAGCGATAACATCCGTCCGTGTCTTGCCGTGAAGGGTCCTGAAGCATCCGCCGGCAGACGCAGGTTTCGAGTGCGCTCTTCGCAAGCCTCAAGATTTGGATGATTCCTTCACCATCCCGAGCTTGAGCATCCTTCTCTTGATAAAGGGTCTTTAGATAGCCGGTGCCTCCCGGCACACCGTCCAGCAGCACAAGGTAGTACCGCCTCATCCCGGTGCCAGCATCAGGCATGATCTGCGGAGCTACAATCAAGTATGTTGGGTTCCCCTCAAACCTCAGTCGCAGGCCGAGAAGAATGCAAGCGGTTAGAGTGTCGATGTCGTCGTCATCCGCGATAGGCAGCAGGAGCCTTATTGCTTCGGATTTCAATTCACGATAAAGGAAGATGTGCTCCCACTGGAACGCGTCGCCCTGACGACCTTCTTGCTTGAGCTTTTCGAATCGCCGCCGACCAGTACAACTCCGGCGATGCACAACATCATCTGGCCGCGTTCCTGGTGGAATCACGATGCCGCAGCTTCGGCAGATCCTGAAGCCATCTTCAGGAACATACGTATCGGCGCCGAACGCGATGACACCTTGCTCGCCTTGATAGCCGACGTTCACCTCACGCATCACAACTGACGAGCGGTATTCGATCCCGAAAGGCAAGGCCTCGTCACCGACAGCTCCACTTGGCGCATCGCGCGTAAGATCCCAACTCAAGACCGACTGGTAATACTCTCGATTGCGTTCGTCACTGCTGTCCGCCGAAAGGCTCTCGTAGTGTTCCATATGGGAGAGCGCCTGCGAGCGGGCAAAGTGGATGAACTGGTGATGTTGCCCGAGGTCGAGCTGGCCACTCGCATCCTGATCGTGCCCGCATTGCGGACATGCAGGATTAGCATCTGGCCGACTCAGCTCGTCCACTAGACGCATATGCCCGCAAGCGCCGCAGATGGCCCATCGTTCAATTAGAGGCTGCTGCGGATTGCCGATGGCGATCTGTTGGATATCGAAACGCCGGCTATGAGTGTAGAAGTGATTCCCAGGCGCCAGTTCCTTCAACGCCGTCCCAGCCGGCCGCACGACTTCTATCGGCTTCTGCTCATCACCACGCCCTCGATACTTGTTGTAGACAGCTCCGTAGAACCGCACGCCTCGCTCTGGAAAGGCGTAGTTCGGTAAAAGTCCGTTGTCGGTCAGAATCTCAAGCGCCGTCGTCCTGCCAAAAGACGTCGCCCGCCCTTGAAGTATTTTCAACTCCTGTTCGATCTCCTGCCTCGCGTCTTGTTCTTCTTCCTCGAGCTTCCCTAACTGATCGCGCAGTCTCTTACGTGCGTTCTCGAGATCGCGCTGCATGCGCTCGAACTCGCCGACTGCTTGATGAATCCGTTGAAGCAGCAGCTCAGACGCCGTTTCGCTGATGAAGCGGTCGCGCGTGTCTGGTTGAACATTGATCTGAAAGCGCTTTAGGAAACGTGCACGTAACTCCGCTTCGTTTTGAGTGACCCACTGCATCATTCGCGGTATATGGCCGTCCGCTCGCGCCATATCCTCAACAAGTTGCTTCCCCGAACGCGGCAGATCCGTAAGCTGGCCCGTCTTGGTAGCCGAGTCAAAACAAAATGCGAGATACTGCCTGACTAAAACCGCAGAAGCGTCCAGCCAGCAACCCGGAGGGTCTACCTTACCCCGCAACATCTCGGCCGGCCTTCCGTAGAAGAACAGGTCATGCGGGCGCTGATTCACCACCGAGACGATCAGTGCAGTTCCGGTAGCTCGCCCGGCGCGCCCGATTCTTTGAAGATAACTGGCGGTGTTCGGTGGAATCGAGCACAGCATCGTGCTGGACAGGTCACCGATGTCGATGCCCATCTCCAGGGTGCTGGTACACGTCAGTACGTTGGGATCGTACGTATGCTCAGTGCTGGCAAAGCGTCGCTCAAGTTGCTCGCGTTCCTCGGTCGCAAGCAAGCCCGTGTGTTCGCGGGCGAAGACCCTACGCAGAGCACCTTTCCGATAGCGCTCCTGATAGTAGCGCTGACGAGAAGTGTATTCTTCAATTCGATATCTACCCTGATCTGCGTAGTACTCTGCGCTCGGAGCCCCATTCCACAAAACCGCTTCAGCAGGCGGACGTACCAATGAGCGCTCGCTCTGACTGCAAACCAGGTGAACCCGTTCCGCAGTGAGAACTGCCGCGTCAGCCGCAATCGCATAGAACCGCTTCGTCCCATCTTGATGAAGCTTCTTAAAGAGCCCTACCTCGGTGCCGGTCTCCAACAAAGCGTTGATCAAATCGAGTAGGCTCGTTTCGTCCGCGACCGGCTGATTGAGTGCGCGCCGCGCCCACACGACATGCCATGGCGAGCGACTGCCTTTGGTGGATGCAAGCACGTAGTCATGCCCGCGCTGAGACTGAGTAACCATCAAATGAGGTTTATAATGACCTGACGAAGGGAATGTTTCCCGTCCGGGAATCATCTTTCCGAATGGGTACTTGCCCCAAAAGCCACTCCTGGCGAAATCTCTCAGATATGGGTGATCCAAGGCGCCTCGGATACGACCGCGATAGAGGAAGCCATATATCCACAGCCTGAGAGAATCGTCCGGCAGATCCATTAGTGCTTTGTCGATTGCAGTCAGTCGCTCCCGGAGCTTCTCGATCGTCTTAACGATCCTGCTCTCGTCCCAGCCCAAACACGCACTACCAGTCGCTTCCATCGTGCGGCCGTGGGTCTCCATCAACCCGAACTCACTTGTGGCCTCCCACGAGAGCCTCTGTTCTATGTCCTTTAGAAGTCCTCTGGGCGGCTGGTTCGCGGCGCTATTATCTCGATACGCGACAAAGTCCGTGTACTCTTGAAGGTCAGGCGGCAGCAATGACGCCATGGCTTCGCGGATCTTTCCTCTCCATCCGGCTCGCTGCTCTGACCACCACTCCAACAACGCGTGCCCAGTATTCGAGAGCGACAGACCTTCGGCCCCGATGTCATCAATTGTGTGCTGAAGCGCTGTCCGGAAAGTGAAGTGATAGGTTCTAGCGGTGAAGAAGCCAGCGCGGTGTGAGGCGTCTTGCACACTGTCCGTGAACGCAAGGAGCTTCGGATCATCGTTCAGCGTCGATCCGAACAACTCGTCGATTGCCACACTCGAAAGTGTGGCGGACTGGCTTCCTATGAAGAACACCCCTTCTTTCGATCCACAATTCGGACAGCCCTGATCGCCGAAGGCTGCGCCGGTCTTCTCGTCCTTCGTTGTCTCCTGATTCACTTTGACCGCGAACCGCTTCGGATCGTTAGTCAAAGGGCACGGCCCGTCACCTAAGCGCAGAACGAGGCTCTTCGGACAGAGATAGTACCGCTGAAAGTCCAGCTCCGACTGCACTGCGGAATCTTTCGTCTCCTCGGAGCTGCTCCATGGACTGATGATGACGATGTTCGGACTCCGTTTCCCCTTGTACCCGAAATACCCGCGATAGATTCTGGTCGGGTCGGAGTCGAGTCCGATCCCCTGCACGCCACGCGCTTCAATCTTAGAATCTTCAGCGGGATTGTGCAGCGCAACCCAACCCGCTTCGCCGCACTCGCTACAATGAAACGTCGGCAGACTCGGATATTCCCGCACTGGTTCGTCGAGCCAATTGAACATCGGCTTTTCATAGACCAGCCGGCCTAGACGCCTCAGCTCGCGAATCCAAAGCTGCACTTGCGTGGGCACCAGCGGGAACGCCGTTCCGCTTCGCCGCTCTTTTGACTGAGCTACCAGTGCAAAGAAGGACGCACAAATCAGGCTGCGGTCATCGTACAGAGGATAGTCGTTGAACCCCAGCTCATTGCGCACGAGTCGTTCAACAAGGTCATTCCAGGTTAGCGGACCGTCCTTATTTATCTCCGCCTTCTCGAAGATATCAAGCAGGTACTTAAACAAGCGCCGCCGCTTCATCCATTCGCCCAGTTCGACTGCCCAAGCTTCCAAGCCCATCAGGAACTGGCTCTCGCCTGCGGTCAGTTCGTGATCGTCCTTCGCCAGAGCGCTGGTCAGAATCTCGGCTTTGTATTCGGGTGCACCCCAGAGCGCTGCTTGTCGCAAAGCGAATTGAAGCGCGTCCTCGTCGTCGAGAGGCGAGCAACCAGAAGGATTCGGCAGCGTCACTTCCTGCGGATCGGGGTGAACTATCTCCTCAACCGTCAGCCGGTCTTCGCCTATTACTGCATCGGCAGGAACATCTTCTTCAAACAGAGTGCTCGCAAATCGAGCCAACCGGTCACTGCTAGCTTCCTTAGCGTCTACCGAATCGTCGGCCTTGCCACCGGCTGTGTCTCTAAGGAGCTCGCGATCATCCAGCGTTGCGCTTGTGCCTACAACGCATAACTCGCCTTTCGGGATGTCGAGCCTCTCCTTAAGCCGTCGAATCAGACACGCAACATCGGCGCCCTGAGCGCCATCGTAGGTGTGAAGCTCGTCGAGCACCAGATAACGCAGAACACCTGGCTCGTTGAATCGCCACAGCATCTGGTCCTGAGGACGCAGTAGCAGGTAGTCGAGCATCTTGTAATTCGTCAACAAGACATCGGGAGGCTCCTGCTGCTGCACGTCGTGGTTGCTGATACCGTTATCTTCTCCCATCGCCTTCGTGCCGCTATCGGCGCTTGCGCCTGGATCGGAGGGGTCATAGCGTCCTGTGTAGTTGCCGACGCGAATACCGGCTCTCTTGAGCTCTTCTGTCTCCCATACTACTCTCGCGAAGCGTCTCTCCTGATCGGCGGCGAGCGCGTTCATCGGATAAAGGATGATCGCCTTAATGCCCTTCTGTTTTTGTCGCCTCGCCCGCAGACAGTGATCGAGGATTGGAAACAGAAAGCACTCGGTCTTGCCCGAGCCAGTTCCAGTCGTCACGATTGTCGGCTGCGGCCTTTGGTCTTTACTGGTCAAGCGGCGCCACGCGCGCGCCTGATGTTTGAAAGGATGAAAGCGGACCTCGAAGTCGAACGGTATGGTTTCATCCTCATCGGCGGGACGAAACGGCCGACGGAGCTGAACCCAGGGACCTTTGAACAAGCCGGTGTCGGAGTCGGTAAGAAACCGTTCAAACGCGCGATCAACCGCGGGGTCGCGGAAGTCGAAGGTAGACTGCAGGTAGAACAGTACCTGCTTGCGGATGTTTTCGGCTAAGTGAACCGGCAGCATCCTTGAAATGACCTCCGATGGCTCGCGTTGGTAATAGCGCGATCAATCTAGCTCTCGTCTTCCAACTCAGGATGCCGGCCAACGGCGTAGAGCACGGCGCGCGTATTGACCAACCCATCTCTGTTGAGTTGTAAGGTTTCCACCGTAGCCCTGCCGATAGGTGTTAACCCGGCTATTTCCAGGAAATCCTCGCTCCACGTAAAGTGATCGCGCCACCGCTCTTGACGCGGATTGAACAGTGGGACTGTTGAGCCGGACACCGGGTCTGTCGCCGAGGTTCGAGCCGCTTTGTGACCGTTGCACCCCTGACAGCTCAACGCAAGATTGTGTTCCAATGTGGCTCCGCCGGCGCGTCTGGGGACGATGTGATCAATCGACAAGCTCTGAGGAGAATACAGTCCAAGATACCGGCAGTACTCGCAACGGTTGCGCGCCCGCTCGACGACCAGCCGACGCAACTCTGAGGGAACCTGTGTTTCAGTCATGGTCCGGGAAGTGGATTCCAAGCCGGTTGATCACTTCGTCGAGAGTGATGCCTCTCAGTGTGGCCAATTCGGCCAGCGCGGCCAGCCGCTCCGCATGTAGGTTCTCCAACCGGTCAGTCATCCCGATCAACTCCTGCCGTTCCGCGGATGTAATCGTCTCGGCGTCGCGCCGGGTAATCAACTCTCTCAGCCTGGCCCGATCTTCTGCCGGAAGACCCTGGTTGATGCGGGCGAGCAATTCGCTCTCGTCCCCTGTCAGGTGTGGGGCGCGCCGCTCGGCTCTGATAGCGATCACCCGATCCACCAGTTGCTCGAGCTCAGGTAGGGACAACTGTTTAACCACCTGTATGAGTTCTTCCGCAGAGGCGGGATTCTGTATGTTCTGCATAATGTCTTTCCCTCTTGGGTTAAGGGCTACAAGCCGCATTATCGCACGGCGAGACGGAGGTGGCCATCTTGCTCTACCGCTCTCCATACCGCTGTTGAAAGACTTCGTAGGCCCGCGCATAGTCGGCTTCGCGGTCGACACCAGAGAAAGGAGGATAGAAAGTCTTTGTGACGCTCTTCAGCCCGTCGTCGATCTGCCACGATACCGTTAGCCCGGGCGCGGCAGGGTCGCGCGCGTCGTTGCCTGCCGCCTTCCATTCTTCGAGGGCAGCACGAACTTCTTTCCCGCCTTGATTCTTCCGAATTGTATTCGGTAGGCGCCGGCCCATAGCATCGTAGACATCGACCATTTCGTTCTGGCGCAATAAAGGGAATTGAACCCGATAGACGGTTAGCAATTCGTCAAGCGATAATCCAATGGCTTGTGCAACCAAAACATCGATCTCTATCAAAGCTAGCCGCCGGGCGAAATCACTTCGCAGCGGAGTTTTCCACTCCCACCTGTCTGGATCAAGGAGGTTCCACGGCAATTCAAATTCATGGCACAATCTGGGATCAGTGCTAGTCCACGATTCTTGGCGGATGGTTGCGTCGGCGACTCCCTTCCATAGATCGCCATAAGCGCGCGTCAAACAGTTGAGTCGAAGGCCGCGGGCGACAAGCGCAGCCTTCTCCTTTGACCTTATCAGAGGTATTTTCCCAAGTAGGTCAAAAGCGAACCACAATCGCCCACTAATCTTTATCACAAAGTCGACAACGATTGAGGCGCAGGTTGAGCCAAAACAGACCATCAGAGAAGTATCCTTGAAGGTGATGCTACTTATGGCATGTATATGACTTGCGTATAACGGTATTATTGCACCCAAGAACGACCTTTCTGAGTTAATGTTAATCATCTGACGGGATGCATAGCGGTAAAAATCCGTGACTTTCCAAGCTCCATCCGGCCATCTATTGATCTTAAGCTCCAGTGCTCCCCGATCCCCATTCGCATTGCCGGGACGATATACAGCCCGAGGTAAGTAATCTTCGCCGATTTCCATCAGGTCAATTTCATCGTAGGCATTCTTATTTGTGCAAGAGGTTCGTGCAGTGCGGCTGAATGGTGTGCTTACGAAGAGATGAGGACCAGAGAGTACTAAACCACTGGGTGTCAGTGGCTGGTATGAGGGTGAATCTTGTCGTGTTATGATACCGTCACGCTGCGCATTAGCTTCGTGAAACATCTCTGTAACAAAGTACTCTCCGTCTATATCGATCAGACACTGTGGGACCTGAATTATCTTGTCGATCACACCTAGTATCTCACGTGCATGCACCTGCGGCAGTCTGGCCTCTAGCGGCGGTGTTCGAGCTTCATCCAGGAGCTTAGAGAAGACTTGAAGTTCAGTTTCCGTCATTCTCACGACGCGATGGATGTGGGGCCGAGTATCCCAACGGCCATCATCAGTCTTAATTCCAGGTACTGGTTCGTCTGGCCTGTTGTGAGTGAGGCTGGCCGCGATCGTCTGAGGGTGAAAGAGGTTACAAATCATATGAAAATTTACGTGGGACTTGGGTTCACCGGAATAAACCGACAAACAGAAGCGAAGCCGGCCGTGATCATTTGTTCCTGAGAAGAGATTGAGTTCGTTCTCGAATTGATAGTAGGCACGCAATCGCGGGTATACTTCTGATCGTAGCTTTTGTCCGTTCGCATCATTGAAAATCCCTTCTGGATGAAGGTAGGCGACTATTCCATTCTTACTGAGGATGCTCCAAGCTCGCACAATAAAGTTCTTGTACAGATTGGTTTGAATACCTACTAACGTGTTGTACAAGCGTCGTGAGTTAAGAAAGACACCACTTCCCTCTAACTGCCGGAATTGGTCCGCATAAAAGCTACGAGACTCTGTACCCTCAATCAAGGCCACACGACCTTTGTTGAACTCAGCGCTTCGCGCCTCACGTACTCCAAGCAACGGCTCAAGCTCACAGAGAACTGCGGCATCAGCCCATCCCGCCTTTATCCACGGTGGATTTCCAATGATCAGATCGAAGCCATCTCCGTGAGCAAGGGGTCCCAACACTTCTGTGAAGACCAGTTCCCATTGGTGAAACATGTGTTCGTGCGCCCTATCATGCGTAACACTGAACCATGGGACGGAGTCGGCGAGCATTTTAGCGTCAGGCACACGCCCCTCGGCGGCAGCAAGCAATGCATCGATCTCGAAGCCAAGCCGCGCGCTTACGAGCGACCGCTCATTCGGACCGGGCGGTTCGTCGCCCAGCAGCAATCTGACTGATGCCAGGAAGGCTTCACGCGACGGCAAATCAGTCACCCGGTCGAGCGGCCAGAACCACAAAGCGCACCAGGTATCCATCACAAGCTTTAATCGCTGAAAGCTGCCGCTGGCGGCTTCAAGCTCCGCCCTAACCTGTTCCTGCTTTTCCAGCGACGGCCCCTTCGCAATCGCCGCAGCGCTGTTTGAAAGCGTAGGCCATACGGTCGCCGTAGAGTCGGTCTCTTTGAGTGCGCGGGCGCGTCGTTCGGAATATCGCTCCCACTGGCGGTCGATCAAATCGCAAATCGCGACCGCCTCCTTGATCTCGTGATCCGACCACTTTGGTTTGACATGCTCTTTGAGCCACTTCTTTGCCGAGCCACAACGTTCCGGCCAGAACTGACGCATCAGCTTGTCAACGTGAGTCGGAATCATTTCTTCGTCAAAGACTAGGAAGTGGTAGATCTCATTCTTGCCACGCTTCTCTCCCGGCTTGAGCAGTCGAGGGATATCCCCACCGCTTCCGATGTGCTTAGCTTGTAGAAGCTGCTTTTCGGTCCACACCGCGCGGCGCGCGCCAATCAAGCTGTTGCCGCTGCGCAATCGCAATCCAAACCAAGGCGTTGCCCCCGGTCGATATATGTCTCGTCCTCCGCGTTCATCCTTCTTTAGTAACAGCCGGTGTATGCTGCCGAGCCAAAGCGAGAGCGAACCTAGTTCGACTGCTGTCGAGTTGAGGTCCACTCCGTAAGCGTTGCGCGTCGCGATGAAATGCTTAACTCTCCGTAGCTCGTCGCCGTATTGCGCCGGCTCGATGGTTCTGTCCAGTTGCTTCTGTTTCAGCTCGAGATAGCGGTGAGCCAGTTGCTGCGTGGCCTCATTCAAGAACGCGCCGCTGCCCATCGCGGGCTCGCAGATCTTCAGGTCCAGAATTCGGTCTGCATCATCGGGGCAGTAGTCCTTGAGCAACTCGCGAAGTGCCTCTTCCACCAGACAGCGGGCGAGCACCTCGGGAGTGTAGTACGACGCGCTCTGTTCGCGATCAATGCCGTTCAGGTGGAGTATGAATGTACCCTTAGTGTAAATTCGAGCCTTGCCATCTTCGAGCCGTTGGACCTCGTCATTGTTGAATTCGCCGATTCGCTCTTTCGAAACAAACCATGTCGGCGTTTTCTTGTCTAGAAAGTCTCCGCTTGCGGCTTTGACGTGAATCAACTCACCATCGGCAAACATTCCTTTGTAGGAAAGAAGCCCTTCATAGACAGCGCCTAACTGGTTGATGCCCAACTCGGCATAGTTAACTCGGCCAATGGTTCGTGAGCGCTCGTCTTTGCTTAGCGAGAGACGTCCGATGACGCGCTGAAGACAGCGATTGGAGAGCCGCCCGCGATTGAGCAAAGGAGTGCTATCAGGCGCGAACAGTGTTGCAGTCAACGGACGTATCCAAAATGTCTTGGCCTCGGCTGACATTCCGAGGGTGAATTGCTCCGTTGCATTCGGATCGAAGTCCGGATGGAAGCCCTGATGAATCAGCCTGAACAGTTGCTTCAAATGCTCGTGAAAGTACGTGCCGCCCTCGGTCGCGGCAGTCAACGGGACCTGTTCTAAATCCCGGAGCGATTCGAGGCTATAGCCCAGCCGATAAGTGTCGTCGTCGATCGGGAGGATCTCAAGCTCGCCACCACGGGCCTCTGCATACAGACAGAACAACAGGCGGTAGACAAACACCAACGCCTCGCGCTTGAGGTACTCGGGGGTAATTTCGTAGGTGCCGTCATCGAGTTGTTCCAGATCAACCTTTATTGGATCACCATTCGAACGCAGATCATCAGGCCTCAGACGCAAGAGGTTCCGTTTCTGGCGTTCGGTTCGATCGGTGGCCCATTCGTTGACGAGGAGCTCGATCGCTTCACGTACGGCGTGCTGCAGATTCTCGGTAACTCCGTGGGCGAAGCGGTGACTCTGTTCTTCGATTCTATCAAGCAAGACCTGATCCGACTCGCCGCCCGGACAAAGTGTCTCTGCCGAGATGAACGCCGCGATGTGATTGAAAGTGTCTCTCTCCTTGCGGCCGAATGCGTCATCGAGATCGAATGAAAGATACCGGCCCTGGGCGAAGGTGTTACGGTCTAGCAAAAGCACCTGACTGCCCGCAAGAAAGAATATCCATCGAGGCCCGTCTTCTTCGGTGAACACACGTGCAATGCATCGGCTCCAGTCGCCCTCGCACAGCGAGTGCTCTGACGCATTGGCTAGTTGCGTCTTAGCCGGCGCAAAGCCGAGCGGGTCTTCGCTGGGCACCCCTTCCCTCAGGCTGCTATCAGGAAGAGCAAAATGAGTTTCGCAGATGACCAGCCATGGTCGGTTGTAGCGACTGACGCTGCCCAACGCCGGAACAAATTTCTTTTCACCCTCGACAGGAAAATCAGAGCGTTGCAGACGCTCGTAACCAAGGGCTTGCAAGAGGTGACTGTGCCAGCCAGCCACTTCGTCGCCTGCAAGGGAGCGCCGCGCTGGGCCTTCTTCGTCGAGAGCCTCGGTCTTGGCTCGGAAATAGAGTTGCGCCAGGGATTGCAGCCTGCGCGGCGACGCGTTCGACCCCTGCTCCTTCCATTCGGCGGTGAGGCCAGCGACGTCTTTGGAGAAAGTGCTGTCCAGATAGTGTGACGAGTAGTATTCGCCAACATTAATGATTGACGTATCCAGAGGCATTCAGTTCTTACCTTCGATAACCAGGAGCAACTGCGTAGACGGTTCGGCCACAGCAGTGAAATAAGTGTCGCGCCAGTTCTTCGCGCGATCAGCCAGATAAGCTTCCATGTCTTCGAGTTGTCTCTTGTATCCGCGGGCGCGCGGATGAGTCTCGCCAAGCTGGTCAATCTTCGATTCCAGCAGCTCTCGTCGTCTAGTTTGCCAATTGCGCAGTCGGCGTTCTTCAACGCGAAGGGGCTTCTTCAGTTCGTCCTCGCGCTTCTCGCGCAGCACCTTCATATGTTGCAGACTGGTTTCCACCGCAGCGGGAATCAGTATCTGTGCTGCTTCCAGATTCCCGGACTGGCCCTCGTTAATCAACCGATCAAACCCCGCCGCTTCGAGCGCTTCGCGCAACGACCGATGCTGGAATGTTCCCCCCTTGCGGAACGAGATAGCATGGGCATCGACTACGAGCGGAGCGCCGGCCCGAGAACTCACCTGGCCGATGAAGCAAAAGCAAAGCTCGCCGGGATCGAGGTTACGTGACATTATCAGAGGACACTCGCCGCGCTGCATAAGCATCAGCAATCGCTCGGTTATCCATTGGAGAATCGGGTGCTGGTCTGAGCACAGAAGTTCTTTCGACCAATAGCCTGACGTGTTACGCGCGGCCTTTATCGCCATCTCTACCTGCTCGGCATCATCGGTGAGTCGAAACTGATTATTCTCGGGCCAGGACTCACCCGGAATCGCCGTTGATCCGAAGATCACGTCGCCTCGTTCATCGGGGGCACCAAGGCGCCGCCGGAGGTCCTTTGGAGCCGTAAAAAGAATCAGCTTGCCCGCTTCGTCTACCGGCATATAGTCCTGATTGCTCTCAGCCAGGAACCGGTAGCCTTCCAGGAAAAATCGTTTGTCGCCGTAGAGTCGAAGGCGTGATGTCTCCTCGACTGCAACGTCGGCGGGTGGGGCCGTTGGTTCATCGGTCTCGCCGAGTAGGAACTTGAGGAAGTCCGCTTGATGCGCAGGGTTCGCGTTGCTTAGCATCGCTTCGAGGTCTGCGGCTTCGGCTGTAGCTGATGTGGCGGGCTTCTCAAGGACGTTTATGTTCCCCTTCAATAGACCTGCTTCAGCTATGTATCGTTCTTCGGCTTCGGGATCGTAGAGTTTCAACACTGTCTCACCCTGACGAGTTGAGCGGTTTATCTCTTCAACTTTAGTGATGAGCCTCTCGAATATTGTTTCGTCGCCCTTCAGAAGAACCTGAGTTGTCTTTACCATGAGGTAGCGGAGAACTGGCTTCTCCGTTTGGCCAAACCGGTCTATTCGGCCGTTGCGCTGGATCAGAGTGATGATCGACCAGGGCAGGTCGTAATGGATGATGTTGTGACATTCATGATGGAGATTGACGCCCTCGCTCGCAACGTCTGTCGCCAGCAGCATTCTAATCGCCGCCGATCCGGTGCCAAACGCTTCGATGGTCTTCATCAAATGTATATCGGGGCAGGAGCCATTAATGGTTGCCAGTGCTTGTTCTGGCTGATCTTCAAACTTGTCGCTGTACTTCAGCTTGAAATCAGCAGCCAACGCTGCAGCGAGCGCGTCTTGCGTTTCACGGTATTCAGTAAAGACCAGTACGCGCGGGCTTGATGCCGACCCGTCCCAGCCCAGGTCTTTAAGCTGTCGCTTGAGTAATTGGTATCGAGACGACTCGCGAAGTGCCAGTTTCAAGAGCGCGCCGTCGATGCTTTTCAAGTGCGGCAACTCAAGACTGTCGGCATCGCGAGCCTCGACATTATGCATTCGCTTCTGCAATGTGGAGCGGCAGGATTCAGGGCTCGAAAGGAACTGCTTGTAGATACCGTATTGCAACAGCGGGTCAATCTCATCGTTTGTTTTCTTACTTCCGGTACTCGCCTTCCGCAGTTGAGCCAGCACTTCGAAGACCTTTTCTTCCGCTGGCGTCGCAGCAATGGTCGTCTCTGCAATTGGAACAAGCAATCGATCCGTGAGATTTTCGCCGGCGTCTTCGCGCACATCCTCTTTGAAGCGCATCAAGAAGAAACCCTTGATGTCGGCCGCTTCGTACCCGCGGAGGTCAGGATCGGGAATCGCCGAGGGATCAAGCAGCGAAATCAAGCGTCCGAATGTTTCGCGCTTTCCGTTGTGGGGAGTCGCCGTCGTAAGCAGCATACTATCAGTGCGGCTCGAAAGAAGCCGGGCGAGCCGGTGGCTAAGATGCCGCTCCGGGACGCTCGCGCCAGCTACGTTGTGCGCTTCGTCGATCACTACACAATCCCAACGAGTGTTTTCGAGAAAGTGTCGATAGCTTCCAACATTCTTCAGCGTGTCCATGCTGATGATGATGCGGTGATAAACCTCGAACGGGTTCTTGTTTGCCGGGATTCTCAATCTCAAACGAGCTATGCCTTCGGAGTCGAGACGTACGAGAGGAATGCCAAAGCGATTCCATAGCTCCGATTGAAATTGCGTCAGCATTGATTTCTTCGCCAGCACCAGAATTCGATTTGCACGTCCTCGGCGCATCAACTCAGACAAAATCATCCCAACCTGAATAGTCTTGCCAAGCCCGACAGCATCGGCGAGCAAGAGTCGAGGCCTGAGCTGCTTCAACGCCCACTCAACTGTCTGTGTCTGAAACTTCATCGGCTGGAACGCGCCCATACCAACGAGGTCGGGAGTAATTCCCGTTGCGGGCATCTGTCGGAGTTGCGCCTCCAGGAACAGCTTCGACAGCCGGTAGCCACTGGAGGAGTCCTTAACGAGCTTTGTGTTTCGCGGGTCAACAGGTTCGATCCCGTCGAGCTGCGTCAGGAAAATTGCTTGATGCCCGCGAACTAGATCATCCGCTCCGACACAGTGTACGGCGTGATGCCGATGAGCGTGATCAGAGAATTCGACCTTAGTTATCAGCCATTCTGCATCACGACAGAGGACCCGCATGCCTGGTGGAGGGCTACGCCGTTAGACATCGTCGTAGTCCTCAGGGTTAAGGCAAAGCTCATCGAGTTGAGCAAAACGAAGACAGGAGTTCAGCACCTCCGCATCGTCCTCGAATCCAATCGGTGAGCTGAAGTCTGGTTCCTGATCGTCGGCCTGCGCGAAGTACAAGATTGCTGCGGCGAGCCAATGGCGCGCGACCATCGACAAGTTTTCCCACTCAGAAGCGGCCGCAATAATCGAGTCGCGGATTGCCGCCGCCAAGCGCACGTTGTTCAGGCGGTTTGCCTGATAGATTCTGGAGGCGCGTTCCAAATGGCCCTCGGTCAAATTGAGTAATTCATCCAATGCGAGTGAATCTGCGGCGCGCATGTATTCTTCAAGGCGAGCGAACTGTGACCGGCTTAACCCAGATGGATGCAACTCTAGCTGTTCTGTCATTCGGACTATTCTTCTCCAGTTTCCGCGAATAAATTCAACCTTCCACAACAGAACCAATTCTGGCGAAATGCAAGTCTAGCGACGCGACAGCGCCAGCACGCCTTATAACGCTTCGGACTGACTCGAAGCTTCTAGTGCTCGACACGCCCCCTCACGACAAATCGCGCACCGAGATGACATTAGGACTTCGGGCAGAGAAGTTCATGGTCAGAAGCGGTCGAAGCCTCCGGACCAAATCGCCTCCCGGTGCGTGGGAGAAAGCATCGCGGTCGCCGATGATTATCAGTTTACCTTTGGCCCTACTAATAGCCACGTTTGTAAGCCGGTCACCAGTGGCTTGGCGATACAACCTTCCAATGCTATGGTTTCGCGTCTCAACGAGATCCCAGATGATCACGTCGCTCTCGGATCCCTGGAACGCATGCACAGTACCGACGTTTATCCGCCGTGCGGCTTCCTTGGGTAGTGATTCATCCCTCAGCCTCTTAATTAGTGAAACCTGTGCGCGATACGGAGTTACGATTCCAACTGAGAGTTTTTCATCCTCCTTCACGCACGAGTAAGCAGCCTTCACGGATTCTTCCGCTGATCTCTTGTTGCACCGTGATCCAGACTCGGTTTGCTCGACGTGGCTCCCGTCTTCCTTAAGGAGCAATACGAAAACAGCCGCAGTTCCTGGGAGTGGCTTGAGTCGAGTAGCAGTAAGCGCAAGAGGCGGCACCGCTGTTCTAAGTTTACCTTGATAAAAAATATTGTTAATAAGCTGACATATACTTTCGTGCATCCGCCGTTGAGTTGTGAGCATCGTCAGAGCTGGATGCGAGAGCTTGTCCGAAATTCCTGTCAGGTCGAACCCGTTACGATGTAGCCAACGTTGCGCTAGCTCCGACTTGGACAGCGCTATAGGTCCGAGCTGTTGGAAATCTCCCGCTACCACAAATCGGTCTCTAGCA
>Ga0066687_10000071_pt1 | contig 27569 bp, 24 predicted proteins | sample GraSoiAngelo_136_FD_65630 | JGI IMG/M metagenome (GOLD analysis project Ga0066687, IMG submission 65630) | Grasslands soil microbial communities from the Angelo Coastal Reserve, California, USA - 14_0929_09_20cm | ecosystem: Environmental > Terrestrial > Soil > Grasslands | place: USA... | reverse complement strand
CAAGTGTGCTCAACGACGAGAGCTTCAAAAAAATCTCCGCGATGGAAAAACTGGCGCGAAAGATCCTGGCGCATCTCGGCGGCGATGTGGTGGAGCCAAAGGATGAAAAAGAAACCGTGTCGGTTCCCGATGCGATCGATCAAATGATCATCGCCGCGGAAAACATCAAAAAGCATCTGACCACCGACACGCGCTACGTTGTTTCGACCGAGATGATAACGGAATCGAATCAGATTATTCATCTGGCCCAGCACCTCCGCCGAGGTTCAAAACACGGTAATTGATGCCTATTTTGAAGCAAGAGAAAGGACCCGGGTTCCCCTCAAAGGGTGTCATCGCGCTAAGCATCTGGCTGGTTGCCCTTTTAGCGACCGCTTCGGTACCAGGCAAATCCGCGCCGTTACATCTTCTTCAAAAGAACGACGATAAAAAGCAGGCGGAAAAGGACCAGGCGGTCCGGCTTCATTCAGATCTCGTAGTGGTAAACGCGACCGTCACTGACCAACAGGGCCGCTTCATTCACTCTCTTAAAGCCGGCGACTTCGTGTTGCGGGAAGACAACGCCAGACAGTCTATTGAATCGATCGAAGCCGCCGAAGCATCCTTCGCGGCCGCGATACTGGTCGATATGAGCGGCAGCATGGAATATAAGTTCGGAATGGTGCGTGGCTCCGCGGCCGCCTTCATCGAGCATATAGGAGAGGATGACCAGGTCGCGGTTTACGGATTCAATGACAAGATCAGACAATTCCAGGATTTTTCCAACAATCACTACATAACCGACTACATCTGGGATGCCGAAGCGAAGGATGACACTCGTTTGTACGACTGCATAGATACCGGTATCGAAGCTCTGTCGAAGCGGCCCGAGAAACGTCGAGCGATCTTGCTGATTTCGGATGGATGGGACAACACGAGTCACAAGGCCTCCATGGACTCGGTGATGAAGAAGGCGTTAAGCGCGGGTGTTGTGATCTACAGCGTGGATTTGATCGAAGATGAATTCCTGCTCGGGGGCGGCTCCGCCGGCCCAATGTTAAGACGAGGGCGCGCGGAAATGCAGGAGTTTGCGCGGCAGACCGGCGGCCGCTACATACATTCGCCGCAGGGCGACAAAATCGAGGAAGCATTCACCGGGATAGTCGACGAGCTGCGCAATCAATATACGCTCACCTACTACACTACCAACGAGAAACGCGATGGGCGCTGGAGGACATTGAGCGTCAGCCTGGCGCGTTCGGGGGCCGCGATTCGGACTCGCCGAGGCTACTACGCGCCGAAAGGCTAGCTGGTACTCACGAGCTTTCGCCGCAGACGCCACATTGTGAGCGGCATCGCTACCCACGCGGAGCGAGGAAGCCTCAAAAGATATTCCTTCAACTCGGTTTTCTCCGAGGAATCAAGAGCAATCTCGCAGGACCATCGGTCGAGTTGCTGATTGATCCGCTGAAGCTCCGCCGCCCCGGTCGATGCCTCTCCCGAAATCGCAAGATGCTCGAACATTCCAGACTCGATCAGTCCTTCTCGTAGATGATTGTTCAAATGTCGAATCAATCGGTCTTTAGCCGACAAGATACGGCCGTCGAGAAGATGATCCATTTCATCGATAATCGGGCACGCGGATTCGCAGGATGCTCCGGCATCGACGGTCTTGTCGTTTGCCGCGCCGCCGGTTAACGCAAACAAGAGCAGGTTGAGTTCTTTATAAGAAAAGGTCGAGGCCAATACGTCCATTACCTCTGATTGAACTCGGTCCCGGTCATGCCTACAAGCTCCCGTATTCGGAACTCGGCGCCCGTAGCTTCGGCAATTCGGCGGCATTCTTCGAGGTCGATGTTAGGCAGGCGAACCACGGACATTGTTACCCTGATCCCCCTGCTTGCCGCGGCTCGGGCAAACTCGAGCGCGCCGTCGTACGCGAGATCCGGCCAATCAGAGCGAACTATTCTCTCGTACTGTTCGCGATTCGGTGCATTCAGGCTCATTGAAATCTCGTCAATGACTCCCGCGAGCTCCGGAGTTATATCGCGGCCGTGCAAAAGCGAGCCGTGACCGATCGAATCCAATCTGGTTCTTCCGCCGCGCGTCTTGACCGCGGCCGCGACCTCCTTCAGCACATCGAGCTTGATCGTCGGTTCGCCGTAGCCGCAAAACACTATTTCGCGATACTGAGTAGGATCGCCGATCGCTTCGATTACTTCGGCAGCCGACGGCTCCTGGTCTTCAGTCAGGCCGAGGTAGTAGCCCGAAGCAACCGGATCGTCCACTCTCGTGCAGAAGGCGCACAGGCTCGTGCAACGATTCGTCAGATTCACGTAGAGGCCGTCGCGGATTTGATAGACGATTGTGCGCTGTTTGGCCGCCTCGGTCTGTTTCCAATCGCCGAGCCGGAAGAGACGTTTGAAATTGACGGAGGTTATTCGGCCGACGTCTTCAACCGTCAGGTTGCGCAGCTCGGCAATCCTGCGCGCCGCTTCAACGACAAAGGCGGGCTCATTCCTCTTGCCCCGGTGAGGCTCCGGAGTAAGGAATGGACTATCGGTCTCTATGAGAAGTTTTTCTATAGGCAGGTGTTTGACGGTTTCACGCAAACCGGACGCGCTCTTGAACGTGATCACGCCCGATAGCGAAATGTAGAAGCCGAGCTTGATCGCTTCCTCGGCGAGGTTTCGGCTTCCAGCGAAGCAATGAATGATGCCCGGCAGTTTGGAGCCCTTCCATTCCTCTTTCAGAATCGCGATCGTATCGTCTTCGGCTTCGCGAGTGTGAATGACGGCCGGCAGTCCGCGATCTCGCGCCATTTGCAACTGTCGCCGAAACGCGGCCCTCTGAATTTCGCGCGGAGAGTTGTCGTAGTGATAGTCGAGCCCAATCTCCCCCCATGCAATCACCTTTGGATGCGACGCAAGATCGGCGAGCCTGGAATAAAGGTTCTCGTCCAGGAGCTTTGCTTCATGCGGATGTACGCCAACCGTCGTGTAGATGAAGTCGTGTTGCTCGGCCACGCCGAAGGCAGCCGCATGCGAGTCGCGGCTCACGTCTCCGTCGCCGACGTCTACAATAATCTCGACGCCGCTATCGACCGCGCGTTGTATCGCGAGGTCGCGGTCGGCATCGAAATCTTTCATCTCGATGTGTGAATGGGAATCGATATACATCTCGAATCGAGATGTATCATAACAAACGCAGCCGCAATTGTAAGCTCAGTCCTCCGCCAGACCGGTCATCCTTTCCAGCCGAATGCGAAAGACGATTGGAGGCGCAAACAAACCGCTGTTCGCCGAGATTGATTCCGCCGGTGTTAGCTGTGGAAAGCGCTCCAATAGCTTGGTCAACAGGCGCTCTCGTTCTTCGGGATCTTTTATCTCTTCGTACCCGCCGAACCCGATTGCGCTCCTCCAGTGATATCCATCCCGTATCTCATCGACCTGCACGCAGGCTCTAGGATTCGCTCGCAATGCGTCTACCTTCAGGCCGGGCATCGTGTGGCCGTAGACACTGTCATCTTCAAACAGGTAGCTAATCGGTACGACGTAGGGTTCGTTTCCTGTTATGCAGCCTAGCCGGCCGATCCGGCATCTCTCCAGCAAGCTGCGGGCGTCTTCGGGGGAAAGCGTCTTAATCATGGCTCCTCTCTCTACTCGCGCACTCGAACTATTTCAACAGAGCACTTTGCATGAGACATCACAGCCTGGGATACCGAGCCGAGCCACAGCTTCTTCATTCCGGAGTATCCGTGTGATCCGACGACTATCAGATCGGCCTGCCATCTCTCCGCTTCGTTGAGGATCGCATCTCTGGGATTGCCTCTCACGGTCTCGCTGGTAATCGTCAGGCCCGGCCGCCTTGCGGTCGTGAGTCTTGAAAGAGCCTTATCCATCACCGCGCCTGCGTGATCCTTTGCCGCCTTGTCGGCCTCTTCCCAGTAATTGTCGGGGAGCGCCCATGCCTCGGCCATTGGCGTCACCATGGGCTCGATCACCGAAAGCACGCGTATCACGCTTCCCTCGGGCCACGGCCTTCTCGCCGCCTCTTTGACTGCTGCCTCGCTGCAGTCCGAACCGTCTACCGCCAAGAGAATTTTCATAGTTAGTCTCCTGTCCTTGATAATGTCTGCAACTACACCTTCCTGAAAGCAATAGGCGTGCCTTGTGGATAGACCCTACAGGAGCGCGATGAGCGCCTGTGTACCTTTATGCAACGTTCCATCGTGTGAGTAATACCGCACGAATCAGGGAGAAATTCCCCAGTTGTTTATTTATACCCGGTCGTTACCTGGAGCGAGAAAGGCAGTTGAGCGCTACGGCTCTGGTGTGTCTGGAAGCTTCTTCATTCGATATCGAAGCTGGTCTCTGGAGATCCGCAGCAAGTCCGCGGCGCGGGTCTGGTTGCCTCCGCTTCGAGCAAGCGCCTGCTTTACGAGTGAGAATTCAACCTCGTCGAGCGCGACTCCATCCGGAGGCAGAGGGAAGAGGCTCGCGAGATCGTCCGATGTCGCTTCGGCAGTTCCGGTTTTTCTCGCCAGATCGGAGGGCAGGTATCGTGTTGTAATCACGTCTCCATCTTCGAGGATGCTGACGCGCTCGATCACATTTCTCAGCTCGCGGACGTTGCCGGGCCAGCTATATCTCCGAAACAGGGAGGCGACTTCGCTCGTCAAACCGCTGATGCGCTTACCGAGCTTTTCGTTGAAGCGCGCTATGAACTGGTGGGCCAGAACGATCACATCGTCTCCGCGATCGCGAAGCGGAGGCACGTCCAACTGAATTACCGAGAGTCGATAAAAGAGATCGACCCTGAATCTGTTCGCTTCGCTCTCGCTCCTTAGATTGCGGTTGGACGCGGCGATGACTCGAACATCCAGCGGAAGATCCTTGAGCCCGCCCACGCGCCTGAAGCTTCCCTCTTCAAGTACTCTGAGCAGTTTCGCCTGAAGACTGAGTTCAAGCTCGCCTATCTCGTCCAGGAAGAGCGTCCCGCTTTCGGCCTGCTCCAGGAGCCCTTCCTTTTTCGCGCGCGCGTCGGTGAAGGCGCCCTTTTCATAACCAAACAACTCGCTTTCAATTAATGTTCCGGGTATCGCCGCGCAGTTGATCGCCACGAAAGGAGAGGTCGCTCGGCGAGACGTGTAATGAATCGCCTTGGCGAGAAGATCTTTTCCGGTTCCGGACTCGCCCTGCAGCAGAACCGCGGAAGCCTCGCTGGCGGCCACCTTCCTGCCAAGCGCCAGCAATTCGGTCATCGCGGGCGATGAACCTACCATCTTGTCGAAGCTGAATCGGCTCGCGCGCTCGCGGCGAACGGTGGTCACTTCCTTTCGAAGCTCTCCGGCTTCCAACCCATTGCGAATCGTCACCCGTAGTTCTTCCGGATTAAAAGGCTTGCCGATAAAGTCGTATGCTCCGCCGCGCAACGCGCTGATCGTATCTTCGACCATGACGTTCGCGGTTATCATTATCACAACTGCTTGCGGGTTGCGGCTCTTGATCTCCCTTAGCGCGTCGAGACCCGAGCCATCCGGAAGATTTATGTCCAGCAGAACAGCGGCCGGTTGCTCCGCGTCAAAGGCGGCCAGCGCTGCTTCGATAGTCGACGCCTCAACGAAGCTATAATCCCAAATACGCAGCGCCTCTGTGAGAGACCACCGAATACCTTGCTCGTCATCTACAACCAGTATCTTCTCTTTAGCCATTGGAGAATCACGATTCAGTTTGGATTCCGTGCTTGCCGCGAGGGTTGAATACTATCATCGGCGCTGAGCACCAACAACAACCGTTAAGTCAATCAGCCCGCGTCTTGACATCGGAACTCGCCTATCATAGCTTGTTGCTCACCGAATGCAGTGGAGAGAGCCTGAGCGGCGCCGGCGGGCATGGTTTCGCCGGAACAGCCGCGGGTATCTATTTTGCAAAATCGACAATAAAGCTTAAGAGGGAGGCAACATGCCAAGCCGCTACGCGAAAGTGATTGCGTTGATCGCCGCGTTGCTCGCTTCGTCAGTGGGCGTAAGCGCGCAGGGCCCGCGAGGGGAGAAGATCGACCTCGATGCTATTAACAAGATAAAAGAAGAGGGGATGAAGCATTCTCAGGTGATGGACACCCTGAGCTACCTGACCGACGTTTATGGACCGCGGCTGACCGGTTCTTCAAACATAAGAGCCGCAAACGAGTGGACCAAGAAGAAGCTGGCGGAATGGGGGCTTCAAAACGCCCATCTCGAAGCGTGGCCGTTTGGACGGGGTTGGTCTCTCGAAGGCTTTGCCGCAAACGTAGTATCGCCTCAGTTCATTCCGCTGATCGCGTACCCAAAGGCCTGGACACCCAGTACGAATGGAAGGGTTCGCGGTGAGGCCATCTACCTGGATGCTAAGACGCCGGCCGACGTCGACAAGTATAAAGGTAAACTGAAGGGCGCGATCGTGCTCATCTCGCCGGTTCGCGAAGTGAAGGCGCATTTTGAATCCCTTGGCCATAGAACAACCGACGAAGAGTTGTTGAAGCTCGCGGACGCCGATCTTCCCGGAGCGGGACAAGCCGGCGGGCGCAGATTCGAGATGTCGCCGGAGCAGAGGGCCGAAGCCGAGCTCAACAACAAGAAGTGGCAATTGGCGGCGGCCGAAGGCGCAGCCGTTGTTCTCGAGCCAGGACGCGGCGACGGCGGAACGATCTTCGTTCAATCGGTCAACATACCTGCTCCCCCGGACACTCCATTCGATCGGAGACCCCGGGCTTACGCGAAAGACGCGCCTGCCATCGTGCCGCAAGCCGTCGTAGCGGTGGAGCACTACAATAGAATGATTCGCATGATCGAGAGGGGCGCGAAGGTACAACTGGAAGTCGAAATCAAAGCGCGCTTCCAGGATGAGGATCAATCAAGCTACAACATAATAGCCGAGATTCCGGGCGCCGATCTGAAGGACGAGGTTGTAATGCTCGGCGCGCATTTTGATTCCTGGCATTCGGGAACGGGAGCGACCGATAACGGCGCGGGCTCGGCTGTTTGTCTCGAGGCGGTGCGAATTATTCAGGCCTTGGGCCTGAAGCCTCGGCGAACAATTCGAATAGGCCTCTGGAGCGGCGAAGAAGAGGGGCTCCTCGGCTCGCGCGCGTATGTGAGCGAGCATTTCGGCAAGCGAACCGATTCGCCTCAACAGGGACAGCGAGGCGCCGGCGGGGGGACCCCAACGTTCGCTCTTACTCCGGAACAGGCAAAGGTCGCCGGATACTTTAATCTCGACAATGGAACCGGCAAGATTCGCGGCGTCTACATGCAAGGAAACGATGCCGTGAGACCGATCTTTCGCGCGTGGCTGGCTCCATTCAAGGACATGGGGGCTACTACATTGTCGCTCTCGAACACCGGTGGAACGGACCATCTTTCGTTTGATGCGGTAGGCATACCGGGCTTTCAGTTCATTCAGGACCATATTGAATACGAGACAAGGACGCATCATTCGAACCAGGACGTCTACGATCGGATTCAAGAAGATGACATGAAGCAGGCTGCCACGATCATGGCGGCGTTTGTTTATAACACGGCGATGCGTGATGAAAAGCTTCCTCGGAAGCCTTTGCCCGGCGCCGCTTCCGCGCAAGCAGCACGGTAGCGTAAGCATTCGGTGTTTCACCGCGGTCTGTAGAACTAATGTAGGGGCGGCCAGAGACGGCCGCCCCTACTTTTTTAGACGTTCCGCAATTTTCTTATTTCGTGTCGATGTTTTACGCGGTTTCGATGATCCTGATGTGGTAGCCCGAGGCGCCGCTCGGTATAGGAGGAGCAAGGCTGCTGGTCTGCACGATCCCGCGTCCGTCGGTTGCCCTGACCACTATCGAGTGTTTTCCGCGAACGCTCGGAGTCCAATCTTTTTTCCACAGCACCCAACTAAACGGGGACAATCCAGGTTTGACATCCGCTAGCTCCCAGTTCTTTCCACCGTCGGTTGAGATCTCCACTTTACTGATCTCGCGATCGCCCGCGAACGCGATCCCGCAGATTGTAGCTGCGCCGCTTGCGGCCGAGTTCGGCGCGTCGATCCTCGACATCGTCTTGTATTCCGCCCGATCGTCCCATCCGCGCTTTTGCCAATAACCTTTGAAGTCGTAGTTAACCAGTTCGATTCGCGTGATCCACTTGACGTTCTTCATTCCGAATATTCCGGGCACAATCAAGCGGAGCGGAAACCCGTGCGTAGTGTTCAGGAGCGCGCCGTTCATCTCGTAAGCGAGCATTACTCCATCTCTCATCGCCCGTTCGAGCGGAATCGAATCCGAGTATTTATCAGCCGCATGAAGGACCAAATCAAGGGCGCCTTCTTTTACCTGAGCCTGATTCAACAGTTCTTTGAGCGGCGCTCCTCTCCACAGCGCATTACCTATCAGATCGCCTCCGACTTCGTTGCTTATGCACTCGAGGGTCGCATATTGCTCGACGGCCGGAAGCGCTCTCAACTGATCGAGCGTGAGACTGAGAGGGTTCTCAACCTGTCCGCCGATCTCCAGCTTCCATCTCCTGATATCGACATCGGGATCATAGGGATTTTTGGATACCTGATAGAAGTCCGGATTAGGAGTCACTTCAATCGCAAGCCCATCGATATTCGGGAATACACCCGTGCCTTTCCTGATCCTTCCCGAACCTCCTTCAAACCAACTTGAAAAAAGGGCGCCGCAAATATCATAGACCCCGACTGCTAACACAGAAGCGCCTATCCATTTCACAATACGACGGCGGCTAACGTTGTCAGGCGCTAGCCGCATCGCTATCGATCCGGGAGGGGCGGAACTGGAAAACCATCTCGAAAGGACCGACAGCGTGACTGCGTAAGCAGCACACACGATCGTTACCGCGACCGTAGATATAATCGATCCCTGTCGCAACTCCCTTCCAAGCAGTCCTCCGCCGAGCAGCGGAATCAGGAAAAACAGATTCAGTAGGCTAAGACCCGCGGCGAGAGTCAGGAGCCTTGTGCGATTCGACAGGATGCGCAGGCGCAGCGACAGAACGCCCACGGCTACTAGGAAAAGGCCGTATAAAATCACGCATCCGATAAACCCAAGTTGTTTAGCGAATGCTCCGAAGAAGCTTACCGCAAATTCGACGAGCTCGATTGGCAGGACTTCGAATAGATAGTCGGCGAGGATTTCCGGTACGAGCGGCGCTCCAAGAGCGAATCGAAGGATTAAGCTGATGATAGTAGCGGCTACAGCGGCGAGGATCGCGGCTTGAAGTTCCGCTTCCGCCTTTGTCACCGGCTGAGCCTCGCGACCCTCGATGTTCAGTTGAAGATAATCCATGAGCCTCAACAGCGGGGGCCGTAGCATCGGGCTTAACTAAGCGGCGTCCGTCAGCAAGCGTGCATTAGCAGCACGGGGCTTCATCAGCGCATCGCGAGCCCTAACCCTGTCCCCCGCTTCCCTACAACGCTGCTGTTTCATCTTCGAGTTGCTCGCGAACCAGCCGAGTCATCACTTCTCGCAGAGGCTCGCCGGTCCCGGCCAGGACGAAACCTTCATCCGTGGGGTCGAACTTGAAACTCGAAACGCGCGCGGAGACCCAGATCTGTTTCGCGGATGAATTTGGGCTGACGATGAATTTACCGGGCTCCCCTTCTTCAAAGGTAACGGTCAGGACGCCTCCCTGAACCTCGACGTCGATGTCGCGCTCTTCAGCCAATCGTTCAAAGGCGTCTTCCAAGTCGCTGATCGCCTCTTCTACTCTGCTCTGAAACACGTTTTCGTCCATCTTCTCTCCGCTGGGCTGAATTGAAGGAATTATGAGTCACCGTCAGGCCGGGTTCAACTCGCGTCGGCGAAGCGGGATCTACGGCAAGACCAGCTATGTTGTTTTGCGGCGAATTAAGCGTGTAGAGACTTCTCATTACTGAGTGAGCTTCTTGATCATATTAATGGCATTTTCGTTATGCGGGTCGAGATCGAGCGACTTCTTGTAGTTGGCGACCGCAAGCTCCTTGTCGCCCTTGATCATGTAGGCTTCGCCCAGGCTGTCATACACGTTTGAAGAACTCGGATACAGCTCGGCGTTCAACTTCAGAATCGCTATTGCTTCTTCAAACTTCTTCTCCTCGAGGAATGAGTATCCGATGCTGTTGAAGCGCTCTTCCTCGACCGCTGCATTGGCCGGTTTCTGTTTCTTGATCGTCCGATACGCCTCGATCGCCTCGCTGATTTGTCCGGCGGCCAGTTTTTCGTATGGTATCTTCGCATCAGGAGCCATTCGGCTGGCGATGCTTGCCCTGCCTTCGAATCGAATCTGTATCGACTCGAACTTTCCACCGGCTCCTCTCAGGAAAATGTATGAGACATCTTGATCCCTGCGAATGAATCCTGTTTCGGAGATCGGCAACAGCTCAAACCGTGGCGAGAGAGTTGGCTCGCCGAACACCTTTCCGCCTTCCCTTGTGACTGTAAGCACGCGGTCCGGGCTTACCAGGAATCTTCCCGTGTACTCATCAAGCTTCGCGGTATCAACCGACACCACGGCGTTCGGTTTCGGCAGATACTCATCCCACTGATACTCGTTTGCGACCGACCGCAGGATTTCAGCCATGATCTGGTCGTTGTCGGAGTTGACCATAATCACGGCGCCGTAGCCTTTTTCCTTATGAACGAGCAGCGTCGCTCGAAATCCTTCATCGGCGCCGTTATGCCCGAAGTAAGTTGTGCTGCCATGTTTCTCGACAAAAAAGCCGAGACCGGCAGCCGAATCGGGTATGAAGGGCGTGACCATCTTGGCGATCATCTCTTTCGAGAGCACCTTGTTCGATCTGCCCGCCAGTGAGAGTTGTACTTCTATCGCAAACTTCGCCAGATCACTTGGCGTTGTCCAGAGCCCCGCCGCGGCCATCTCAGGATAGATGTGAATCTTCCCATTCACCGGCTTGCCGTTGGGGCGATGACCCGAAGCGGCCTTGGGCCTGATCTCATCGGGCAGCGGCTGCGCATAAGTGCTGTTGGTCATCTTGAGCGGACCCAGCACTGTTTCGCTCCCGATTTGAGGATAGGGCTTCTTTTCGATGTCCATTATCGCGAGCTGCGCGATTGTTACTCCGCCTCCCGAGTACCTGAACTTCGTGCCGGGTTCAAAGTCAACGCGCACCGGCGCCGTATTGGTCGGGGGAGCGCCGTCGAGGACCTGAGGCAGGGTTGGAATTCGCTCGCCCGGTGCATAACCCGGAAATCCGTGAACGGTCAGTCCTCCCGTGTGACTCAAGAGGTGCGCAAGCGTCACCTTTTTCCTCGCGGTGAATTCGTTGTCCGGGAGTTTCCACGAAACCAGCTTGTCATTGATATTCTCTTCGAGCGAGATCTTGCCCTCGGCAACCTTCTTGAGCGCGACCATGGCCGCAACAGGCTTGCTTATCGAACCGGCTTGAAACAACGTGTCCGTAGCGGCGGGCTCATTAGTTTCGATGTCCTTAACTCCGTATGCCTTCGCCCATTCGACCTTGAAATTGTTGATCACCGCTATGCTGACGGCCGGCGCCTTGTAGTGCTTCATCCGGTCCTGAATGGACCAACCGGAATCGCCTTTGACCAGCACCGCGGGCAGGAGTCCGTTCTCGACGTTCCTTATGCGAGTTTCAAGGGGGACGGTCGCGGTTTGTTGGACAGGTTTGTTTCGAGCCTTCGAAGGCGACTGGCAGGGTGTGATTTGCGCGAGCAGAAGAACCGCGAGAAGCGAGTTGAGGAGCCTTGATTTCATGAAACCTCCGTTCTTAGCCGGAGGCCAAGTCTACTCCACGAAGCGGGAATCAGGGAATAGCAGCGCCAGAGTGGACATTTTTTCGATCCGCAACAGCGGAGCCGATCCCCCGGTATTCGGCTCCTCACGAAAGTAAACCCAGGACCTGTGCCCTGGGTTTACTTATTTAGGTACGACCCGCACGGCCGCCGAGTGTCATCCAAAGCCGCGGCTTGCCCCTTACTTCTTTTCGCGCTTCTCGATCTTCGACCACGTATCACGAAGTCCGATTGTTCGATTGAAGACCAGGCTTTCGCTGCCCGAATCAGGATCGGCGCAAAAGTAGCCGAGTCGTTCAAACTGGTACAGCGCACCCGGAGCCGCGCTCTGCAGGCTTGGTTCGATCTTGCATCCGGATAATATCTCCAACGAGTTCGAATTTAGATTCGCGGTGAAATCCTGCCCTTCCTCAACCTCACTCGGGTTCTCCTTAACAAAGAGATTGTCATAGAGCCGAACCTCACAGTCCAACGCATGCGTTGCTGAGACCCAGTGAATGGTCGACTTGACCTTGCGCCCATCCGGAGTCGTTCCGCCTCGTGTTGCCGGATCGTAGGTGCAATGCAATTCGACAATGTCTCCCCGAGAGTTCTTCACCACATTGGTGCAGGTAATCAAATAACCGTATCTGAGGCGTACCTCACGGCCCGGCGAAAGCCGGAAATAGCCCTTCGGCGGGTCTTCTTTGAAATCGTCCTGTTCTATATAGAGCACCTTTGAAAACGGAACCGTGCGAGTCCCCATTCCGGCATCTTCGGGATTGTTCACCGCTTCCATTTCCTCGACCAGATCGTCCGAGTAGTTGTCGATTATCACTTTGAGCGGGCGCAAAACCGCCATGACGCGCGCGGCCCGCTTATTCAGATCTTCCCTGACGAAATGTTCGAGCGCCGAAAGCTGAACCGTGCTGTTTGTCTTTGACACGCTGAGACTCTCGCCAAAATTTCGAATGGCCTCGGGCGTATAACCGCGTCTACGCAATCCCGAGAGGGTAGGCATTCGCGGATCGTTCCAACCGCTCACGTGTCCCTGTTCGACCAGCGTCAGCAGCTTGCGCTTGCTTAGAAGAGTATAGGTAAGGTTCAGCCTGTCGAATTCGAACTGGCGCGATGGAAATATTCCGAGGTTCTCGATGAACCAGTTGTATAACGGGCGATTATTTTCGAATTCCAGGGTGCAAATCGAATGAGTGACGTTTTCGATCGAATCCGACTGTCCGTGGGCGTAGTCATACATCGGATAGATGCACCACTCGTTGCCCGTTCGGTGATGTTCGGTGTGGAGAATTCGATACATAACCGGGTCGCGCAGATTCAGATTCGGCGACGCCATATCTATCTTTGCGCGCAAGGTTCGAGCGCCGTCGGGAAACTCACCCTTCTTCATTAGCTCAAATAGATCGAGATTCTCATCCAACGTACGGTTTCTATAGGGGCTTTCTTTTCCAGGTTCGGTCAAGGTGCCGCGATACCGGCGAACTTCGTCCGCGCTCAGATCACACACATAGGCTTTTCCTGCTTTGATCAACTGGACGGCCCACTCGTAGAGCTGCGCGAAGTAGTCGGAGGCATAGAAGAGGCCGTCCCACTTGAACCCAAGCCAACGGACATCTTCCATTATCGAATCGACGTATTCGGTTTCTTCTTTTGAAGGATTGGTGTCATCGAAACGTAAATTGCACTTGCCGCCGAACTCTTCAGCCAACCCGAAGCCCAGGCATATTGCCTTTGCGTGTCCTATGTGCAGATACCCGTTTGGCTCGGGAGGAAAGCGGGTCTGCACTCGGCCATTGTTCCTGCCGGCCTTGATGTCTTCAATGATAATGTCGCGAATAAAATTCGATCTACCCGGCGATTCAGGCGATGCGGCGCCGGAACTAGATTCCGCTGTCATTTTCTATCTCCTATGAGAGCATTTGAATGGCGGGATGAAGAATCGAGTTGCTTTAGTCACGGCTGCTTCTATTCGTTTGTAGAGACCGTCGTTTGTAGAGACCGCCTTGCAGCCGGTTCACTATAGTGGCTGGGAGGCAGGGATTCGAACCCCGATAAGCAGAGTCAGAGTCTGCTGTCCTACCGTTGAACGACCTCCCAGCAGCGCTGACAATATATTTGCTGCCGGGATTTATTGTCAAGATTTCACGCCTGACGGCAGCCGATTATGAACCGTCCGTCGGCCGCTGCTGAAGCGTGTGCAGCTTGAAGATATCATCATCAAGCGCAGGATAGTCGCTTCGATAGTGTGCGCCTCGCGACTCCCGCCGCGATAATGCCGCCTCCGCAACCAATCTCGCGAGCGTCACAAAGTTCCATGAACGCGTATTCAGAGGCCGCTCCGCAATCTCCTTGAGCGCGCTCAGCGCCCGATTGAGGCCGCTATCCTCTCTGACAATGCCGACGTCGCTCCACATAACCCTCTTGACCGCCGCGCGGGTGCCGTCATCGATACGCCAATCGGCCAATTGACCGATGTCCCAGTCGCGAGCGACCGCGCGCTCTACATCCGACGATGCTTCGCTAGCGGCCGTTTCTCCGGCGCGAGCGCCGAATACGAGGCCTTCGAGCAGCGAATTCGATGCGAGTCTGTTCGCGCCATGAACTCCGGTGCAGGCGACCTCACCCGCCGCATATAAGCCCGCCAGGCTCGTGCGGCCAAAGGTGTCTGTCCGAACTCCTCCCATAATGTAATGAGCCGCGGGACTCACCGGGATCAGATCCCGAGTAATGTCGATGTTGTAGAGCAAGCAGGTCCGAAATATTTGAGGAAATCGGCTCCGGACAAATCTACGATCGAGGTGACGCAAATCAAGATAGACATTTGGCGAGGAGGTCCTCTGCATCTCGAAATAAATCGCTCGGCTCACTACATCGCGAGGCGCGAGCTCGGCGCGTTCATCGTATCGAGACATAAATCGCTTGCCCTCGCTGTTCAACAGAATTCCCCCTTCGCCTCGCATTGCTTCACTCAACAGAAATCGCGGCGCATCGGCGAGCCCAAGCGCCGTCGGATGAAACTGAACAAATTCCATGTCGGCCGCGACCGCTCCCGCCCTATACGCCATCGCCTGACCGTCGCCTGTCGCAACATCAGGGTTGGTCGTATGCAAATAGAGCTGCCCCGCGCCTCCGGTTGCGAGAACCACGGCCCGCGCATACAACGCCCTGATTCTGTACGTGTCCGGCTCGACATACGTCACTCCAAGGCACCGCCCATGTTTCACGATCAACGACTGAGTACAGGCATGGGCGCGGAATTCGATGCCGGATGTCTGTTTCGTCCATGCAACAAGCGCCCGTACGATCTCGCGTCCGGTCGCATCTCCGTGCGCGTGCAGAATTCGGCGTCGCGAGTGAGCCGCCTCGCGCGTAAAGGCGAGTTCCCCCGCGTCGCGGTCGAACTCGGCGCCGTGATCTATCATTTCGAGAATGTAGTGCGGCCCCTCTTCCACAAGTACCGCCACTGCCTCCTCGTCGCACAAGCCGGCTCCAGCGTCTATCGTGTCTTGATAATGGAGCCCGATCTCGTCATCGTCGTTCAGCACAACCGCTATTCCGCCCTGCGCATATTCGGTGTTGGACTCAGTGATTCGATCCTTGGTGAGAATGGTGACTCGGCCGGCCGCAGCCAGTTCCACCGCCGCTCGAAGCCCTGCGACTCCGCTGCCTACTACTATGAAATCGGTTTGATCCGTCATTGACAAAATGTTCCTCGCAGCCGCATTCGATTATGTGATGGCCGGAGCGCGGTAAACAATCGCCCGGCCGATCAAGACTTGGGGAGCGCAAAAGAGTAACTTCCCGTTTTGAACCTCCATCAACCCTGCTGTCGGTCAACTCGGTCTCCGTCAACCGGAGTCCATCAACCGGAATCCGTCAACCGAAGTTCATCAACCGAAGTTCATCAACCGGAATCCGTCAACCCCAAAGGGGTTGCAGCCTCCAGCCCAGCGGTTGCCGTACTCGGCTACCCTGGGTTAGATCGCCGCGTCGTTTCCAACCCCACCGGGGTTGTGGCCAGCATTGCCTAACTCGTCCGCATCGATAAACGACAGTCCTCTCATCTCTCCCGCTCATTACCACAAGCAACGTTCTAAACGGGAAGTAAATTCTTTACGCCCTTTTAGTCTTGGGCATGCCCATGATGTTTTGAGGTTGTCGTGAGATTGAGCAAGGAACCGAAGATCGAGTAGCATTGGCGCAAAATGAACGAGCTTCTTATAACAAACGCGCAACTCGCAACGCTTGCCAGTCTCTCTCGTCCCCGCGTCGGAGAAGAAATGAGAGACCTCGCCGTTCAGAAGAACGCAGCACTCTTAATCCGCGACGGCATCATCGTTGAAACAGGGTCCCCAGCAGCCGTTCAGGCCAAGACATCAAGAGAGGCCGCGGTAATCGATGCAAACGGTCGCGTCGTAATGCCGGGGTTTGTAGATGCGCACACGCATCCGGTCTTCGCGGGCAGTCGGGAAGATGAGTACGAAATGCGTGCGACCGGCCTGACCTACCAGGACATCGCAGCGCGAGGAGGCGGAATACTCTCGACGGTGCGCAAGACGCGCGCCGCCTCCGAAGAGGAACTCTTCGAAATGGCTCTGCCAAGAGTACGATGGTTCCTCGAACACGGCACAACCACGATTGAGGCAAAGAGCGGATACGGGTTGACTCTCGACGACGAGCTAAAAATTCTCCGTGTAATCAAGCGGCTGAACGACGAAACGCCATTGGATTTGATCCCGACTTTTTTAGGAGCGCATGAGATACCGCCGGAGTATCGCGGTTCTCCTGACGACTATGTAAAGTTGGTAGTAGAGGAAATGCTGCCGCAAGTAGCAATAGAAGGGCTCGCCCGCTACTGCGACGTATTCTGCGAATCTCATGTTTTTTCTGCCGCGCAGACGCGGCGAGTACTCAAGCGAGCTAGTGAACTCGGCTTCGGAATTCGAATTCACGCTGAGCAATTGAGCTTGAGCGGCGGAGCGGAGGCGGCCGCCGAATTCGGCGCCGCAACCGCGGATCATCTTGAATGGATCGACGGAGCCGGCATCGAGGCCTTGCGATCGAGTGGAGTTGCGGCCGTTTTGCTTCCAGGCGCTGTATTCAACCTGGGGCTCAGTCGATATCCTCCGGCGCGCGAAATGATCGATGCGGGACTTGCTCTGGCAATCGCAACCGATTTCAATCCGGGCAGCTCTCCCACGCCCTCGATGCAAATGGTGTTGTCGATCGCGTGTTCGCAGATGCGCCTTACTCCAGCCGAGGCAATCACCGCCGCTACTATCAATGCCGCGCACTCCCTTGGCATTGGCTCGCGAGTGGGCTCCATCGAATCAGGCAAGCAGGCCGATCTTGTACTCTTCGACTGTACAGACTTCAGGCAGATACCCTATTTCTTCGGAGTCAATCACGCACGGCTCGTAATTAAATCAGGCGAGATCGTCGTTGACCGCGCGGAGCACCGATGACTTATCCCCTGATAACCGACTGCCGACCGATGATCGCCGACTCGTGTTTTGCATGCACCCAATCGATCGGGTAGAGTTCCCCACTGAAGTCATCCCTCAGCTTGCTATCAAACCCCGCGGATGGCGTTGAATCAACATGCGAAAAATTGTCGAATGTGTTCCGAATTTCAGTGAAGGCCGCCGGACCGAAGTAGTCGGCGAAATCGTCGCCGCCATTAAGGCGACTCAAGGCGCGGTTCTCCTGGATCGAGAGTCCGACGCCGATCACAACCGTTCCGTCATCACCTTTGTAGCTCCGCCGGAACGCGTTGTGGACGCCGCATTGGCTGGCGCAAGGAAGGCGGCGGAGCTAATCGACCTCAATCACCACAGCGGCGAACATCCCAGGATGGGGGCCGTCGACGTTGTCCCATTCATTCCGATATCGGGGGTCACGATGGAAGAGTGCATCGCGCTGGCACGCCAATGTGGTGAGCGGATGTGGCGCGAGCTCGGTATTCCCATTTATCTGTACGAGAAGGCGGCTACACGGCTCGAACGAGAAAACCTTGCGACGGTGCGTAAAGGCCAGTTCGAAGGCATTCGCGACGACATCGCCCGCAACCCCTCGCGGCTTCCCGATTATGGAGAGGCGCGCGTTCATCCCACCGCGGGCATCACGGCCGTCGGCGCTCGGCCGCCATTAATCGCCTACAACATAAATCTCGGAACTTCCGACATCACGATCGCCACAAAGATCGCCCGCGCGGTCAGGCATCAAAACGGGGGGCTCAGGTTTGTAAAGGCCCTTGGGTTCGAGTTGAAAGATCGAGGCATCGTTCAGGTCTCGATGAACATGGTCAACTTCGAAGGCACGCCGCTCTTTCGGGTCTTCGAGATGGTGAGGAGCGAGGCCGAGCGATATGGAGTGCCTGTTATCGGATCCGAAATTGTAGGGCTTGTACCTCAGCAAGCGTTAAACGCCGTCGCCGATTTTTATTTGCGGCTCGAAGGGTTTGGAGAAGAACAAATATTGGAGCGCAGACTTGAAGCAGCGCTGGAAACGAGCACTGAGTAAATGGCGGAAGGAGGTCACAACGCAGTTATGTCGCCAGGTAAGACTCTCGGCGCTTTCGCAAATCTCGTAGCCGAAGGCACGCCGACTCCCGGTGGAGGCAGCGTCGCCGCTTACGCAGGCGTGCTCGCCGTGTCCCTCGGCCGAATGATGTGCAATCTGACAATCGGGAAAAAGAAGTACGCGGAAAATGAAGGCCAGGTGAAAGAGATCAACGGCGAGCTCGAACTCCTTGGAGCACGGCTTCAAGAACTCATAGACGAAGATGCACGGGCGTTCGACCAAGTGCTTGCGGCTTACAAACTCCCGCGCAACTCTGACGAAGAGCAGCAAACCCGCAATGGCGAGATTACCGCTGCTACCGTGAAGTCCATAGAAATTCCCGCCGAGGTGTCCGAGCGCGCGTTTGCCGTGCTGCGCCTCCTGAACAAGTTAGCCGAGCTGGGAAATCCAAACGTATTCCCGGATATCACGACCGGCGCCCAACTCGCGGTCGTAGCGATAAAAGGGTCATACTACAACATTGCCGTGAATCTAAAATCGCTCACTGGCAATGAAGCAGTCGGCGAGATCGGCGAACGAACGGTCAAGCTTATAGCCGAAGCTTCGGAGCTGGCGTCGGACATAGAAACCAGGACATTGAAGCATATCGCGGATTAAGAGCTGTACGGGATGGCAACGGCTTACAAGGACATTCAGTTTTCAGTCAGCGGACGAGTGGCGCGAATAACGCTCGCGCGTCCGCCCCTGAACGTCCTCACGATCTCGATGATGAAGGAGATGACGGGCGCCATTCAGCGAATCGGAGCGGGGCGCGACATCTGCGCGATTGTGTTTTCCGCCGCGGCCAACTCGCCGGTTTTTTCCGCTGGTGTCTCAGTCGAAGAGCACAGGCCTGAAACCGTCTATCAAATGCTCGAGGCCTTCCACTCGATATTCCGCTCGCTGATCGTGTTGTCGAAGCCGGTCATCGCAATAGTAAACGGAGCAGCGCTTGGAGGCGGCTGCGAACTCGTCGCGTTTGCGGATATAGTCATCGCGGCTCAAACCGCACGCTTCGGCCAACCGGAGATAAAGCTCGGCGTCTTTCCACCCGTAAGCTCGGTGATTCTCCCGCGAATCATAGGGCAAAAGAAGGCGCTGGAGATGATTCTCACGGGTGAATTGATTACGGCCGATGAGGCGCGATCTCTGGGGCTCGTGAACTATGTAGTAGGTCAGGGAGATCTGGAGGCGAAGGCCGAAGAAGTTCTCAATATGCTTCGTCACATGAGCGCTCCTGCGCTCGAAATGGCTCGGCAAGCCATATACAGGACCGAAAGCCTGCCTTTTGAAGACGCATTGAAGAAAGCCGAAGAGGTTTATTTGAACGACCTGATGTCGCTTAAGGATCCGATCGAAGGTATAGAGGCGTTCATCGAAAAGCGTCAGGCCAACTGGAAACATAAATGAATTCAAGAATGGCCATAAGCATACCCACGGAAATAACGAAGACAAGCCCGGAAGAACTGACTGTCGTATGGGACGACGGCCACAGGAGCGTATTCTCGATCAAATACCTTCGAGCCGAATGCACCTGCGCAAACTGCGTGAGCGAGATAACCGGGAAACGGATGCTCAATCCCGCGAACATACGCGAAGATATAACAATAACCGCGGCCGAACACGTTGGGCGCTACGGCGTCAAGTTTACCTTCAGCGATCGCCACGACGATGGAATTTACACGTGGGCTCGCCTACGAGAGATATGTCCGTGCCCGGCGTGCGGCGAGAAGTTCTATGTGTGAGAAAGGCAGCGAGATTGGAGCTATATTCGATCCGCCGCGATTTTTCATACGACATTCAGCTACGAATTCGCTCATGGCAAAAAGTCTTGATATGCCATGAATCCCTGTGATATAAGAAACGTCACCCCACAAAATTGCCCCTGTGAGAAAACCCCTATAAGAGCGGCCGTAAGGCTAAAGTTAGAGCTAAGCAGGCATAGGTAGTTCCCGACAGAAGGCGTTTTTACTCGGCAACAGCACCCCTCGATTCGACAAACTGAGGAGAAGCGATGACGGCTCCGGTCGTAATGTATGAGGAGGAGTACGAGCAGATCAAATCTGTGATCGGGCGGCTGTGTCAGGACGCAAACGCCAAGTTTGTATTCCTCGGCGATAAAAACGGACAGCAAATCGGCGCGCATGGCGAGATGGTCAACCTTGACATCACCAGTCTTGCCAGTCTTACGGCAGGCAATGTGGCCGCGACGGATGGACTTGCGCATTTGATCGGAGAACGTGGATTCCCGGTGCTCTCCCACGAGGGTGAGCACGACAATATGCACATATCGATCGTCGCCTCTCGCGTAATTCTGGTCGTCATCTTTGACGAGCGCTCCAGCCTTGGCCTGGTTCGCCTTCGCGTCAAGCGAGCCACTTCGGAACTGAATTCGATCTTTGACGATATCGAGGCCAAGATAGAACGCGAACGGGATATGGGCGTCTCGCTGGATTCGCCGTTCGCCGAGATAACGGAGGCGGATATAGACGCGCTGTTCAGTTAATTTGGCCCCTGTAAGCCCACGGCAGAATGTAGTGCGCCGCCCCGCCCGATAAGAGGATAGAGCCTTGACGTTTATTAATTACGCATCACGTGAAATCAATTGCAAAATTGTCTATTACGGGCCAGGCCTGGGCGGAAAAACAACAAACCTTCAGTATATTTATGACTCGACCGCGCCTCAGGCAAAAGGGAAGCTCATCAGCCTGGCGACCGAAACCGACAGAACGCTCTTCTTCGATTTCCTGCCGTTGGATTTGGGGACCGTGCGCGGGTTCAAGACTCGATTCCATCTCTACACCGTTCCTGGCCAGGTATTCTACGACGCCAGCCGCAAGCTTATCCTCAAAGGCGTTGACGGAGTCGTGTTCGTAGCCGACTCTCAGCAAGAACGAATGGACGCCAACATCGAGTCGCTTTATAACCTCGAGATCAATCTCCACCAGCAAGGTTACGAGCTGAAAAAGGTCCCGTATGTGCTCCAGCTCAACAAGCGCGATCTTCCCAACGTGGTTGCCACCGAGGATCTGAAGAAAGAGCTTAATAAGAACGGCGAGCCGACATTCGAAGCAGTAGCCAACAAAGGCGTCGGCGTATTTGATACTCTCAGAGCCGTGGCAAAGCAGGTACTGCTAGAGCTCCGCAAGAACAGCGGCGGATAATTCTTTCCACTCCACGTCAATTCTCTATATTCGACAATAGCGAGGCGTCGTCTGGCGATGCACCATTGAAAAACGCTGGGCCGAGTTCAATCGTTGCTTAACGCGAACCAAACGAAAATGCCGGGCTGCCGATTAAGGATCACGAGAAATTGTCAGCGGTCTTCAGCCCCAACTTCTCGGTGAGACGAGCGAACGCGCGGCGCTCGTCTTTGCTGATGCAGAGATAGAATGCCAGGGCGGCATAGGTGAGAAACGCCGCGGATACCTCGAGAAAGAACAGCACTAACGTAGGCGGTTGCCCGACATATTTGATCACCAGCACAAGGCCGATAAACGGCGCCTGCACCAGCAAGGGCAACGCCAGTGAGCTGCGCGCGAACTCCCCAAGCGGAATGCCGAGATAGCGAAAATAGACCGGAATAGCGATGGCGGTGAAAACGATCATCGGAATCGATGTTCCAAGCGCTACACCATTCAACCCGAGCGGCTTCACCAGCCAGAGGCTCAAGCCGAGGTTGACAATCGCCTGAGCAAACGTGAGCTTGGCTACGATTCGATGTTTTCCGCGCCCGAGCAACATCGTGTGCGAGGGCATTTCAACAAGATGCGCAAGAACGCCCGCCGTCAGGATGATCATTATCGACCAACTGCTCTTGTAGGCCGGCCCCATCCATAGCTCGATAAAGTTACCGCCGAGAACAAAAAAGATCGTCGCCGCGGGAAGCGAAAGAAGCAGCGTGTATTTGGTGCTGATGAGCACCAGATCCTTTATCGTTCCGTGTTGATTGCGAGCGTCCAGATCCGACGCCGCCGGCGTCAGCACTCCAACCATCTCCGAGACCAGCGAGTGCAGATAAAGCACAAGCCGATTCCCCACGAAATACGCAGTCACCGCAGCCGTCGACAGAAAGGCCCCGACTACAATCGAATCGGTGAAGAAGATCATTCGCTTCGCGATGACAATAACGAATACAAGGGCGCTGTAGCCGAGCAGGCGGCGGAGCTGCTTAAGCTCCAGATATTCTCGCGCGATCTTTATTTCAGGGTTCAGGCGATAACACCACCACGCAAGATAAATCATCCTGACCACATCGAACGTAAAGGTCACGACCGAAAGGGCGAGGATCCCATATCCCATCCTGACCAGCACAACCACCAGAACGCTTCTTACCGCGATTGTAACCGTAGTAATTCCGGCGTCGAGGTCATAGCGCTGATATCCCCGAATTACACCTACAAAGACCGCGGATGGAAAACTCACTGCCTGGTTAATGGTCGCCAGAATCACGACCGCAGCCGCTACATTTCGGCTCAATGGCGATTCGAAAATATTGTTGAAGTAAATGCTGGCCGCGGCGCCGATGCAAAGCGTCAATAGGCCGACTGCAGAGTAGACCGCCAAACTGCCGGTGACCACCTTGTTGATTGCGCTCTGGTCGCCTTTTGCGCGGTATTCGGCTACATACTTGACTGTTGAAACGGTGAGTCCGAAATCGAGCAGGCCCATATAGCCGACAAGCGATCCCATCAGCACCCATACGCCGTAAACCGAATCGCCGAGGTTTCGCACCAGGAAGGGCGACATCAGGAATCCGGTGACGATGGTCGCGGCAAACGCCACCCAGTTCATCAATACGTTCTTGATAATCCGCGACGATCTTTGTGAACTGCTAGCGTGCACTGATACCGTCCTGCGGATTCGAGTGGTCGAGTGGTGGGGCGAGTTTACCCATTTCAGTGTCGTTGGTTAAATAGAGCTGACAGTACTAGATGTCCAATCCTCTCGGGGTTCCAGCAGTGCGCGAGGGGTTATGAAAGCGATCCAAGGACGATTGAGGTTGGTTTTCCGAGCTTTTTTCTACTTCGGCGAGCCGCGAGAAGGGTTTCGCGAACACGTCGCGGAAACATTAGAAAGAGCAGAACAAGCCAGTCGCGACGAGAAAGCGACACACGGCGCGCGGCCTGCAAGAGACAACGTCGGGCGGCCGAATGATCTCCATTCGCAAAGTGATACCTGCCGAATCGAAGACGCATCTCGGCTATGAGCCGCTCTTCCGGAATCTTTCGATCCGCGAAGAGAGCCGAGATTTTTCTAATGTTGGTGATTTCGTCCTCCAGCATCTGCTGAAGGTTATTAGAGAAGTTCCCTGGGTGAATTCGTTTGTGAACCAGCACCTCATCGACAAGCCCGAACTTGAATCGGCCTGCGAGCCGCAGAAACAAATTGTAATCCTCACAGCCCTTTAGAACAGCATCGAAGCCTCCTACCTCCTCGAGGCAGTCCGCACGTACGATCACTGAAGACATCGCAATGAAGCGCTTCATCAACAGCTCACCGAAGAGATCTCCGGACGGAATCGTGCCGTAGACCTCTTTTGCGCTTCGGGCAAGCAAGCCGTGCTCATCAAAGGTGGCAATGTCCGAGAATACAACCGCGTCTTCAGGGTGTTTTTCGAGGTATTCTAATTGACGCTCCAGTTTCTTCGGGAGCCATCGATCGTCCGCATCTTGAAACGCGATAAGCCGCCCTTGCGCCGCGGCGATTCCGAGATTTCGTGCGTGCGCCGGGCCCCCGTTTTTGGTTCGCAGGTATCGCACGGAACTGCCAAAGGATCTGATTTCATCGGGAGTGTTATCGGTGGAGCCGTCATCGACTACAATCACTTCAAGATCGCGGAAGGTCTGGCCTAATACGCTTTCAATCGATTCGCGAATGAAACTGGACGCATTGAATACGGGAATGATTACGGACACCGCGGGATTACGGGAGGTCTTTTCGATCTTCTGGCGCATAACTCCAGCGGGCCACAAGGCGCCCGGGCAATTTACCTAAGAATGTCAACCGTGGATTCGAGGAGCCGTTTCGGTAGCCGTGTAATCAACCGCGTATTTCGCGGACGAACATTCCTGGTCAGCTATCCGCCGTTTTCTTAAATGAGCAATCAGCTCGCGGTTCCAAGTTGCGTAGAGAGAAGCCAAGGCGATCAGGTCCGGAGTTCTTGAGCTCCGTCAGGATCGGCGCGCCTTAGGAGGTAGAGTATCTTGTAGCCCTTTGTTTGACGGTGATTTGTCAGATGTTTCGTTGACCGGCCAAAGTATGTTAGACGAGGGTCTTAATCATCAGGTAGCCGTCATCGCCGCTCGTGTAGTAGCGCTGCATCCTGCGAATGATCTTATAGCCGAGATCGAAATAGAGCTTCTGCGCGTGTTCATTTGATGTTCGCACTTCGAGCCTTATCGTACGAACGCCGCGATCGTAGAACCCACGCTCAATAGCCCACATCAGCGTGCGGCCGTGTCCACGCCTTCGGTCTTCCGGTTTGACCCCCAGGGCAACCACGTGTCCGTTACCGTCACCCTCTATCATTCCAACCACGAAGGCAATCATCTCGCCGGACGTCGTGACGACTTTGTAGCATACGGAATTATTGTGTGAGAGCAGATATCGAAAGGTTTCTTTGTCGTAAGCCTCGCCGTCCGAAAAGCAGCGTTGATCCAGACGCCAGCATTCGTTTATATCGCTATAACCCATCGCCTTAATCGTTGGGCCGGCTGGAGGCGGGATTTCTGCCGCGATGTTCGTATTATCTTTACGACGCTTCGGCCACATTGATGTATGCCTCGAACGGGCTCTCACGACGTTCACGGAGCCACTGGACTCGCCATGGGCAACGATTATACGCTATGCGGGTGCGTTGCGCACGACACATCGCGAACACGCGCTTCTATTAACGTCCGCGCAGCAGTCCGACGCAGGTGGTATCTGAACGGGACTCTCTCCAAAACAAAACAGTTCATCGAAGACCATTCGATGTTGTCAGGCCTGACCGGCATAGTAGCGGCCGTCTCCGGCGGACCTGATTCAATCGCGCTGCTGGATATACTGCGGAACATCCTGAGTATTGAATCGTCGCCTGACGGGCGATCTCCAAAGAAGTCCGCTCTGGAGAATTCGCCTGCGCGCGCGAACACCAGGATAATTGTCGCGCATTTGGACCATCAGCTTCGGGGCGAAGAGTCGCGAGAGGATTCAGAGTTCGTGCGCGCGACCGCCGAAAGACTTGGACTGCCGTATCTAGGCGGCTCGTGCGACGTTGCGCAAGCTGCCCGCGGAGAAAATCGGAGTATTGAGGATGCAGCGAGACGGTTGAGATACGCGTTCCTGCTTAGAACCGCGCGCGAAACGGGCTGTAATCGAATCGCTACGGGTCACACGATGAACGATCAAGCAGAGACCGTGCTGCTCAGGCTTGCGAGAGGTTCGGGAGGAACCGGTTTGACCGGTATTCGGCCGGTATTGCCTGCGCATCTCTTCGGCGAACCGGCGCGTGAAGAATCGGAGCCGCTCGTTTCGGAATTACCTCTATTAATTCGGCCGTTGCTTTGTCTAACACGAAATGAGATTGAAGAGTACTGCCGGATCCGAAATCTTCCATTCCGGCGAGATCAGAGCAACGAAAGCCTTGCATACACCAGAAATCGAATCAGAAAGACCGTGCTGCCGCCGCTGGCTGAAATCAATCCGCGCGTCATTCAATCCATTAGCCGAGCGGCAGACAACCTCGCGGACGATCAGGCCGCGCTCGCGGAGATCGCAAAGGCGGTCGTCGACCGGGCGGTGATGCCTTCAGGTAACACCGACCTAGGCGGCACTCGGTATTCGGCGGCTGAACTGCTCGCAACCGGAACCGCGATTCGCAGACGTGCGCTGCTGGAAATAATCAAGCGTGCGGGCGGAGATATGAGCACGATAAGCTCGCCGCACGTGATCTCTATCGAAGCCATACTGGAATCAGACAAGTCGGGAAAGCGAATCGAGCTTCCGGGAGGTCTTATCGCGTGGCGCGAATTCGATGTGTTGACTCTCAACTCGATGCGCGGAGAAGACCGCCGCATTGTGGAAATCGAGACCGCCGGGGGCTCCGCGCTCGCCGCGGGATTCCTGATCCAGTCGAGTTGCGAACCCCAGAGTCAAACGTTCGACGTACTAATGAATCGGATTGGCGAGCACAACAAACGCCAGGGCAGCGACTGGATGTGCTGTTTCCTTGACGGTAATGCTCTACCCGAACGGCTGATAGTGAGGCCGCGAATTAGAGGTGAACGGGCTCTGGTTGTTGGTCAGCGGAGTATAAAGAAGTTGAAAAACATAATGATTGACCATAGAATCCCCGTCAGCCTCCGCGCCTCATGGCCGGTGGTGGCAACCCCCGACGATTTCTACGTATGGTCACCCGGGCTGCCGCCGGCGATTAGATTTCTAGCATCCGAATCCGGCGGTAGATTCGTCGTATTGACGGCTTTGCGGCGCTGATTGAAGATGCGGCGCAATCCGCAACTGGTCTGAGGAGCGTTATGGATCAAAAACTTCAGGTAATCTGGTCGGCCGAGGAGATTCAAAGTCGCATCGAAACTCTCGCTGAAGAGATTCGCTCGGCTGCGCCGGTAGGGGAACTGACGGTGGTTGGCATTCTCGACGACGCATTCGTTTTTCTTGCGGATCTCATTCGAGCGTTGAGGGTGCCGCTTAATTGCTGTTTCATGAAAGTCACTCATCACCGGTATGGCGGCCAGACCGAGGTGATGTTCACCAGTGAATTCGACCCGAGAGGCCGGGATATTCTCCTGGTTGGCGGAGTGCTGGCGAGCGGCATCACCCTTGAATACGTTACAAGGCAGTTGAGCGAGCGGGGACTGAAGTCACTCCGTACCTGCGTTCTTGTAGACAAGCCTTCGGCGCGACACGTCGAGATTAAGCCTGACTTTGCTGCTTTTGTGAGCAACCACGATTATATGTTCGGCTATGGCCTTGGCGTCCAGAATCAATACAGGCAGCTTCCCTATCTCGCCGTGATGGACGGAAAATAACCGCACCAGGGCAGGCGCTTACCCTAACCCTGCTTGAATCCGAACTTTGGTCCGGTATATCCGTTCATCGAGTAAGGCTCTCTGATGCCGACATGACGCCAGGGCAAACGCATCTTAAAAGTAATAGAATGTAGAAGCTGAGTAGCCCCAGAAGCAGGAGAACTATCGATGAAGGGAATATCCTGCAAATGGAAGAGCGGCCACACAGCTTAGCAGAGT
>Ga0066687_10000070_pt1 | contig 27870 bp, 20 predicted proteins | sample GraSoiAngelo_136_FD_65630 | JGI IMG/M metagenome (GOLD analysis project Ga0066687, IMG submission 65630) | Grasslands soil microbial communities from the Angelo Coastal Reserve, California, USA - 14_0929_09_20cm | ecosystem: Environmental > Terrestrial > Soil > Grasslands | place: USA... | reverse complement strand
ATCCTGATCTGGCGCAATCGCTCGCCGAACATCTTGATATCCACTTTGCTTTCAGTATGTCTTCGATCGCGGCCTCCGTGCTTGCGCAACTGGTCGAGAGTGAACCCCAGCCACAGATATGGACAAGCGAAAAAGCTTGAACAGTAGAACCAACAGATCAAAAGAGAGAGAGGTTTGTTCCGCTAGACCGGACTGATAGTCCAATCTTCTACGCCCAGCTCTGGCACGAGATCGAAATGGCGCCGATTCACGGTAACAACCGTAGCATTATGAAAGCGATATCGCCGCTATTCGTCTATCTCGCGTGCCAATGAGTGTTTGCAATCTGCCGATAGCCATAAACTGCTGATAGGCGGCTTTATCAAAGGGCAGGATAGAGAACCGTCCCAGGAACATAATCAGTTTGAGGAGGTCATCGTATAATCTCAAAAGATCTTGCTCCTTCTGATCCGGTCTATCCTTAATTACGTTGACCGCATGGGCAAGAATTTCCTGGGCATTTACGATAGTAATGCGAAGTAGCCCTCGATTACTGGCTTCCCTTATCTTGTCCACGAGGTAGGGATAGTTCAGAGGCTGCTCAAAGTATAACTTCAAAATATTGGTGTCGAGAACATACACTTAATCACTCTCTGGCGTCTCTTCAGTCTCTTGCCAATACTTGTCCAGGAACTCGGGGAGATCCTGCCAGAAATTACTCCCAGCAAACATTCCTTCAAAAGGAATTATTGATTGAGACTCATGAATAATATATTCGGAAACATTGATAGCGTTTCTGGCATCCGTGACTTCTCTAGATTCCAACGGCTCCATATCGCCATTAAGCTTTAGACCGTTGACCGCATATCCATCGGAACTAAGCGTTACTATCTGCGTTGCTCCCATCTCTTTTCTCCTGTGTCGCGAATTCTATTTGTAGTGCGGTTCCGCCCAATGACTTGCCATTATAAGAAACATCAAACCAATAAAGGCCCTCAATCGGCGTATCGAATTCAATCGCTCCGGAGGCTTGAGTTATGTGATATTTCTGGTCAGGCGGGAATTCCGTCGCATCCATACCAAAATCGAGAGCGACGACTAATTTTCCGTTAGGATCGAGTATCAATATACGAATAATCCCCTTATGGGTTTCCGCTGTCTTAGTAAATAATCCAAAAGAACGGGTTCGTTTCTTATTGAGATCGACAAGGATGCGATCAAAAATTCCGGAAAGGTTGAACTTTCCGTTAGCAGTTCTATTTGCAAAATCATAAAAGAGCAAAGACACAAGGCGCGGCTTCTCAAGTTCCTGAACAGTATCGACGTTTACTTCCGGGACACCCTCAGTATCTTCAGCCACCTAACGCCTCCACTCATCGAATCTCGATTCCATAAGAACTTGATCTCACTATACGGCAGAGCGCATCAATCGCCAAATCCGCGCCTCCTCTTCGGATACGCCGTTGCAAATGGACAATTCACCCGTGATAGATCCCAGTCTACGGCCTCATTCCGAGCGGAGCCCCCGCGGGCTGCGGCAGCGCCGAAGACTTCGGAGCGTAAGCAGCAGGGTTCTCGAGGTACTTCGTCAGATCGCGCTCACATTGACGCAGATGGGCCTCGCGGGCAGAGCCGAGATTCGAATCATGTTTTCCCGCGATCGAGGCCCGCAGCCTGGTCAGGTGACCCAGAGTCACTGCGCGAACTTCGGGAGTGGCCTGTGCGTGCGCCCCCAGAATCATCATCGCGTCGAGCGCTTCACGTTGCGCCACGCGCCGCAGCGAGGCCGACATCGCGGATTCGTTCGCCCCGGATGATTTGTCCCACGTGTTTGCCGTAACCGCTGTAAGCACTTCCATCAAAGTGAGGCCGCCGGGTTGCCGATCGGCGAACGTTACAAGCCTCGCGGCCCTGGCGGGCTCGAGCATCTGTTCAAGCACAAGCGCGCACGATGTCCGGGCGGCGGAGAGATGGTCGAACGCGTCGCCCGTGCTCATGTTGAATTCTTCAATATCCCGCGCGTCGGGATTCGGCGCGAGCTCGGCCAGAAGACGCTCCGGTATTGATATATTCGATGGTTGGAGCGCTTCCATCAGAAGCGACAGCACCTCGCGCTGCAGCGCCGCCGGCACGATTTCGGTGGGCGCTACGCTCTCGCCTTTGACTGCGATGTTGTCGTACATTCCGCCGATATAACGGACTCCGCTGTCGATGGCCCACCGATGATGCAGATAAGTCATCCACAACCCCATTCCTCGAAGGGCGCCGTAGGGCTCACCCGGCCTTAAAACCTGTGAACCGTAGCGATCCAACAGAAGCCGCCTCTGCGCGAGCGTTTCTCGAAGATAGAGCGCCGGGCTTTCAAGATCGTCGTAGCGATTCCAGCGAGGATCGGCCGACGGGGTGAAGAGAATGCCCCGGCCGCGCATCTGTCGGATTATTGTTTCCAGCCCGTCGTGTTCGCGCTCCGGAGAAAATTCCGAATATGCATAACGCACGGCGAACTTGTCGTATTCGCCTATGTCTCTTTGATATGCGTCGCTCAGGTCGATGCGGCCGTTCGTGATCTTCACTCTGGGCGACGGGTATTCCATGACGGAGGCGCGATCATTGATGCTGGAGTTCCAGTTGTGAGCGAAGCCTAGACAATGGCCGACTTCGTGAGCCGTAACCAGCGCCTGCCGCAGCAGCACCAACGCTTCTTCAGCGCCGGGACCGGACTGAGCCGCGGCTTCGCTGAGGAGCGCGTCGTAAGGCAGCATGAAATCAGCGCAGCCATCCGCGTCGAATCCTTGATCCGCTCCAATTCGATAATTTTGCCAATAGCCGCTAATGGTTTTGATTCGGTGCGAATCCATACGCGGCTTCGCCACAAGTATCTCGCCGGTGCGGGGATCGGAAACACTGCCCCCGACTGAAAATCCTCGTTCGTCGCGGTTCACCCACAGAATGTAGTTGAAGCGCGAATCCATAGGGTCCATATCCGGCGGCGGATCGAGCACCTGAATCGCGTTGCGGAACCCGGCCGCTTCGAACGCATGATTCCACCAAAGCACGCCTCCTCGCATCGCGGATCGAACCGGCTCGGGTATGCTCGGATCGAGATAGAAAACGATGGGCTTCTTGGGCTCGCTTACAGCCGAGGCGGGCTCTCTTTTTTCGAGGCGCCATCGCCGAATCCATTGAACGTTCGAGCCCTGGTTGTAAGGCGCGGAGTAGTTCTTGAACGATAGGGCCAACGCTCCGATTCGCGGATCGGCCGCGCGAGGGCGATAGCCTTCGGGAAGCTGTACAAAGGAATGATGCAGCCGGATCGTCAGCGCGCCCGGCTCCGGCGCTACGCGGCTGATTAGACGGCCGGGATTGTCTGAGGTGTAGGTGACCGTCGCTTCGATTTCGGTGTTTTGCGGAAACGTCCTGGTGCGGGCGGGGTAGATTCCGCTGCGGGCCGGATCCAGCTTGTAAACGCCTTCATTGCGGCGGCGAAGCTGCGCTTCAAGCTCGATCGCGTCGCGAATGATGAATGGCGTCACATCTATCAAGAGCCGGCCGCTGTCTTCCGATTCAATATTGAAAGAAGCGAGTGTGGACGAAGCGAAAGAGTCTTCGAGGTTCTGCCGCAGAGCGGTATTACCGGCGTCCGCGCGAAAGCGGAGATTCTGTTCCACTAGAACGACTCGCGAACCGTTGCGCTCGAACTGAATAAGCTTCGATCCACTTGCGGCCCCGCGATCCACTCCAAGATCGACCGAGCCTATCCCCTTCGCTACGGTGACGAAGTAAAGCATCGGCTGATTGAGTCGAACTTCAAGGAGCAGGCGGCCCTTAGCGGAGTCGAGATAAAACGGAAGAAAACCCTCCTGACGTTGAAGCCCGGCCGTTCGCTGCGCAACGGGAGATGGGCTCGGGGTCTGAGCGGTAGCGGCGACCGTCCAGGCAAGCAGAGCAATCGCAATGGATAAGACGGATGTTGGAATCTTTCGCATAGTCGGATGCCGTATCAAAGCCTGTGTTGAAATTTAGTTCTCCGAGTACATCGCGAGCGCTGGCATCTTACGATGATCGCTCATCAACAGTCGAGTTCGAGATGACATCGCCAAGAGGATTGAGCTTCCGCTCGTAAGGGAATTCAAGAGAGCCATCGGTCTCTGCCGCTCCCATCAAAATCGTGGAGTTGAATTCGAAGCGAGGAAGTAACTTCGATCGGGTAGCGAAACAAATGTCCAAACTCCAGGCCCAAGGCAACGCCTTGTGAGGCAGGCATTTTAAAAGCCGGGATGTTATTTCTTGACGTTTCCTATATGGTTGCCCCCGAGATGCAGACCAAATTTGGACCCAGAGCCGTCCGGGCAAAAGCCGGAGCGCCGTCGAACCGCCCCGGTTTTGCGAAATTGGCTCGGATCAATGCACCTTGATCAATGCACCTTGATCAATGCACCTTGATCAATGCACGAATCCGGGACCGGACCTCAGAACGGCTTCCGAGGTCGATGTGAACAGAATGTCTGAACCGCTCAACGAGAGAACGTCGATGCGGCACGGCAGAACAGCGGACTTCGCCGCGTCGAACGGCGTTATGCAATCGCACGTCGTGCACGGAAGCGGACAGATCTGATTCGCGATCTGATCCAGAATCACGCGCCGGCGATTGATCTCGTCGAACGTATGCGTGAATGGAGCGCCGCACCTCGGATCATTGATCGTTATCGGCGATCCTGACAGGAACGGCGACAAGATCGGAGGCGATCCAAAGGGGGTCGGCCTGATGTGATAGAAGGTCGTACCGGTCTCGCTCAAATGGCAGCCGCTGCAAGTATTGAACGAGAAATTGAACTCGGGATCACAGGTCGGATTCGGAGGACACAGGAATGTCGGCGTATCCCAGAACGCGACGCCCGCGGGCCCGGCGGTAAAGGAGCTGCCTCCGAGGAAAGGCTGTGCAGCGAAGCTCAACGGGACTACGTGAGTTCCGGCGCAGACCTGTGGGAGATTCGCAGTGAGATATGCCCCGAGCGTGCCGGTATTGTTGAACGACGCGTCGGGAGTTAGCTTGACCGTAGTCATATTCAACTGGCCGTTGGCGACGAACGGATCTTCGGTGCCCGGCGTCAGCTTGAACTCCCTCAATTCCCATTGCGGCTGAGGCTGAAGGAACTCGTTCGTTCTAAGCTGATTCAGAGCGCTGCCGTTGACTTTGTTCGGCGCTACGCCCGCATGAGCAAACTGCTCGGTTATATTCTCGAGCGCTTGATTGTACTGAGCGGAAGGGAAGGGAATAAGCGGGCTCGAGAGATTTACCCATTGTTGCGCCCACGCTTTCACGTTCGCGCAGCCGCTTCGGTCGATGCCGTATTCGAAGATCACGGTCATTTCGGTGACGTTGCAGCAGTTCACGTTTGTAGGCCGCCGGTCGATGACGCCAAAAACAAACCTGGCTTCACCGGCGTTGCTGATGTTGTAGCCGCTGTTGCCGCGCAGATCGATGCGGTTGACGATCGCCAGCAACCTGAACGGAGCTTTGGTGAGATCGAGCGGCTGTCCGATGCCGCCGCTGGCGAGCTCCCATGGAATGGTGACTATATCTTTGACCTTGGGTCTTGCAGGAATCCCAAAGGTGTTGATCGTCTGATTGTTTTCGAACTTGGCGAGCCAGTTCCGGACGAAGACCTTGGGATCGATTCCGGTCTGCGCCTGATTGGCCATCTGAGTCATCAGGTATCCGAATGTCCATTTCCCATTCGGATTGCCGACTCCCGTGCACGGATTGAAGGTCCGGGTCGGATCCTCGATCACCGATGGGTCAGTGATGAGCAGCGAGCGCCCGGGAATAATCGACAGCGCGGTTGCTACGGGATCACCGGAGCCCGAGCCGTCATCGATCGTCAGCGAGTCTCCCACGGAAGCCAGCATCGGCGTGTCGCCTACGCGAAGACGCCCGTTGAACCTGGGCGTGGTAAGGTTCGCATTGGCCGCTTTCTGGACCGAGAGAATGCGGTCGTTGTTGGCGGCAACCTGATCGAAATCGACCTGAAGCGGGCTTGCGAATATTCCGTCTCCGGCGACGTCGTCGCCGCCCGTTCCATCGTCGGCGAATACCAGGCTGGAGCCGGCGCCAGTGGTGAGCGTGAATCTCTTCTCAACCCTCTCGCCGTTCTGGAACTGAATCTGCAGCGCGGCATTTGCTCCGGCCACGGGCGATTTCAACTTCTTCAACGTGACAATCGGCCGCTTTCCGCGTTCGGCGATGGCGCCGCCGGTGGTAGTAGTTTGGGTCTGAGTCGCAGTCTGATTTCCGAGCGCCGCCGCGGTAGAACCGGCGCCGATAATTGACTGGACGATAAGAACTGCGGCCACAAGCACAACGAAGTACTTGAGGTTCTTTGATGCTTTATAGCTCATTATCTCCTCCTTCTTTGAGTGATGTTGATGTTTGCCTGATCACTCGCCGACGAGAGATTCGGAGATTCCTGGGCATGCGATTCCTCTTCTGAGGAGGACCCTTTGGACACGCCAGCCGCACACACAAAACCCGACCGGCCAGAAGGCCGGTTGAATACTCGTGCGGCAGGTTTTTTTCGCAATCGCCTGAGAGTGCGGCTCCACCGCGCCGCAGGCGAATAACTGCCCTGGAACTTCTTCAGCTCGCTAACTAATTGTGAATCAGGCGCTTCATCACAGCTCCGAGTCGAGCTGTGAGGCGACTTCTAAGGACGCTTCGGGTGAGGTCAACCCCTGTTCAGCGCCGGCTGCCAGGAGAGAAGGACCGTGTCTCCCACCGCCGACGTTTCGATTATACGAACCCGCTTGGCCGTTCTACTGGCTATGAATCACTGTCTTGAGTTTTTTTGCTCTGCTTCTTGTTCAGGTCCGGAAAGGACGAATCGAAAATCGCACTCAATACAATCCGATCAATCATGAATGCTTAGTCTTAACCGGCCCGAATCTTGGCGGGCCGTAATATACCATACGACGCTCTGTTGTCAAAGAAACTTTGGAGTGTAAGCACGGAGAAGAAGTTTGGAAGAAAGTCGACCACAGCCGGAGACTTGATCAAATAGAGATGCGGCTCTCGTCCTTAAGAAACAGCAAGCGACAGCGTCGGAATTTCTACTCGGAAATCTATCGCAACCAATCGCACGCTTGTGCGTGACGCGGGGCTCAGATAAGGTGGCCGGTCGGTCGATATCGAATTAGAATTGTCCACCGTGCTCGAACTCTTATGAGAGACAAAATGCGCCGCTGGAGAAGAGATGGCAAGAACAGGCAGAAACGATCGTTGTCCGTGCGGTAGTGGAAAAAAGTACAAACACTGCTGCTCTAACAAGGAGACTCAGCAGTCCGCTTTCAAATCCTCCGATGAAACTCGTGATTCGCCGCATGACTGGATGCGACAAACGGCGGCGGTTCAACAGGACCCAGAATGGCTCAAGATACGCGTCACGGAAGGGAAGCTCGTTACTCAAATTCTGGAATACGCGATAAAGCGGTATGGAGAGGCATTTTGGAGAGAAGCGCTCCCGGCCTTTCTTTGCGGGGAAAAGCACTGCGACGAAGACTTCGTGGATGCTGTCTTAGAGACATGGGCCGCTTTCACCTGGGTTCCTGGGCCGGGAGCAGCCTTAAGGAGTCCGAAGGGCCTGCCCGCCGGGCCGCTTGCAATGGAATACCTTGAGAGAAATCGGAGTAGATTGAGCGACTACGAGCAGGCGTTCATTAGAGCTGTGTGCGAACAGCCCTTCAGCTTCTTCGAAGTAACGGATGTAGCGCCCGGCAAGAGCATCGGTCTTCGCGACGTGCTCGTCGATCGCCGAGTTACTGTAAAGGAAGCACAGGCGTCGAGATCGCTGAAACCCGGAGATGCTCTCTACGCCAGAGTACTGTCTCTGGAAGGACAGGCGATTATGATCGGCGTGGGCCCAATTGCCCTTCCTCTCTCCGAGCACTTGCGACTTTTGGACTTGCGGGACGCCTTACGCAACGATCTTCAGAAAAATGGTCAGGAGCTTAATCTGGAGAGTCTCACCGATCTGGATGCCGACCTCCGGCAGATTTATATCGTGATGGCCGAGAGGTTAAGGAAGCCCTCGTTTCCAGAGCTTCGTAACCTGGATGGCGATCCGATTAGCCTCGTCAAAATCTATTTTGAGATCAGTTGCTCGACGGGCGAGGCATTCGAAAAATTGAAAGATCTGGATTGCCTTCGCGAAGGACAGGAGATCCCCGATGACGCTCAGTACGACGAAGCCGGCAATCTTATAAAAGTCATCGTTGACTGTATGAAGAGTAAGAGCACGCCTAAGACTCACTCGGAAAATACTGTTCTGGGCCGGCTGACGATATGTGACGGCGAATTGATTGCCGAAGTGAATTCGGAGAGACGAGCCAGAGAAATTCAATCGGAGATTGAAGCGAGGCTCAAGGAGAAGGTGATTTTCAAACGCGCGGTGCATGAACTGGTCGACGGCCTGGTGGAGGAGAGAATCAACGGTGTTGACGAGGATGAAGATCAAAGGGCGCGCGACGAGAACGAACGAATCAAATCGCTGCCCGAACTTCAGTCTATTCTTCGCAAAACCCTCGAGTTGCATTGGGAGGCCTGGTATGACCAGCCTCTTCCCGCCCTTGGTGACATAAGTCCCGTCGAGGCGGCCAAAACCAAAGCGGGCCGTGAGCGATTGAACGTTCTTTTGCGCTCATTCGAAAGCAAGAATGAAGTCGTGCCGCCCGAGTTGAAAGTTGATATCGCGGCTATGAAGAAGAGACTCGGGCTGTGAGGCGTATTCGTCTGGGTCAACATCCCCTTATTCGTATTCTTCAAATTCTTTCAACATCCGGCGGGCCCTTTCTCGGTCGCGAAGCTGCTCGAACTCCCACTCATCGTCGAAGGGCTGTTTGATCAGATTCTCCAAAAGAAGCTTTGCCCGGTTCCTGTCTCCGTCGTCGAGCGCCAGCTCGGCGGCATAGATTATCGTGACGCAATTTGAAGGACATATCTCGAGCGCTCGCTCAAAGAGCTCGCGGCTTTGTCGCCGGCTTCCGCCCAGGAGCGCGGGCATTCTGTGAAGCAATCTCGCTAACACTCGCAACGGTCCCGCGCCGTGGTATCGCTCGGAAATCTGAATTGCGCGCTTCAGTTCACGGCGCGCGGCGATTGCGCATCTCGCCGACCACACCAGGCGGGCCAACCGCGCCGCGAATGAGTCGTCCATTAGCGCTTCCGCGAAGAGCGACATGTTGACTCCAAGCCAGAAGCGGCCTTCTACGCGGGCGCTGTTTACCTGTACCGCCCGTTTTCCAGCGCCGATTCCGGCCGCATGAAGCTGCCGTCCGGCGCCCGCGGAAGGGGCCTCCTGCCCCAGAAAAAATAATGCTCGCGCGAGCCGCCATTCGATCTCATAGGGCCGCTGAACCGGGCCGTAGTCTGCCAGGAGCGTGACTGATTCCTTCACGGCTCCGGAGCGCGCGCGGTCCCTGTAGAGCTGATCGGCTAGCGAGATGACGTTGAGAATGTCTTGATCGGGCAAGATTTTTTTGATCGATGGATTGAAATGGGTAGGCCTGAAGGGCCGACCATAAAATAGTCAGGGCCAAGCGCGTAGCGCGTCGCTCCTGGTACGAATCCCAATGCCTTCTATCGAAGAAGGTGAAAGAGGCGCTTCATTGGCATGCGAGAAAGAACTAATGATGTTGTTATGAAACGCTTATTCCGCGCTTTCAGCGCTCGGATCGCTTCCCCGCTCGATACCCAGGGCGTCGCCCTGGGCTTTTATATCTAGCGCCTTTGGCGCTTGTGAGCCGCGCCGATACCAAAGTTATGCCTTGCTTCTGAAATGTTCAAACTCAAGCGGATGCTAGCGCGGCCAGAGCTCTCAGAGCGATCGATGGCGGACCTCCCGCGGTCACGTGTTCAAGCGCATTCACGAGGCCGTTCCGCTCGAGTCGTCTCAAATCTTCTCGCTCCATCATTATTCTATTTGGAAGCCAACTGTCTGAGATGCTCTTCGGTGAAAACACTCTCCGGGACCGGCTGATCATAGCGGGCTTCTACAACGTCGAACTCTGTCGTTTTGCGCCTGGCGCGGTTATCAACCGTCCATTGCATGCGAGTCCAATGGCCCTGGACTTCGGCTGTCCTTTGTATCTTGACGCTTCGGGCGATTTCGTTGTGATTATCGTAGAACTCCGCGTGAAGAGGCATGTAGGTTTCCTTGGAGACCAGAAGTACGACGCGCGGGAACTTGGAATCGGCGCGCGATTTCAGCTTGCCTTCGATTCGATAAGCGGGAACTTTGTCCACTGTTTCTTCGCCCGCGAGTTTGAAGTCGTATTTATCGAGCTGGCCGTCAACAAGCTCCTGAACCGTAAGCCCGAAGAGCGACTCTTCGTCGGAAGCGCTTTTCGTAGTCACAAAGCTGCCCGTGCTCTGCATGAAGCGCGTCGCTTCGACGTCTCCCTTCGGAGAAACCTTGATCAGAGCATCGCGGTCGCGCTCCTCGCGGGGCGATGTAAACTCGGCCAGAGTCAGCAGTGTTCCGTCCGGCTTGCGTTTCCGCAGCATCGTCAATTCAACGGTGCGTTCGGTTCCATCCGAATCGTGAACCCTCGCGTGCATCCTGGTCAGGCTCTGATCGACGGCGGACTGAGAAAGAACTTTGTCGATAATTCGGCTGCCCTCGCGTGCCGACTGGTCTCCGGGCTCAGCCGAAGGGGTCGCGTTATCAGAAGCCACGCTTTGTTTTGTTCCGCAAGCGGAGAGAGCTACGACGCCGAAGATAACGATGAGCGACGCCGATAGAAACGCGGCGGCATATGTGAATCCAGGCTTCTTTTTCACGACGTTCATCAGTATCGATCCTCTTTAGAGCAGGTTACTTTTCGACTCCGAAGACTCGGGTCCTCATTAACAACGGCAGAACGACCAGATTTGAAAGCAAACAGGCGAGTATTGTTACCGCCCAGAGCAATCCACCCATTCTGACCGGCGCGAAGGAGGATAGCATGAAGATAAGAAAGGCCGCGATCAACATCACATTCGCGAGCACCATCGGCTTGCCGGTTCGACTCATCGTCAGCCACAGCGACCAGCCTTCATCGCTCTTTTCCGCCACGCTCTGACGGTGTCTCCTGATCATATGAACGGCGTTGTCGACCGCCAGTCCTAACGCGGCGCTTGCTATCAGACTGGTAGTTATATCCAGCGAGATGCCCGTCCAGCCCAGGAACCCGAAGTAGCCCGCGATCGGCAACATATTCGGAATCAATGCGAGCACTCCTACCATCAAAGAGCGAAAGAGAATCGAGATCATCACGTAGATCGTTACCAGCGCGATGGCCAGGCTCGATATCTGCGAGAGCGCAACCGCATCCGAAGCGTTATTCAACAACACGACGGATCCCGTTACTCTGGCGTTCATCCCGGGCGGCAGGTTCGCCTTTGACCATTCGTCTAGCGAGCCAACCAGCCTGCGAACGTCGGTTGAATTGAACAGGTTGGTCCTGAAAGCGATCACTGCCCGTGAGTAGTCTGCGTTCACCAGACGCGATACAAGCGGATCTTGCGATATGAAGTCGCCGAAAATCGCTTTGACCTGTTTCGGGTCCTCGGGAATTTCGTCTCGCCCGTTTCCCGAGGGCAATAGACTATTGATTCTCGAGACTATGTCGGTGATTGATATCGCCGCGTCAATTCCTGGTTGTCGCGCTGCATAAGCTTCCAATGACGCCGAGGACTTCAGAAACTCGGGTTTGTATACGGCTCCGGGCGCTCCGCTCACGATCACCTCGATTGTGGAAGCCCCTGCCAACCTATCGTGCAGCTTGAGCGCGTCCTGAACGGTTTCGCTCTTCTTTGGGAAGATGGCCAGATAATCGGTTTGAACCTTTAGAAAAACCAGCCCAGCCGTGAGGCCGGCAGTCAGGATGAGCGAGACCAGCCATGCGAGCCGTCTTCTATAAAGGATGAACGCCGTGATCTGCTTCAGCCATTTGCCAAGCCATCGAGCGTAGTCCAATCTCGCTGGAGCTCCGCTCATCCGCGACAACGCGGCCGGTAGGAGCGTCAGCGTGAGCAGCAAGATGACAAAGACCCCGGCTCCGTTGAATAAGCCCATATCGCGAGCCGCGGGTATTGCGCTCGACGCCACCGCTCCAAAACCCGCGATCACTGTCAGGCCTGATACGAGAACGGCAGGTCCTATGAACTTGAGCCCCTCAAGCCAGCTTGCAATGGGTTCCGCCGCCCCTGTAGTCGAGAGACGATGCTGATTAAGCACGTGGAATATGTATGACCCTCCGACGGCAATCAACACCGTAGGCAACGAGAGCGTGGCTATCGTGATCTGGCGGCCGAGCAGGCTCATCAGGGCGATGATCCAGACCAGCCCCGCCGTGAGCGTGCCGATCGCGAGGAGCGCATAGGTCAGGCGTCGAAAAGCAAAAAGAAAAAAGAGAAAGCAAAGGACCGCGGCCGCCGGCGAGCAGACGAGCATGTCTCGGATCATGCTTCGAATGCCTCTTGCGTCCAGCACCGGCACGCCGGAGACGAAAACTTCGTCATTGCCCGCCTCCGATTTGACCGTCCGTTCTATTTCATCCGCCAGAGCGCGCACCTCGGCTTCGCCAAGCGGTTCAAGGAATACATTGATCGCGGCGGTCCTTCCATCCTCGGAAACATAGTGCCTTGCATACAGGCGATCACCAGTGACGGAGGGCTTCAGGAGCGCGAGTTCCTGATCGGTCGCTTCGCGGGAGATCAGGTTGTCGACAACCAGCCCTGTACCCGCGCGACGGATGGCCTTGACGCTGGTCAGGCTCTGCGAATCGGCGACGCCCTTTAGCGCGGCCAGACGCCGGGTCAGCCGATCCAGTTTTTTGATGAATGGAGATGTGAATACATCTCGCGTGGTGAGCGCCGCTATGACTACGCGGTCGTCTCCGAACGAACGTTGTGTCTCGCGATAGAAGTCGAGATCGGCGCCGCCTTCAGCAAGGGTTTCCAATGAGCCGTTGAACCCGATTCCTTTGACATACAGTGAGACTCCGAAGAAAACGGTCACGAGCAGTACGAGTAAAATCGTCAAGGCGGAATGCCGGAGAATAAAGCCGGCAAAACGGCTCATGAGATTCGCTCGGGCGTCTGGACTGACTTCATTTGCGTGTGAATATAAGATAAGGGTTCAAGCCGCGCAAGGAACGGGATTCCCACCTGTAATCATTTCGATGCCGATAGTATGAGGAGGCCGCCGAGAATACGGAGACGTGTTGTTTACCGAATGATCATCGTGCAATATATGTGCTTCGCGTAAGGCGGTATTGTTGAGTTCACGGTTGAAATTCGGGAAAGAAATGCAGGCGCGGACCTCCATGGCCGCCGTCGGTTAGACTCGGCTTACCGGCCTTGCAAACAGAATAGGCGATACTGATCCATCTTCGCTCTTGGACTAGTAAACTCGGAGAATGAGGTTGACTGTCTGCTGACGCGCCTTCTAGCAATCTTATGTCTACAGAGAAATCGTTCGAATCATCTCTCAAAGAACTCGAGCATATAGTCGAGCAACTCGAGGCCGGCGACCTGCCGCTCGAAAAATCCCTCGAACTATTCGAGCAAGGCGTGAAGCTCTCGCGAGATTGTCAAAAACGGCTGGACGAGGCCGATCGCCGAGTCGAGATATTGCTGAAGGGCTCGGGAGGAGAGTATAGAACCGAACCGTTCGAAGAACCCGAGGAGTGAGCGCTTGGCACAAGCAGAAACGGTAAACGAATATCTGGTCCGGCGGGCCCAAGAGGTGAACGGCTGGCTCGAGAAGTTTCTTCCCGCGGAATCCACTCCGCCTGAGACGATTCATCGCGCGATGCGATACAGCATGATGGCGGGCGGTAAACGGCTTCGCCCCGCGCTGGTACTCGCATCCGGTGAAGCGTTCGGAGCGAGCGCGGAACACTTGATGCCCGCGGCTTGCGCCGTCGAGATGATACACACGTACTCGCTTATCCACGACGATCTTCCGGCGATGGACAACGACGACCTGCGGCGCGGAAGACCCACCTGTCATAAAGTGTTTGGAGAAGCGAAGGCGATTCTTGCCGGCGACGCCCTGCTTACGCTTGCGTTCAATGTCCTGGCTGCCAGGCTCTCTTGTGACAGCGACAGGAAAGTAAGAGTGATAGCCGAAGTGTCCCGAATAGCCGGAACGATCGAAGCCCTGATCGGAGGGCAGGTTGCTGATATCGAAAACGAAGGCCGCGACGTCAGCGCTCAAACTCTCGAGTATATTCATAGGTCCAAGACAGGGGCTCTGATTCGAGGCTCGGTGTTGATCGGAGGAATAATAGCCGGAGCCGGCCAGGCCGAGCTCGAAAAGCTCTCGGACTATGGCGCGAGAATCGGGCTGGCGTTTCAGATTGCGGACGATGTCCTTGATGTCACCGCAAGCAGTGAACAGCTCGGGAAAACGGCTGGAAAGGATCAGGCCGCAAAGAAAGCGACCTATCCGGCGGTTCACGGAATTGAGGCTTCACGGCGCCGTGCTTTGGAGTTGGTGAACGAAGCGGTTGCGATTGTGTCGGGGCTCGACGCGGGCACGGAAATGCTTGCTTCGATGGCGAGATTCATCGTTGCAAGAAGCTCTTAATCAAGCTATCTTTGTCCTTACCTCATAACCTTTCACTTCGCAGGAGTCGTGTTACGGAGAGGCAGATAACTCGCTTATCGATTCTTAGGAACGGGTACGCAGAATCAGCCCTCTCGGCGAACCCCGGCCATCGTTTTCCCGCAACCCTGTCTATCGACAAATTTGACCAGCCGCTGCCGCTCGATTTGACGGCGCCGCCCGCAAAGCAGGCGACCTACCGAGCATCAGCAGCCAGCTAAGAACTACACGGACCAGGAATACAGGAGAAAAAGGACCAGCTATGGAACTATTGCAGCACATTAACGACCCCGCGGATCTTCGGAAGCTTCCGCCCTCAAAACTGCAGCCGCTTGCGGATGAGGTTCGCGAGTACATGATCGAAGTGCTCTCGAAGATCGGCGGACACACGGGCGCAAGCCTCGGACCGGTCGAGCTCATACTCGCGCTTCACTATGCGTATGACACGCCGCGAGACAAGCTGGTCATAGACATCGGCCATCAGGCTTATTCACACAAGATCATCACCGGCCGCCGCGACGAGCTGCCGACGATTCGACAGTACAACGGCATCAGCGGATTCCTTCGCCGCGAAGAATCGGTCTACGACGTATTCAACGCCGCTCACGCAGGAACCTCGATTTCGGCGGCGCTCGGAATCGCCGCCGCGCGGGATCTCAAAGGCGAAGATTTCAACGTGATCGCGTTCATCGGAGACGCGGGGCTCACCGCCGGTATGGCTCTTGAGGGTATCAATCAGGCCGGACACCTCAAGAAGAAGATGCTGATACTGCTCAATGACAACGAAATGTCCATCTCTCCCAACGTTGGGGCGCTGGCGGGTTATCTCAACCGCATTCGCGGCGCGCGTCCGTACAATGAGCTTAAACACGAAGTAGAAGAGCTGCTGAAGGCCATCCCCGCCGTCGGTGAAATAATGCTCGCGCGAGCCAAGGCGCTGAAGGATGCTTTCGCAAGCGCCGTGATTCCCGGTGCGCTCTGGGAAGAACTGGGCCTCAAGTACCTCGGCCCGATCAACGGCCACGACATAGATTCAATTTTGGCTGCGCTCGAACAGGCGAAGAAAGAAGAAGGTCCCGTACTGCTTCACGCGCTGACCATCAAGGGTAAAGGCTATGGCCCGGCGGAGCGCGACAAAGCCGCATGGCACGGCACCTCGGCTTTCGAGATTTCCTCCGGAAGATTCATAAAAGAACCGGCAACCGGCCCGAGTTACACCGCGGTCTTCGCGCAGGCAACAGCCGATCTGATGAAGGAAGATGAGCGAATCGTCGCGATCACGGCCGCGATGCCCGATGGAACCGGACTCAGCAAGGTGATGAAGGAGTTCCCGGACCGTACATTCGATGTCGCGATCGCGGAGCAGCACGCCGTCACCTTTGCGGCTGGAATGGCCACTGAAGGAAGAAAGCCCATAGCGGCGATCTATTCCACGTTCCTGCAGCGAGCATTCGATCAAGTGTTTCATGATGTTGTGCTGATGGGACTTGACGTGACCTTCGCGCTCGATCGCGGCGGAGTGGTCGGCGCTGACGGCCCCACCCATCACGGCCTGATGGACTTCGCCTACCTGCGGCCGATGCCCGGCTTTGTCATCATGGCCCCGAAAGACGAAAACGAATTGAGGCACATGCTCAAGACGGCTGTTTATTACGACGGCCCGGCTTCGGTTCGTTATCCGCGAGGCAACGGCTTTGGCGTGCCGATGGATGAAGAGATGCGGATTCTCGAACTCGGCAAGGCGGAGCTGCTAAGAGAGGGATCGGACGTTGCTATTCTGGGAATCGGCAGCGAGGTTGCTCATTGTGTGAAAGCAGCCGAAAAGCTCGCGATCGACGGGATTCAAGCTACTGTTGTAAACGCCCGCTTCGTCAAACCTCTCGATGAAGAGTTGATACTGACTCTGGCCCGCACTCACGGCAACATAGTCACCGTGGAAGATCACTATTTGATGGGTGGATTCGGAAGCGCCGTGATGGAGCTGCTCGAGCGGCATCATATGTATGACGTAAGAGTAAGCAGGGTCGGCTTCGAGGATCAGTTAATCGAGCACGCAAGCCAGAGCTTGCTGTTAGCCAAGTACGGCGTCGACTTCGCCGGCATCGCGGCGCGAGCAAGGGAGCTGGTCACGAGCCGCATGAGCTTCAAGAGCGTGGACTTCAAGCGATAGCCGCGTTCAGCTTGTAGCGCGTTCGGCTTCTTGAGTGATCCGAAGCTCCTTTTCTTTTTCGAGGATGTTGGTGGTTTGTTCGGTAACGCTCGGAGGCGCGCTGATCGGACGGTTTATTGTGCCGGTTACGGGCGCCTCAATTTGCGCCTGCTGCTGAGGAGGCAGGAATCTGTCCGTCAGTTTGGCTATGGACTCGGCGAAGAAAGCGGCGTAGAGGATCTGAGCCAGTCCTTTGAGCACCGGGATGGCCGCGAATAGCCATACCAGCCTTAGCATCAGCTCCAATCCTTTCACTTGACTTTGGTCTTCAAGCTGCTTCAGCAGACCGATATCGCTCGCGGTTCGGCTCAAGAAGAATAACACCGCGCCCAGACCGGCTCCGCCAAAGATCGACATCAGCCCGTCTCGCAGATTGTGTTGCCAGGAATAACGAAGCCATTCTCTTGGCTTTGGCTGGCGCGCCCGCTGGCGTCTTTCTTCTCTTCTCACTCGCCGCAGCTCGGCTGCTGTCTCCATTACTGACTGAGAGTTGGTGTCGGCTTTGTGGTGGTGGGCGTTTCTGAGGCTTCGGGCGCCTCGTTTGAGCTTTTCTACATCTATGCCGAATTGTCCGAGCATTATGGGAAGCTGCTTGCCTCCCATGACATCGGAAACAAGTTGGAGGTTCGCGCCGCAGGATTTACAAAATCTGTTCTCTTCGGGTGATTCAAAGCCGCATTTCGGACAGAACATACGCCCCCTTTTTGATGCTGCCATTCTGGCTAGTGCGATTAACTAATGTCAACCATCCCGCGAATTCGGGGCCGCGAATCCGACGGCCGCGTTTCTGAAAAACCTGCTGCCAAAAGGGAGATACGCAATATCTGACATTAAGGTTTGAAAGTCGTATAATGTCTCCGCGCCCCTAACGAAAAAGCAATGTGCAAAGGTACAAAATGGCGCACAGTATTGCCTGCCGCCGTGAGTGCGGCGGTATGTTTCGCTGTGCTGTTTCTTGGCGGGTGCCGCGGAAAATCCGCTCCTGTTCTCATTAGCACGCCAGTCCCCAGGCCCGATCCGGCCGAGCTGCTAAAAGAAGCCGCCTCCAAAGTCGAAGAAGATCGCAATGAACCGATAGGCCGCCGGGCCTCTGTTGAAGTGCCGCCGGAACTGAAGCATTACGCTGATCCCAGGAGATTTCTGGCCGTTCAAACGGCTGAGTGGGAAGTTCAGAAGTTTGAGCTCCCGCACGATTTCGCCGAGCTTGCCGATCAGATAATTCGCGGAGATTTGGTAGAGCTAAAGCCGCTGGGAGATGACTACATTTTGTATGGGGTAGGTTGGAAGGCTACGGAAGAGCCTCTCACGCATTTCGACCAGGTGTCGGGCGGAAGCGTTCCCTTGATGAAGGACGCGAGCCAGTGCGTGGAAAAGGAGAACCTGCTGTCCGATGACATGAGTCAGGCTGCCGAGCGGATCAATGACCTGAAGAGGCAATTGGCAAAGGCGCGTGGGCGAGCGGCGCGCGCGGGTCTGTCGAAACGTCTACGTCACGAGATCGATATCGCGGAGGCTTTGAGGAAGGAAAGGGAACTGCTGGATTCTTATCGCGCAAATTCCGGCCGCCTGTCGATCCTCACTACGGAGTATGAAACGCTTCACAAGCTGGCTTCAGACTTTGCGGGACAGTCTTATGATCTGGAAAACGCGGCATCGTTGCGCGAATTCAAGATTCGCCTGCTCAGCTTTTTGAGGCCGGAGGCGAAGGTCGTACTGGAGGCAATAGCTCGCGCGTATAAGAACGAGTTCAACCGGCCGCTGCCGATAACTTCTCTCGTTCGAACCGAAGAATATCAGCGCCATATTCGAGAGACGAATCGGGGCGCGGCCGCCAACGCCACGCCTCCGCACACGATGGGGCTGGCGTTCGATGTTTACTATCACTTTATGAGCGCGGCCGAACAGAATTTCCTGATGGCCGAGATAGGACGGCAGAAAGCTCAGGGCCGAGTTGAGGCGCTTCGAGAGACGCGAGATCATATTCACGTTTTCGTATTTGCCGACGGACGGCCTCCGAATGAAGACTATATCGCTGCCTCCCTTTCCACATCCCATTACACAGAACGGCATAGCTCTCGCAACACCGTCAAATCACGCCGCAGATCTACGGGCAAAGCCTGACTATGAATGGCGCCGACAGCCGACTCTGAATTCGGCTCGCGTAGTTCGTACCGCTTGATCCGCCTCCAAAATCGTGCAGGCTGCTAAAATACAACCGTGGCCAGGGAACGCATAGATAAGCTGGTGGTAGAGCGCGGACTAGCGGAAACAAGAACGCGTGCTCAAGCACTTATCCTCGCAGGCCAGATCCTTGTTGATACCCAACGCATAGACAAGCCCGGCCAAATGGTCTCCACCGGCGCCGAGATACGTGTTAAAGGCGAGCAGCCGCGCTACGTAGGAAGGGGAGGGCTCAAGCTTGAAGCAGCGCTCCGGAAATTCAACATTGATCCCGCGGATAAACTCTGTGTTGATGTAGGCGCCTCGACCGGAGGGTTCACCGATTGTCTGTTGCAACACGGCGCCGCCCGTGTGTGGGCGGTCGATGTCGGCCATAATCAACTTGATTGGAAGATAAGATCCGACCCGCGAGTCGTCCCACTGGAGGGCATTAACGGTCGAAATCTTAGCTCCGAGCAATTCCCGGTGAAATTCGGTCTCGCCGTTGTAGATGTCTCCTTCATTTCGCTCGATAAGATTCTGCCGGCGCTCAAGGGCGTGATAGTCGAAGCCGCGGATGTAATTGCTTTGATCAAGCCTCAATTCGAAGTCGGCAAAGGCGAGGTGGGCCGCGGCGGCATCGTCACTGATCCTTCCAAGCACGCACGCGTTTTGCGCGATGTAATCCGCTTCGCGCGATCAAGCGCCTTTGAGACTCTTGATCTGATGGCTTCGCCCATCCTCGGAGCCGAAGGCAATCGCGAATTCCTGATACACCTGAAAACAAATTCCGAGCGAGCGCTCAGATCTCAAGCCGTCGACGATCTCATATCGAACCTGACTGAATCGGCGCCGAGCTGAAGGGTATCGTTTCATAACAACATCCGTTGGTTTTTCTCGGCGCGGCAACGAAGCGCCTATGTCGCGCCTTCAGCGCTTGAGGCATTGCGGTCGTTACCAGGGGCAACGTGCTGCGCGCTTGCCCCTGGGCTATTTTATAGTCGGCCTTTCAGGCCTACATAAGCACGAACTCTCGTTAAGGTAGGGTAACAAATTCCAAGCTACAGATCCCCGCACTGAAGTAACTCTGAAGTGCGGGATATTTTCGGTGCATTCCTAATTGCCTTGCGATCTTGACCAGTCGCGAGTCAGCGCCATCCTTAGATCCTCGATCCTGATTGGCTTCGTGACGTAGTCATCCATCCCTGCCGCAAGACAATCCTCGCGATCGCTGTTCATAGCGCCGGCCGTCATCGCGATAATTCTCGGGCGCTCATGCTTTGGCAAATCGGCGCAGATGCAGCGCGTGGTCTCCAGTCCGTCCATCTCGGGCATCTGAACGTCCATAAAAACTACGTCGTAGGTGCGGTCCCGTAGAGCTTCAAGCACCTCCAAACCGTTGGCGGCAACATCGGCGCGGTAACCGAGATGCTGAAGCATTCGCAGGCCCACGTGACGATTTACCGGATTGTCTTCGGCGAGCAGTATCCGCAGAGAAGATGCTATCCCCAATGATGTAGGCTGCGGCTGTATAATCTTATCTTCAATGCATTGATCGGAGAGGGCCTTTATCAGCGCCTGCCGCAGATTCCTCGATCTTACGGGTTTCGGTACGAAGGAAGCGAAATCGAGGGTTCCAACACTGAGTGCTGAATACATCTCAGTTGTATCTCGGTTGGTCATCGAGCTCAGCATTACAAGCGGCAGGGCCGCGGCGGCTTCGAGCTCACGAATCTCAGCGGCAACCGCCAACCCGCTGGCGCCGGCCAATTGCATATCGATTATTGCGAGGTCGAAGCGCTCTCCGGCTGTTATCAAGTTCGATGCTTCACCGCCGGAGCCGGCAGTAACCGGCGCCATATTCCAGTACCGGCAATGGGCTGCGAGGCTCTGCCGGCTCGCGCCATTGTCGTCGATTATCAATATTCGTTTGCCGGTCAGCTCCGGGGAAGCGTCGGGTGTGGTCCTTAGCTCGCGAGGCTGGGCTTCGATGAGAATAGTGAAAAAGAATGTCGAGCCTCTTCCAGGCTCGCTCTCGACCCATATCTTGCCGCCCATCAAGCTGCTGAGCTTTCGACTCAGCGCCAGTCCCAATCCGGTTCCCCCATATTCACGCGTGGTGGAGGCGTCGACTTGCGAGAACGATCTGAACAGTCGATCCAACCGGTCGCTCGGAATACCGATGCCCGAATCTTTAACCGAGAAGCACAGCTCGAATGTATCGGGGTTCGCGGATTCAACCTGACGCTCTTCAACACGAATCAAGATGTCACCGGCGGCCGTAAACTTGACGGCGTTTCCTATCAAATTAACGAGAATCTGACGCAGCCTGGTGGTGTCTCCAACAACGTTTCGTGATACTCCGGGATCGATTACATAGCAGAGATCGAGACCCTTTTCGGCAATCTTAGCCGAGAAGAGATTGAGCGAGTCCTCGATGCAATCCACGAGATCAAAGGGCGCGTTCTCGAGCTCGATGGCGCCCGCCTCGACTTTCGAGAAATCCAATATGTCATTCAGCAGCGTCATAAGGCTCTCGGCGCTGGTTCGAACAATCTCCGCGAAATTCCGCTGTTCGGAGTCCAACGTGGTTTCAAGCAGCAGGTCGGTCATTCCGATGACGCCGTTCATCGGCGTGCGTATTTCGTGGCTCATCATAGCCAGGAACTCACTCTTGGCGCGCGTCGCAGACTCGGCCGCTTCCCTTGCTCGTTCCAGCTCGACGGCCCTCGCCGCAAGCTCGGAGTTCAGCTCTTTGAGCTCGACCTGGGCCCGCACAAGTTCCCGATTTTGTGACACGGCGCTTTCAAATGTAGAGATCAAAAGATCGAGAATCTGTTTTCTATCAGAGTTGATTGTGTGGGTCTGTCCGGCGAAGTGAAGCCTGATCCCCAACTGCAGGTTCGTTTCATTGCGCAGGGCGCGAGTGGTGATAATGTCTTGGATGTGAGAGAGCAGGTACGTGTCGTCGTACGGCTTTCTTATGAAGTTGTCGGCGCCGCATTCGAGTCCTTTCACCACGTCTTCGGGCTGCGCGAGACTGGTCAGAAGCATCACGGGGATCTCTCTGAGCGTGGAGTCGCTCTTGATTGCACGGCACATTTCGTAACCGTCCATTACCGGCATTACGATATCGCTGATGACCAGGATAGGCTTGAATGTCGCGAGCTTGGATAGAGCCTCCTTGCCATCCCGAGCCGCCTGGACGACATACCCGTTCTCCTCGAGCGTAAACTGCAAGCGCGCGGCTTGAGTTGGACTGTCTTCGACAATCAGGATCTCCTCGTTAGAATCTTTATGCAATCTCATAATCGCGTCGCCTCTGAAAATAAAAATTTGCTCATAAAATATCTAAGCCTTCCTCGCGAGTGTGTTTAGCAGAGACGCGATCGCGTCGGGAGACAGGATGTGCTTCGCCGCATTCAGCTTCACAGCCTCGCCGGGCATCCCGTGCACGGTGGACGTCTGGGCATCTTGCGCGATGGTAATGGCGCCCTTGTCTCTCAACAGCTTTAATTCATCGGCGCCGTCCCGCCCCATCCCGGTCAATAAGACAGCTACTGCCCGGGCGCCGTACGTCTGGGCAACCGAACGAAAGAGATACGAGACTGCCGGCCTCACTCCGTTTTCAGGATTGCCCACGCAAAGGGATATGCGGCCCCCGGGATTGACGCCCATCTGAAATCCATCGGGAGCTATATAGGCGCATCCGGGACCAATCATCTCCTGCTCTTTCGGTATGCGAACCGGAAATCCGCTCGAAGCGGTGAGCCAGGAAGCCAGTCCCTCGGTGAACCCGGCTGCGATATGCTGGCAGATGACTATCGGAAAAGGATAACCGGCGGGAAGCTTGCGCAGAATCGACTCAAGCACGGGAGGCCCTCCTATGGACGCCCCGATTGCTACGATTCCAATTTGAGACGGGATGTTTTCGAGCTCGGCCTTGTTGGCGATCGATTCCAGCCGCTTCATTTTCGTGTTCGTCCACTTCGTTACGACCTTGACCTCGGACATCACACGTACGGTTTGGACGAACTGATTGGCCAGGCGGGTATAGTTCGGGTGGCCGGGACCGGGAGGAGTTTCGAGGACGGTGACCGCGCCTGCTTCCATTGCTAGGAGACCGGTCGCGACTGCCTCCGAATTCAACTGGGCGCTTACGATTATGATCGGCAGCGGACAAGTTTCCATGATGGTTCGGGTGGCTTCGATGCCGTTAACTCTGGGCATGTTCACATCCATCGTGATCACGTCGGGTTTTTGACCGTGAACAAAGCTGATTGCTTCCTCGCCATTTTTGACTATGCCGACGATTTGAATTCCGGCATCCGTGCTTAGCATATTGCGCAGGTTTTCGGCGACGACGGGCGAGTCGTCTACGATGAGTACTTTGATCAAGCGGCCGGCCTCATCACTCATACAAGTCTTCTGACGACGTCTATCAAATTACTCTGGTCGAAGCTGCTCTTTACGATGTAGGCGTTAGCTCCGGCTTCGATTCCGCGCTCTCGATCCTCTCGCGATCCCAATGAGGTGACCAGCACCACGGGAAGCTCGGCAAGCTGCTTATCCGCCCTGATTGTCGCCGTAAGATCGAACCCGCCGAGACCCGGCATTTCGACGTCGGAAACGAGCAAATCAATTTGCTCGCTTCGCAAGGCGGAGAGCGCCGCAACGCCGTCCACGGCGGTCTTGACCGCATATCCCGCGGCTTCGAGTATGTTCCTGAGAAGCATCCTCGACGTGATCGAGTCTTCCGCTACGAGAATCATCTTTCGCTGCGCCTGCGCGGCGCCTATCTGGGCTGAAGAGGGACGAATACTCACTCCTGCTTTTGTGGCCGATTTTATTAGATCCAATACGTTCAGCACGGGGATGACCTTGCCCGATCCGAGGACGGCGGCTCCCGCGACATTTCGCACGCGAGTTAGATTCGATCCCAGGCTCTTGAGCAATACCTCTTGTTCGCCGAGAACCTCGTCGACGCCAAAGCCGATATACTTGTCTCCCATGGAGAGAATGAGCACCGGCATATATGAAAGCGGATCGTAATCATCAGTAGCGGTATTCGGCAGTTGCAGCACGTCGCCGAGGCGCACAAGCGAGATGGCCCGGCCATCCAGTGTGACGGTCTCTTTTCGTTCGATGGTTGAGATATCCGTTCTTTTGAACCTGGTTACTCGCTGAACAGCCATGGTCGGCAGGACAAATACGGATCGGCCCGCTCTCACGAGAATCCCTCTGAACGTGGCAAGAGTAAGAGGAAGCAGAATGCGAAATGTCGTTCCGAGGCTCGATTGAGATTCGACCGAAACATGGCCTCCGAGCCTTTCGGCTTTTTCCTGTACGATTGCCAATCCCAATCCGCGCCCAGAAAGATCGGTGATTACATCGCTGGTTGAAAGCTCGGACTGAAATATAAGAGACAGCGCCTCCGAATCGTCGATCTCCTGCTCTCGGATTATCAATCCGCGTTTGATCGCGGTCTGCTTCACCTTGGACAAATTGATTCCCGCGCCGTCATCCGAAACCGTGATCTCGACCTTGCTTCCGCTTTGCTGAGTAAGAGCTATCGTTATTGTTGCTCGCCTCGATTTGCCCGCTCGCTCTCTCTCGTCTGGAAGCTCGATTCCGTGATCGATGCAATTTCTGACGATATGAATAAGCGGATCCTTCAGTTCTTCCAGAATTCTTCTGTCCACCTCGGTATCGGCGCCTTCAACAACCAATTGCACGTCCTTACCCTGATCGCGCGAAAGATCCCGGACTAATTTAGGGAAGCCGTCGAGCAGGGAAGAGAACGGCAGCATAAGGACATTCTTCATGTCCTCCAGCAGGTGCTCCACCATCCCGTCGAGCGTTCGGCTGTCACGGTCAACCGATGTTTTCAACTCGACGATCTTCGTCTCAATCTCCTTCAGATGGCCTCTATTCCAATCCAGGAATTCAACCACTCTGGAAATGCGAGATCCGTCGTTGTTCTTCAGACGTTCGGGCATCTCTTCAATTGCCCGGCTCAGGTTGCGAACTTCGGGATATACTTTCGACCACTGCTTCTTCCAACAGCCCACCAGGCCGAAGACTTCCCCGAGTTCGATCACGAACTGGTTCATCGCCAGTTTTGCCGACACCATCTCCTCGACTTGCAAGAGAACTGAATTGAGTCTCGCGGTCGAGAGCCTGACGGTGTCGACCGGCCGGTTATTCTCTTTCGGCGACTTGCCTCCGTTCCACGGCGATGTCGCGGCATCAGGCATCGGCGACAGGGCCGCATCTTTGCCGCCGGCAATATAGGGCTCGAGAGCGGCTTCTTCGGGCGTGGTCGCTTCGTCAGCCGCTTGTTCGGCAATAACTGTGTCTGCATTGGGGATCTCGGGAGGGCGAGGAGCGGTGCGTTGAATCGCCGGTTCGCCCCGTTCGAGATCCATCAGGCGTCGCGCCAGTTGAGCTACCGAATCGCCGTTGAGCGCCGAAGTGGACGCTCCATCGGTCGAAAGCAGAAGGCGAATGATGTCGGTTGCCTGGTGAAGCACGTCCAACATCTCGGGAGTTGGATTTATGCTCTTGTTTTTCAGCGCCGCAAAGACACTTTCGAGAGCCTGGCAAATCATCTCGACATCCGCGAGGTTGACGCTGCGTGCAGCGCCTTTCAGACTGTGAGCCTCCCGAAATACTTTTTCGATAATCGCCGTCTGAGAGCCCGCGTCTGAAGACTCGAGCTCCAGCAGGCCATCGGAAATGACTTGCAGGTGTTCTTCAGCTTCGACCTTGAAGGTCTCCAGCAGCCTCTCGAGGAATTCGGTTCGCCCGTTGCTCATCTCGATCTGCCTGTCACACTCTGTAGTGCCCGACTATTTGTTTCAGATTTCGACCGATGTTGTTGAGGCCCTCCGCGGCGACTTCGAGCTGTCGCATGCTGTCGACGTTGTGCAGGCTGGCCTGTTTTATGTTTTCCATCGCGATGGTGACCTGATCGACGCCGGTCAACTGCTGATGGCTTGAAGCCTCGATCTGAAGAGCGGCCTGGGCGGCTTCGGCCACGCTTCTTGCGAGGGTTTGAATAGATGATCCGGTTTCGGTGGACTGCTTGACTCCGGCCTCGACCGCTTTGCCGCCCTGCTCGATAGCCATGACAGCGGCGCTTGTCGCTTTTTGAATGTCGCTTAGAATGGCACGGACTTGGCCGGTGGCCTTTTTGGATTGCTCGGCGAGAGTCTTTACTTCCTGAGCTACGACTGCGAAGCCTTTGCCGTGATCGCCTGCTCTGGCAGCTTCAATGGAGGCATTGACGGACAGGAGATTGGACTGTTCGGCAAGGTCGTTGACCGAGGCGATGATCTCGGCGATGGCCTGGCTCTGTTCGCTGAGCCTGACGATGCTCTCGGCAATGGACTCCATCTGTTCGCGAATTCTGTCCATACCCTTTACGGTGTCGATGACGGAAGCCTCGCCAGCGTGAGACACATCGACTGCGCGTTGAGCAGTTTCAGAAACGAACTTGGCCTTCTGGCTGGAGATGTGAGCGGTTTGCCTGACCTCTTCGACGGTGGTTGCGGTTTCGGTCACGGCGGCGGCGGTTTCAGCGGCGCCCGAAGTCAGATGTGTTACCGAAGCAAGTATCTCGCTGGCCGAGGCCGCCAGGACTCCAGTAGCTTCCTGAACCTGAACCGTATTTTGGCGCAGGTTATCCACCATCTTCAGGAGCGCCCTGGCCATCACATCTTCGTTTGATTGCGGCGTAAGAGTAACGGTGAGATCGCCTGAAGCTATTTGCTCCGTCGCCCTCGCCATCGACTGAAGCGAAGAGACCATTCGTTTGAAGGTATCCGTTAGAAGCCCCACCTCGTCGTTCCTGCTATGCGCCGGCAGGCCGACCGAAAGATCGCCGAGCGATATTCTCTCCGCTGCAACGGTCATCTGTCTTAGAGGAATCGTTATGCTTCGGGTGAGCACGAAGCCGGCGACGCTGAGTAATGCAAACGAAAGCAAGACGCCGAAAATGATTGCTGAGGCCGCCCGCCTGGCGCTGCGATCCGCCTGCTGTTCACGGGTTTTCAGAACGCTTTGTTCCTCGTCGATCATCTCATCAATGAGTTTCTGAGTTCCGTCGGCTGCCTTTTCTTTGTTCGCAAGAATGTATTGCTGGGCTGCCTCAAATCCGCGAGTCTTTCGTATGTCGATGATCTCTCTCCCATGCGCGAGCTTCTCAGCCGTTAGAGCTTCGAGCTTTTCCGTTCTCTTCTGCTGGCTCTGAGTTACGGCGACGAGCCGGGCGATCTCTTTGAGCTTTTGATCGGTTCCCGCCGCGGTCGTGTAGAAGGGCTGAAGATAGCTCTCCTGCCCGGTCAACACGTATCCGCGCTCGGCGCTTTCGAGAGACGCAATGTCACCCCCGAGATCTTCCATGTTCTTCAGCGTTTCCTGCGACCTGGCCTCGAGGCCGGCGATTTCTTCGAGATCAGTTGTCGTGCCGTAGGTAACGAACCCGAGGGCGACGATCAGCAAGAGCGCCAGGCCGAAACCCGCGTGAATTCTTCTTCCAACGGACCATTTCATTTTGCTCATATCCTATTCGTGAAATCGCGGCGCGCCGATAAACGGCAATCATCAAATTTGAACTTTGTATTGACCTACGAGCCCTTTGAGCTTCTGCCCAATTTCGTTGAGGTTGTGCGCGGCGACTTCGACTTGTCGCATGCTGTCGACATTTTGCAGGCTGGCCTGTTTGATGTTTTCCATCGCGATGGTGACCTGATCGACGCCGGTCAACTGTTGATGGCTTGAAGCCTCGATCTGGAGAGCAGCCTGGGCGGCTTCGGCCACGCTTCTTGCGAGGGTTTGAATAGATGATCCGGTTTCGGTGGACTGCTTGAC
>Ga0066687_10000066_pt1 | contig 28194 bp, 21 predicted proteins | sample GraSoiAngelo_136_FD_65630 | JGI IMG/M metagenome (GOLD analysis project Ga0066687, IMG submission 65630) | Grasslands soil microbial communities from the Angelo Coastal Reserve, California, USA - 14_0929_09_20cm | ecosystem: Environmental > Terrestrial > Soil > Grasslands | place: USA... | reverse complement strand
AACAACGGGCCTATAATGGTCGTATCGGTTTTGACAACGGAGGGAACACACTATGTTCTGCCCGCAATGCGGCGCCAATCAAGGCGAGGATTTGAAGTTCTGTAAGTCGTGCGGCGCGAACCTATTCGCGGTACGCCAGGTAGTGGCGACTCGAGAGACCGATCAGAAATTCGACTGGAGCAAGACCTGGGTCGCGGAGATGTTTCTCTCGGACGGAGAGCGAAAGCGACGCAACGAAGAATACGAGCGGCTTCGCGGGGTTACTCCCGAGTCCAAGCGTGAACGCGAGATCAAGCGCGGCGTCATCGTCTCCTGCGTTGGAATCGGAGTCTCGATATTCCTCTTCGTGCTGATGCAGGGAATCATTGCCGGAGCGGGGCTCAGCCACGGAGAGGCGGAGATTCTAAGCCGTCTATGGATAGTCGGCGTGATCCCGTTCTTCATTGGATTAGCTTTTATAATTAACGGCCTGCTAGTCGGACGCACCCGTTCGATCGAGGGCTCCGGTACTCGATCGAAAGACGAGGAATACAGATTGAAGGCCGTCGACACATCGGAATTCGCGCCTTCCAGCGCAAGCGTCACCGAAGATACAACTCGACAGTTGAAGGAAGAAGGGTAGGGCGGGTCTTACGCATCAGGGCTCAGGCTTAAATATTCTCACCCAGCAGTGGATGGAATTTCTTGGGAGCTATCAGAAGCCACGCGATGCGCAGATGAAACGCCAACTCTTTATCGTCTAAGTGAGACAGTTCCATTCCGACCCATCCGCGCCCGCCTACATACGGGGGCTTGTAAAACTTGTCCGGTGAATCTTCAACCAGCATTGCCTGCACGCCGGGAGGCGCCGGCGCTACAACCGCGACGTGGCCGTCGTTGTGGTGATTATTCGAGAACATCGCAAAGACCTTCTTGCCAGCGAAAAAAGTAGGCTCTCCGTGCGAGAGCTTTTCCGTGGTTTCAGGCAATGCCAAACAAATCCGTCGGACTCGCTCAATTTGCTTCTCGTTCCTTTTCCTCTGATTTGGTACCGGGTCCTCGGCAGGTTGGCTCAGATCTGATTCCGGCCTGCTCACATCCCCGGCTAACATATTCGCGGCGAGTCGGGTGGGGGCGGCGATTACATAGCTGGCTCGAATCAATTCGTCCACCTCAGCCCAATCTATTGGTCCCAGATCCAACCGGAGCGCTACCCATCCACGCGGCCCAACGTAGGATGGAAGATAAAACCGCTTAGGATCGTCGGCTATAAGCAAATTGTTGACGCCCGGTGCAGCGCGGCACGAGATCGCAACGATCCCGTCTCCGTGATGATCGTCAAGAAAATAGGCGAATGGCTTCTTGCGTACACGAAAGGTCGCGTGACTGCCGAACCTCTCGCAGACGGCTTCCGGCAGCGCCATACATAACTTGATGACCCTATCCAGTCGCGGATCGTTTGCTGATTTTTTCGTCATTCCCATGCTCTACGCTTTCGGACAGGAAGTAGGCCAACCCGATTGAAGCCGAAATTGAAGTGCTGCGAGCCCGCTGGAATAGACTGAGAGAAGTCAGGCGCCTGACGCGAATCTCCCGACATCATTGATCGATGCCCTCCGCGATCTCTGAGGACAATCTCGATCGCGTCTTGCGCGAACGCCAGTGGCGGCCCTGTACGCCCTTCTCTCAGCCGGTCATCACACGGCCGCCTTTTCAAGCCTCGATTGAAACGCTCTCGGACGGAATAAGAACTCGACGATGTTGCCTTCGTGCGGTTGAAGCCAGTCCAGTTGAATTGTAGGAACGGGGCCAAGGTTCAATCGGTCTATATGGGTGGCGCCGATCAGCTCTTGCTGGAACATTTCATCATACGTAATCACGCTGCACACCAGAGTCGATCCAATTCGCCTGAGCATCTCTTCCTGAGGACACTTCACGACGCTCACGAATGGGAACATGAACTCGGTATTGGAAAGCGCCGCTTCGGTTGAGTTGCAGTGAATCACAACCGGTCTCAAGTAGCCGCACCGCTCTCGTTCCACAAGCCGTGCGCCGAACCGCGCGGTAGTATGCTCGCTCGATCCATCACTGAGGCCGGTCTCAATGCTGTTCCAGATTGCGCGCGCGGCGCCAGGAACAGTGAAGGCAGCCAGAGTAGCCTGTGGATCTTCCGGCGGCTTTGGCTCAACGGATCCCATTCGCTCGGCGAGAGCTTCGGCAATTTCCCTGGTATGACGCGAAGCCCAAATCCCCGAGCAGTTGATGCAGCCCCTGCCGCTGTTGAGAAACACACTATCGACCATTACGTCGATGTATTTCTCCCAATCATCAACCACGTCGTCGCCCAGTAGAATCTTACTGAATCCCGGACCATGAACCTGAACGCGCACATCCCCGCGGTAGCGTTCCACCGTAGGAAGGCCGCCGAAGATCATCGTTCGATTGGAGCGTCTAACGACCTCCGCGCCCATTTCGCCGTAGCCCGGATAAATTGAAATCGCTTCTTTCGGCGCGCCCGCTTCGGTGAAAGCCGCCGTCATTCGATAAGGCGTCCACGGCTCCTGGGGCCCCGGCTTGAGCACAAGGCCGATCTGCATCGGAATCACGGGCAGCCAAAGCGTATGTACTCCCGGTGAGTTCGAAGGCAGCACAAGTCCGAGCACCGGAGCCTGCGCTTGATAGCTCACGGTGACTCCGCGAGATTCAACCCCGTACCCGCGCGTCAAGATATTCAAATCCAAGCCGCGAGTAAGCGAGTCCAGTATTTGACCCATATTCGTCAGCACGAAGTTATTCTTCGCCATGTTCGCCTTGCACATATGCTCCGGAAGACCCGTGCTCGCTGATTGCTGGCGCGCAAAGTCATCCGGCGTCTGTGCGCCGTCGCCGATCGGCAGCGTTCCGTTCAGATAGAGATCGGCGGCCTTCTTCATCATCGCGATCAGATCCGAAACCGGTATGTCGGCCAGCACCTGACGGGCGCGCTGAGCGAATCTCATGTCCCGGCCTAACAGCCCGGTGTTAGCCTGACTGACGCGCGCGAGTGTTTCGCCGGTCACGAAATGGACCACGGCCTCTTTGTCGAGACTCGTATAGGGCTGACCCCATCTCAAGATTGGAATATTGAGCACCGCCATTGCGTCCTCTTATCTTCAATAGACTCCGACCGTTGTTTGCCCGGCTATCTTGCGGAAAGGCCGAACTCCGCTTACACCGTCCCATGGATACTTTTCGCACGGATGTTCCCGCTCCCCCTCATCTCGCTCGAGAAAACCCGGTATGAACGTCTCGCGAGTAAGAGTAGTCAGCTTGACTCGGCCGGTTTCACCATATCCAACGATGCGATTACTGTCGTCGAATGATACGACTTCGATCACCGCGCGCGGTTCGGGGGCAAAGTAACTGATCTTGTAACCGTCGTCCGGAGTGACGGGCTTTGAGCAAGCCAGTCCCATCAGAGTATTGCCATAGGTCGGCGTCAGGTAGACTCCGCTGCCCAGCAATTCTTCCATGGCAAAACGTGTGTACTGCGGCGTGAACTCCGTTCCACCGGCAAAGATGCCGGTGATATCGCAAGCCTTGATGCTCGTCCCGCGGTTTTCAAGCTCCTCGGCAAGCGCCTCGAGAAGCTTGGGAGTAGTAAACAGGCATTTGATGTTATGGCCGGCGCCAAGAATCGTGATTGCCTGCTCGACTACATGCGCCTTGTATTGATCGAGCGCCTCGGACTCTCCCCACTTGATCAGTTTGATCACCCATCGCGGATCAAGATCGACACAGAAGCAGATTCCGCCGCGATATTGACAGAGATGCTCAACGGCGAGCCGCAGCCGCCGCGGACCCGAAGGGCCTAGCATCAGCCAGTTCGCTCCGCGCGGAAAGTACCCTTCCGGAAGCGTATCGCTGAACATTTCGTAGTCTATTCGGAAGTCCTCGATCTGAAGCCGGCTCTTCGGAACCCCCGTGGTGCCGCCGGTTTCAAACGTGAAGATCGGTTTGCCTTCAAGACCCTTCGGAAGCCACCGGCGCACCGGTCCGCCTCGCAGCCACTCGTCTTCAAAGGGCGGAAATCTTTTGAGGTCGTCGAACGACTTGATCTCGCTCCGCGGATTCCAGCCCAGCTTCGATGCAAACTCCAACCAGAACGGACAGCCGGTTTCGGCATTGAAGTGCCACTCGACTACTTCTCGCACCTGCGCGTCAAGCAATTCTCTCGACTGCCGTGCTCGGGCATCCAACTCGTTTGTAGCAACACTCATATTCGTTGACTCTCGGATTTAATTCGGGATTGGGCAGCCTGATACCGCCGAACTCTAAAACTCTTGGACAATCAGTTAAGTGATCAAGTCATCAATTTGCCGGACTGCATCCAGATCAGGGCTCGAATTATAACGTTATCTTCGCGGGTTCGAAATCGCGCGCGCCGTCAAATGTCCGGCCGGTCTTTTCATTTCAATGACAGCAAAGATTGCAAGCTACGTAGATCCTCGCTTGAGTCGCGATGCCTTGACGGATCGCTTTATCGTTCTTCCGGCGGCCTCTCGCTCTTTTGTAATTGCTTTTGCGTGTTTCAGGGCGGCCCTGATGAATTTTTTAAGGTAAGGGTTCTTCAAGTCCTCTGGACGCCTGACCTTGATGTGGCGAATGATCTTGCCTTCCCCCACCAGAACGGCGTCGGGATCGTCGAGTTCGGCGCCGCGGTTGAACATTAGATTCACGCCCTTCTCATAGATCACGACCTGACAGAAAGCATCGGACATCTTGCCGGTCAGCGAATACCAGAACACGAGAGCGTAGACTTGAAAGGCTCTTTCAACGGCGGCGGGCGCCTCTTTCAAGACCATCGCTCTCAATTTCAGAGCCAACTCGCCGACCTGGACTTCGTAACGCGAAAGCATTCGAATCAGCTCTTCGTCCGGCGGTCGTGACTCACCCATCATTTCTTCCTTCGGTCAAATCGCGAGCTATCCAAGTCAACCAGGCTACGGAGTCGCTCCGAGAGAGATGCTGCCATGCAGCCCGCAAAATCAGGAGCTGCAAATCGAGTTGAAATACAGTCCCTTTCACTCAAAGCACCGCCGTCTCCTCCAACAATCTGCCTTCCGCAAACCGCTCGAACGCGAGCGGTCGGGCGTCGAGCGTGCGCGGCTCTCCAAACAATACGAATTCAGAAACAATCTTGCCGGTTGCCGGTGAATGCATAACCCCATGCCCGCCGAATCCGTTCGCCAGATAGAAGCCTTCGATTCCGGGAGCCTTGCCGATGATCGCATGATGATCGGGCGTTACTTCATACAAGCCGGCCCAACAGCGTCGCGCGTTTACCTGCGCCTCCTCAAAACACGGAACGCGATTGACCGCCCTGGTCAAGATTTCCTCAATAAAATCGCGGTCGAAATTGGTGTTGAAGCTGTAGATTTCCTCTGGTTCAGGCCAGGCCATCATTATGCACGAGCCTTCGCGTCTGAAGTGAAATCCGTTCGACATATCGATGACCATCGGCAGCCGGCGAGGCACGAGATCAAAAGGTTCGGTGTTGATGATCTGGCGTCTGAGCGGTTTGACCGGCAAATCAATTCCAATCATCTTCGCTATAGAGGCGGCCCACGCACCGGCGGCATTCACGACGGCCCGCGTTTCTATCGCGCCCCGCGAAGTTTCCACGGCTCGCACTTTGCAGCCGTCCGTCGATATGCCAGTGACCTCGGTGTTGAGTAGAAGCCTTGTTCCTCGCGCGCGAGCCTTTGCCGTGAACCCGGTCATAACGCTATACGGATCGACAAAGCCGTCGGTCGGGCAGAAGCTGCCGCCTACTATATCGTCCGATCTCACCTGTGGAAGGATCTCGACTATTTCTTCGCGAGAGACAATTCTAACGTCTCTCAGTCCCTGTTCTGTCTGTAGCTCACGGTTTGCCTTCAGATAATGAAGGTGCTTTTCATTGGTCGCGATGAAGAGATATCCGAAGGAATGATATTGCGCGGTGTGGCCCGTGAGCTCTTCGAACCTCGAGAATACATCGATCGAGAATAGCGACATCTGAATGTTTATCGGCGTTGCGAACTGCGCTCGAACTCCGCCAATGCTCTTGCCGGTCGAGCCCAGTCCCTGCCGCGCTTCGCGCTCGACGATCACAACATTCGTGCAGCCGCTCTCGGAGAGGTAGTAAGCGATGCTCGCCCCTACAATACCGCCGCCGATTATGACTACGTCTGCTGTTTCCGACATTGAAGCTCTTACACAACCGTCCAGGGGATTCTTTTCGACCGACAGTATAACGAAATTCTTGGCGCTGCTGAATGAGATATTCCAAGCAAGCAATCGAGAAGAAAACGCGGACGAACGAGCGGCGCCGAGTTGGAGAGGATTATTCTCAGCGTACGCATATGCCGGCCGGGGTTCAATAACCGGATACTGCAACTGGCTCCGAAACCCATGGCGACGTCGTGCGCCGCGAAATGTATTCTCTGACGCCGGCATAACCTACCGCGAACAAGTCGCGTTCTGCTCGAGACAGCGACGGCGTTTTCGGATCGACACAATCGGAATCGATGACACCTTCCAGCTTCAGAGCGTATTTCAGACACGCAATCATTTTGGAAACCGGCTTTCGATCTATCAAAAACCCGCACGCAGATTCGAATCGCGTGAATGAGGTCTGATAAATCCCCATCAAGTGCTGATCAGCCGCGTAGCACGCTCTCCATGCTCGTTGCCATTCACGCGGAAAGACGTTTGCCGGGCCCGATACTACGCCCATGGGCAACTCGTTATGCAGGAGATAGCGGTTCCAATATTCGCGAACGCGGCCCGCAAATCCGTCATCAAGCTTGAAGACCTGGAACATCAGCATCGCGTCGCCAATGTAAACCCCAAACTCACCTTTATCTTTAAAGTGAAGCGCTCCCTTGGTGTAGTTGCCGAGAACGCGCCGAGGCGCGGAGACCTTTATGCCATGGATGAAAGGCAGCCTGCTAATCAGCTTGACCTCTCGCGTGTGTATGTGAGGAATGCGAGGATCGGCTGCTATCTCCGCGTTGTCGTAGAGAAAGATCGGGATCGAACGGCCGGCGTGATCAAATAAGTCGCTCACCTCTCGTTGAAAGAACGGTGCGAGGCTGCCTATATCTCCGATCGACAGAGGCGCTATCACCGCCGCATCCGCTCCTGCCGATAAAGCGCAATCGAGATTGAGCAGCGTCTCATTGCGTGTCGCTCCCGATATTCCGACCCAGGCTTCGACGGTTGAGACCTCCGCGGCTCGCGCTTCGGCATTAATTGACGACACTTCGTCGACGAGTATGCGAATCAATCGCTGGCGCTCTGTGTTCGATATTCGATTGAGCTCGCCGGTGGTGCCGCCGCCAAACAGAATGTCGGCGCCCATTCCTGACTGCGCGATGTAGCGGAACACGCGCCTCTGCTCGGCCTCGATCACACGACTCGACGAGTCGAGCACGGTGATACTGGGTATGCTCAAGCCGCGACGGGGCCGGTAAACAGGCCGGCTCACACTATTGGTGCTCGATTCTTTGAGACGTGTTCTTTCCGTTGACTCGATCATGTCCGTTTTCAAGCGCGTCGGGTGCGAAGATAACTAACCCGGAAATTTTCATCAACTTCAATGAGGGGAGCGGCGCCCGTCGATTGTTCGGCCGAAGGCGAAAAGCGAACTCGCTCTCAACGCCGCCGTTTCCTTCTGCCTTCTTCTCTTCTTCTCTTCTTCTCCGCGGCACCGGTGTCATCCGCGGATCGCATCACGAATTTTCACGCCCGATCCATTCCCTCAGCACCTCTCGTAAATCGAATCTCTCATTGAGGAGACACGCATGGCCGGCGAAAGGAACGGTTTTGACCGTTGCGTTTTGCACGTGACTCGCCATTTGTCTTGCTTCACGAACAGAGCTCACCAGCAGGTCTCGTTCGCCGGCGACAAAAAGCGTAGGTGCGTTGATTTCAGAGAGACGGCTTTCGAGATCAAGCGTTGATATGAGCTCCAGTCGCCGCGCATAGCCCGCCTTTTGCACGGTTCGCATCGCGTCGAAGAAGAAGCGCCTATCAGCGGCGTTCACTCGATCAATCGATAGTCCGACCTTGCTGAAGACCACTCGCGCGAGCCAGGTCAGATTGAATGGAAGATGTCTCGCCAGCAGCGAGGCGAGTCGGATTCTTATTCTTCCGCGGAATCGAGGGAACGAGTTAACGATTATGAGCCGCTCGATCAGTTCCGGATGTCGCAGGGCGAATTGCAACGCGATGGTTCCTCCAAAAGACTCCCCCAGAACTACCGCTCGTTCTTCGCCCGCGTCTCTGATTATTGATGCGACGTCTGAGACCAGGTGCTCATATGTGAAATCAGCGCCGTCGCGAAGTCGAAAGGTTGCGACCCGAAAGTCCCTCGCAAGAGACGCGGCCTGCTTAAAAAAGAGCGCTCCGGTTCCGTCCAGGCCCGCCACATAGACAAGGAGCGGACCGGCGCCCTGGAGCCTATAGATGGGTACTTCCTGACTCACGGCTAGCTATACGTTCGCCTTCGCTCCAGCGCTTTCCATCTCTTCGAGTATGCGTTCGGCGGCGTCGCGTCTGCGAGGGGCGCCAAGAATCGGCCTCCCTATTACGAGCAGGTCCGCGCCGAGCCTTATAGCTTCGGCCGGGGTCGCGGTTCGCTTCTGATCGCCGCTTTCGGACCAGGCCGGCCGAACCCCGGGAGTAAGAATCACGAATTTCTCCGCCGCAACGCGTTTCCTGACGAGCTCGATCTCCAGCGGGGAAGCCACAACGCCATCCAGCCCCGAAGCTCGCGCGAGCGCCGCGAGTCTAACAACCTGAGAAGCTGCATCGTCTGAGATTCCAATCTCCGCAAGAGAGCTCGAGTTCATGCTGGTCAACACGGTAACGCCGAGAATCAATGGGCGCCTCTCGCTGTCCTGTCGAGATACCGCATCAACAGCAGCCTTCATCATCTCGGCCCCGCCGGCGGCATGAACGTTGAAGATCGATACTCCGAGCCTGGAGGCTGATTGAGCGGCGGCGGCAACGGTGTTGGGAATGTCATGAAACTTCAGATCGAGAAAGACTCGTTCTCCTCGGGCTACGATTTCCCGCACCAAGCCGGGTCCTTCCGCCGCAAAGAGCTGGCTGCCGATCTTGAACATCCCGGCCAGCCCGCTTAGATCGTCGACAGCTTCGAGGGCCGCCGCGCGATCGGGTACGTCCAACGCAATTACGAGTTTACTTCCGATATTATCAGGCGTGATTACCGACATTATTTTTCCTCCGGTGGATGGGTTATAGCGGTTCGCGATCCGCGCAATCGAATATAGTGACGGGAGCCCGACCGGGCAAGAAGCCGCTGGGAATCGCAGTATACAAGCCTGTTCCGCGATACGGATTGACCTCAACCGGCGGCGCGCGATAGCCTGATATTTACGCGTTGATTTCGGTCTGCCGGCATTCGAATAGAATTTATGCAACTGCAACTTCGCGAGGCGGCTCTTCGTAAAATCGATTCTCAACTCAAAAATCTCAATCGGAGTAAACCTATCCTTACAACAAGACTAGACATTTCGAGAATCGCCGACTCGACGGAGGAGGATTAGTTCAATGAAAACTGGAATGATTATGGCTGCGGCGCTCATGATTGCGATGAGCGCTGTTTTGGTTCCTGGGGCCCCTATGCAGAAAACAACTACAACCGTCCCGCTGATTCCGCTAAAGGATTTCTTCCGCAACCCAGAAAAAACCGAGTTTGAGCTTTCTCCCAACGGAGAGTATCTGGCATTCATGCAGCCGTGGGAAAAGCGGTTGAATGTCTTTATTCAGAAGATTGGATCCGACACGGCGGTGCGAGTTACCAACGCAAAAGAGCGAGACATCGCCGGCTATGCATGGAAAGGAAACGACAGGATCATATTCCTGCAGGATGCCGGCGGAGACGAGTACTTCCGGCTCTTTTCGGTCGGAGTCGATGGTTCTAATCCGAAGGATTTGACGCCATTCGAGAAAGTGCGCGCTGACATCATCGACGACCTGCAAGATATACCGAATGAGATGTTGGTCGGCTTGAACAAGCGCAATCCTCAAATTTTTGACGTCTATCGTATCAATGTCAGCACGGGCGAGATGAAGATGATCGCCGAGAACCCCGGCAATATAACCGGCTGGCAAACCGATTGGGACGGCAAGCTCCGATTGGCGACCACCACCGATGGAGTCAACAACACGCTTCTTTATCGCAAGAGCGAGAGCGACAAATTCGCTCCCGTGATAACGACAAGCTTTAAGGAAGGCGTCACGCCGCTCTCCTTCACGTTCGACAATAAGCACATTTACGTCGCGACGAATCTGGGACGGGACAAAACCGCGATCGTGAAGTATGACGTCGAAAATAAGAAGGAGTTGGAGACCGTCTTCCAACATCCCGAAGTCGATGTGATGAACCTGCTGTCGTCCAGGGCCAGAAAGGTCATCACCGGCGTCTCGTTCACAACCGAGAAATCGCACTATAAATTCTTCGACAAAGAACGCGAGGCGCTTCAGAACGAGTTGGAGAAGAGACTGCCGGGATATGAAGTGCGCGTAGCCGGCTTCGACAGGCAGGAGGACAAGTGCCTCGTTCGAACGTTCAGCGATCGGTCGCTCGGGGCTTATTACTACTATGATCTGAAGTCGAAGGACCTCAAGAAACTGGCCGACGACAGTCCGTGGATTAAAGAAACCGACATGGCTGAAATGAAGCCAATTTCTTATCAGAGCCGCGATGGGCTGACGATTCACGGATATCTCACTCTACCCAAAGGCATAGCCGCAAAGAACCTGCCTGTTGTAGTCAATCCGCACGGCGGGCCCTGGTATCGCGACTCGTGGGGCTATAACCCCGAAGTCCAGTTTCTGGCGAACCGTGGATACGCGGTGCTGCAGATGAACTTCCGAGGCTCGACCGGCTACGGAAGGAAGTTCTGGGAAGCGAGCTTCAAGGAGTGGGGCAAGTCGATGCAGAACGATATTACGGACGGCGTGCAGTACTTGATTAAGCAGGGCGTCGCCGATCCGAAGCGGATAGCCATCTACGGCGGAAGCTACGGCGGATATGCCACACTGGCCGGGCTTACGTTTACACCCGACTTATATGCCTGCGGAGTCGACTATGTTGGAGTGGCCAATCTTTTCACTTTCATGAAATCGATTCCGCCGTATTGGAAGCCTTATCTCGACATGCTGTACGAAATGGTCGGAAATCCCGAGAAGGATAAATCGCTCCTGGAGACCGCTTCACCGGTCTTTCACGTAGACAAGATCAAAGCCCCGTTGTTGATTGCGCAAGGCGCCAACGATCCTCGCGTCAATAAGAACGAATCCGACCAGATGGTTGCCGCGTTGAAGGCCAGAGGAATCGATGTTCCGTACCTGGTAAAGGACAACGAGGGCCATGGCTTCCATAATGAAGAGAATCGATTTGATTTCTATCGAGCAATGGAGAGCTTCTTAGGGAAATATCTCGGAGGGCGAGTCGAGCGGCAAGGAGACTAGTCCGGATCGAGGTTATTCATCGAAAGAATAGAAGTGATCATACGGGCGGGCTGCTCGAGCCCGCCCCTTTCGTTTTTATCCGGCGGCTCACGACGGCCGCCGATTCTCTCTGCTTGCTCCCACTGAACAGGCGGTAGATCGGAAGCAGCCACCGATATTTCACTCGCCCATAGACATCGAGCAGCCGCCACCCAAGCGTGTGTTTGATTCGCGCAAGTTCTATCGTGAGAGACTCAATCCTGGCTTCTTTCTCTAATATCTGACGAGAGAGATCAGTGGTCGTGTTGGCCATTTCTGTTGAGAGCGCCTGAAAGCGCCGTTCCGCGTCTCGAAGCTGGGTCGTAAACGTGCTTCTGGTCCGAACAATCCCACGCGATAAGGCCTGAATGCGTTCCTCGCGCTCGGCCAGTCTTGAAAGCAACTTCTCGGCTTCGGACTTTGCCGCGGCTGCCTCGGATTCTTCTTCCAGGAACCTCGAATAGAGCCCCGACACTTGAGAAATAGATTCACTGAGGGCCGACGACAAATCACTCTCCAGACGGACGTGAACGGTTCGCATCCATTCGTTTATCAGCGATCGCGCTTCATCCGCGTCTATCGGATCAATGTCCGAATGGGAATACCGTGTTGCGAGATCATCGTGGATTGCTTTGTAGCGCTCCTGCGCGAGCAGGCAATCGAGCGGATGGCCAAGCATAGAGAACAAATCCGTATCCGAGATAACGCGGGTGCGCTGCACTTCGGCTCGTTTGAGCAGAAGCGATTCGAAAGATTCATCAAACTCTCTGAGCGAAGCTTCGATGGACGCCTGCGCCGCCGGATCCCATCTACAGCGCTCGATAAGCACGTATGCGGCAAACGGGAACAATCGGCTAAGAGTGACCGCTTCGAGATTTTTGAACAGCGTAAAGAGTATGTTTCTTTGTGCGAGTTGTTGGACGTATTCAGTAGGCAGCTTCTTGGAAGTTGCGCCGCCTTGGTGATACACAATCGACTTCGGCGACAAGAGGCACTTATAGCCTTTGAGACACAGCCGCCAGCCAAGATCAACGTCTTCGTGGTACAAAAAATAATCGGGATCGAAGCCCCCAACTTCTCGAAAATGCGAAGCCCGGAACAACGCGGCGCCGGCGGAGACAAACAGGTTTGCTGTTTCCTCGCTCGGACTCAAAGGCTCAGGCCCGCGGTCAGTATTGAAATCAGAGGCAAGACAGAACGCGTCATCAGCTCTGCCGGCAAAGTCCACGGCCGTTCCCTCCCAATTCAATACGAGAGAGCCAACGCAGGAGCATCGCCCGTCGGCGATCGCTCTTTCCACCAACGCAGTCAGCCAAAGAGGATCGACTCTCATGTCGTTGTTCAAAAGAGCCAGATACTCGCCTGAAGCTTTGGATGCGCCAAGATTCGCGCCTCTGGAAAAGCCGGTATTTGTTTCACTCCTCACCAGATGAACTTCCGGAAAACTCGCTTCGATTTTGTCTGGAGAGCCGTCGGTCGAGCCGTTGTCGACGACAATAATCTCGAGCTTCGAAGCAGGATAGTCTAACTTCCTGAGCGACGAGAGACAGGTTGTCGAGTGCTCAAGTCCGTTGAAGGCCAGAATGATTACCGAGACCTTGGGATGATCGATCATTATCAGTCGCCGGGATCATATCATCTTAGAGATGACTCTGCCGCCCGTTAGAGGCGGCCCTGCCGCTTGAATCGGCGCGCTGCAAGCAGGTATCGCGGAGTGTAACCCTCAATGCTATCTCTCTGAATCGGCGATATTGCCTTTCAAGCGTGAGCTGCTATCGTTCTTGAGTGATAGGGCAGTTGGGCCGCGTCCGAACAAGCGATAGATCGGGAGCAGATATTTGTATTTGAATCTTCCGTAGAGAGTGAGGGCCCTGCCGCCAACCGAGTTGGCGATCCACGCGTTCAGAGCATTGCTCTGGTCAAGCTGGATTGACACGTCGCGCAGCTCATTGTGTTTCAAACGGATCTCTGACCTGAGTAATGAAATCTGGTTCTCCTGATCGTCTATTCGATGTTCCAGTGTTTCGATCTTTGCCGCCATATCCTGCGTTATCTCTTCACCGCGCGCTCTCTCGATCTCTATCAGATGTCTCGCCTCGTCCCTCTGCTTGATCGCCGCCGTCAAATAGAGACGAGGGTGCTTTGTTCGAACCCTGGCGCGAAATTCGTCCAGAATCTCCGTGGTCTTGACCGCCGAGATCAGCGAGTCCGGTCTGACCCTGTAATCAAAGGTCACTCTTGGAATTCGACTAAAGGCCCATCCAAGCTCGGCCGCGTGAATCCAAAGCTCCCAGTCCTCCATCAGAGACATCGAGGCATCATATCCTCCGCAGTCCAACCATATCTTCTTCCTGAAGAGGGCGCAGGCATCAATATAGTTTTCATTCAGGATGTCCGGCAGATCGAATTCCTTTACCTGCACGACCCCGTTTCGCAAGCCGAACTCATTGCGATAACCGTAAACGACTCCGATCGCGGCTTGAGAGTCCAGAATCGCTACGGCATCGGAAATGAAACCGGCCGTAAGACGGTTGTCATCGTCAAGAGGAAGAATGTATCGTCCCCGCGCAATTCGAATCGCGGCGTTGCGCGCGGCCGACAAGCCCATGTTCTCCTGATCGATCACGAAATAACCGGCTGCTTTCAGCAGCGCGATTATCTCGAGCGTACGAGCTTCGGTTGACCCATCATTCACGATGATCAACTCGGAGCCGGATGGGGCGGTGCGCTCGACGCTCGCGACGGCTTCCAACAACAGAACTCCTTGATTGAAACACGGAATGACTACCGATACGTCTACTGAACTCTTGTCGTCGATCGACCTGTCGGGCGTTCGCAGCCGGCTCTTTAGCGGTTGCGCTCTCCAGAGACCAGCTCCGGAGATATCCGCCAGATCATCCAATTCAGTCAAAAGCTCGGTACAATGCGGCCACGCGGCATTAATAAGATCGATTAACGGATCGCGGTCCTCGCAAGTATGCAGTCGATCGTTGCGATAGCGATCCAGAAGCAGCTCAGGTCGAATGTCCAGGGCGAGCTTTTTTTCGAGGAGATATGCAAACTCGTTCAAGTTCGATCGGAGCGCGTTGACACTCACGAGAATGCATCGATCGGAATGCGATTTATAAAAATCGCGGAGACGCCGGTTATAGAAGGTCCAGATTCTGTATGCATAGCTCGCGTCTCGTAGAAACACTTCGGCGCCCAACCGTTGCATCGAGTCCGCAACATCCCACGGAAATCTATAGACCAGGATATATCTGGCATTTTCAGCGAGCGCGTTCCAGAACTCGAGCAGCAGCGATGTTCGCGGATCTTTCCAGCCCCACGGACGACCGGCGGTATATCTCATTGCAAGAAGTTCGCTCGCCTCTTCCGAGAACAGCGCTATTCGGTCTTCGTCCAGGTGCTCGCTTTCAGTACATCCCCAGTCGGGATGTCCTTTCTCATCAGGTTTACAGGCCTGACGCAGTATCTTTCGATTCAGATCGAGGAAGTCAACGTCCTCGAAATATCCTTCGGTGTTGTTGATGTCGGCGGGCAGTAGATTTCCGCCCATATCTACTCCCACAGCGGCCAGTAAGGACGCCGTCAACGAGGTACCCGAACGATGCATGCCGGTGACGATAATGGGCGGAGTGCGTGGCATCAAGAATTACTCATCAAGAATTACTCGTCAGAAATTATCATCGAGATTGTTCCGAGCCCTTCAGAGGCCGGAATAGTAAGCTAACGGATAACGGGACGATGGACAACGTCCTGACATGGTGGAATTGGGAAGGGGAGACTCGCATATACAAGTCCCCCCTTCCCTTCCGGACAATTAAACAATCAGCGATTCAAGCGCGATCACCGACGCTTACTGCTGACGGCGGCGCGTTTTGCTTTTGGCTTTTCAAGCCGCGCGACGGCCGCCTTGAGCTCCGTCAGTGCTTTTTCCTGGGCCGACACCGTGCTCGCTAGCGTCGCGACCTCGGCATCTCGCTGGCTCAGCCGGTTGTTGAGTTGATCTATGTAGATGTGAGCCTTCTCCAGTTCTTCGAGCATCTGACGGGACCGGGCGCCGATCTCGACCACTTCACGGCCTTCCGAATCAACGCTCTTTGCTTCGACGGCCGGAAGATGTCTGTTGTTCCACATGAATTGGGAATGTTCTTCGATCGACTCTACCGAGTTCGACGGCTCGAACACGTAGTCCGCATGCAACAGCACGCCTCGTTGATAGATCTTGCCGTTTACATCAAGCGCAGCAGCGGCGTTGGGTGTAGAGGTGTTGATTCCAACATTCCCGGTCGACGTAATGTGGATCGTGTCGGCTGAGTTCGTTCCAAGGATCAACGGGAAAGCTCCTTGAGTTCCGATCGCGAGCCCGTTTCCGGCGGTGCCGAGGAACTCAACCCATCCTCCGAGAGTCACGCCCCATCTGCTTATCGTGCGTGCGCTGGCGTGAGCCTTATAATCAGCGCCTGCCGTATCCGATTGTACGGCGACTCCCGCCTGCGTATTAACCGCGACGGTGCTGTTCTGCACGCGCAGAAGCGTTGTCGCATCCGAGCTGCCAAGGATATGCAGATTAGAATTCGGACTCGCTGTTCCAACTCCGACGTTGCCGCTCGCCGCGATGTCGATGCTGCTGGTGGGCGCGCCGGGCCGGATGCGAAGCGGGAGGCGAGAACCGCCGGTGACATCACGCACGAAGAAATTCGCTTCGTTTCCGGCTACGTCCCAGGTCTGCGCAGTAAACCCGCTGGTTGCGTTTTGTTCTAACCGTATCGCGGGTGTATCTCCTTTCACCTTGTGAATGTCGAGCACCGGCGTCGACGTGCCGAGTCCAAGGCGGCCGCTGCTATCGACGAAGAGCGAATTAGTCGGAGCGCCCGCGGTGAGCGTGAATGGCGTCTTGGAGTTGGTCACATCGTCGATTGAGAACTTGTTGGCTCCGCCGCTCGCCGAATCGTTTGCAGTAAGCTGCCAGTCGTTGTTGGGGAACCCAGCGGATGTCGAAGTGTCGTCGAACTTGATGCGCGTATTGTTTTCTTTGAGACGCAGCGTATCGAATCCGAAGGATTCGTTGTTGACGCAATCCAGGCCTACGCAAGCCGACCCCTGTACTATGAGGTCGTCTGCTTCGACTACGTCTTGAGGATTAACCCGGCCGCCGCCGGCTGCCTGCTTGCTAGCTTTCTTTACGGTCAGGGGAACCTCGACGCTTCCCGGGATCTTGGGCTCGTCGGCGGAGCCGCGTACGAGAATCGAGCCTTTCTGCACAAAGAAGCTTCCGGACTGCACCAATGATTGGGAGGGTAGAATATTGGCTTTCTTGAACTCTCGTTCCAGATCGTCGCTCCGGCCTTCCTGTCGCGCAGCCGCGAGCGCTTCCTTAACTCCGTCCGAGAGTACGGGCGTGAAGACCAACTCGTAGGTATAGCTGCCGTCGGGCAAGGCCATCCCATCTTCGTCCTTGAGCTTGAACGACGGACTTGCGCCTGCTTCAAACTCTCTTCTGTATACGCGGCCTCCCGGAGCCGAGACGGTGAGAATAACGCGTGAATGCTCGACCTTCGGCTGCCATCTCACTTCAGAAGAGGCGGCGCTTACAGCAGCCAGCGAATCGGAGTTCGCGGACTGCGCCATGCAATAACCTGGAAATGCGAAAGAAGCTAATAAAACAATAAACATGGTGAGGTTTTTCATATTGGTCTCCTCGAAAAGAAATCTGAAGGCTGGATCAGAAGCCCTGTCGGCTGCCTGGAATCAGGTTTGAGTAGGGGCGGAAGACTGTGTGCGTCTTCCCGTATCCTTCAGGATCTGGCCTGGGGCGTTACGGCCGCGCGAATAATTTCAAATCGTCAGGTGCATGTCAAGCTAAGCGACGCAGCCGCTTTTCACAATATTTTCCATAAAAATAGAGCAGAGCTTTATGTCGCTCGGTGCTGCGTCGCACCGACATCCGTAGATTCAAGTAAGCCGGACCAAATTTGGACGGTATTGCAGCTTAAGTTCAATATAGGATCCGTGCGGCATAGGGTCCGTCCGGCGGCTCTATTCAGGGGCGCTTCTCCGATGTATGAAATTCATTCGCGTGTCTCTTTCTGAACACGCCGTTGCAGTCGCCGCCCTACCGTCTTTATAAGACTTGAAGCGCTGCGGCAACGGCATGCCAAATGCTTTTGGCCTGAAGCCGGAGATCCGATCAAGCGCATTACACGCAGGCTTGCCAGAGGGTTACTTGAAGTACTCGGGCATCGATTTGCGTATCGCTTTATAGCTATGGCAGCTAAGGAACTACACACCGCTGACGAGTTCTTCCCCGAGAGGAAGACGCTTCCGGCGTTTCGAAGGGCGGCCGCGGATTGTCAGGCGTGCGATCTATGGCGGCGCGGCACTCAGACGGTATTTGGAGAAGGACTGGCAGGGGCTCGAGTGCTTCTTATCGGAGAACAGCCAGGCAATGAAGAGGATCTCAGCGGCAAACCGTTCGTGGGTCCTGCCGGGAGGCTCCTCGATGAAGCCCTCGCGGAAGCTGGAATCGAGCGGGACCAAACCTATGTGACCAATGTCGTCAAGCACTTCAAATGGGAGCCGCGAGGCAAGAGACGAATACATAAGAAGCCGGTGACTGCCGAAATAGCCGCCTGTCGCCCATGGTTGGAAGCCGAGATTTCACTCGTAAAGCCGAAGGTAATCGTCTGTCTGGGGGCGACCGCGGCTCAGGCCTTGCTCGGTCCGAAGTTCAGAGTAACGAAAGATCGCGGCCGCCCGCTTGAATCAACCCTCGCGCCCTTCGTCCTTGCGACCGTCCATCCTTCCTCGATACTGCGAGCGCCCGACGACGAGACCCGCCATCGTGAGAAGCGATTATTTATCGAGGATCTTCGGGAAGCGGCGAGTCTGCTTTGAATGTATCTCCTGCTCGACTCGATAAGTCTACTGACCTGATGGAGACCCATGGTATTATCGCCCGGAGACAAAATTGACGCCTGCAAGAGTTGCTTAGATAGAAAAGAATCAGCCCCCTTTGATCCGCTAGCCAGCGGATCTATAGCCAAACCCCATTAGTATTTGCCGCGTCCATTGTTGGACATGTGGGAATCGTAATAATCGCCGACTGGTGTCGTCCCAACCGTCAGTCGATCGAGCCGCCTCACCGAGATTCAAGAGGAGGAACGTTCAATGTCCAAGATCAGCATTCTGGTTCTTTGCTTTCTATTCTACCTGGCCGCGCTCGCGATGCCCCATTCCGCCAATAATAAAAACGGCTCGACGCAGGATATCGCTCCATCGGCTGTGACCATTCAATTGCAGCCCGTGCTGACAACCGGATTGAGCAGCCCTCTGTTTATGACCAACGCACACGATGGGAGCAATCGGCTGTTCATAGTCGAGCAGCCGGGCACTATTAAAGTTCTCGTTCCGGGTCAGACAACTCCAACGAATTTCCTGGATATTCAAACGCGAGTCTTATCAGGCGGCGAGCAGGGACTGCTGGGTCTTGCGTTTCATCCTCAGTATCCGACCAACGGCCGTTTCTTCGTCGACTACACTCGACAAACCGATGGAGCAACCGTAATCGCCGAGTACCACGTCTCGCAGTCCGATCCGAATCTCGCGGATACTACCGAGATAACGCTGCTCACGATCCCGCAGCCTTTCACAAATCACAACGGCGGGATGGTCGTCTTTGGGCCCGACGGCTTCCTGTATATCGGAATGGGCGACGGAGGTTCGGCTAACGATCCGGGGAATCGCGCTCAAAACATAAACAACCTGCTGGGAAAAATTCTGAGAATCGACGTCGATCATGCGAACGGAGCGGTTCCATACTCGTCTCCCTCCGGCAATCCATTTTTCGGAGCCACTCCCGGCGCTGATGAAATCTTCGCGGTAGGCATGAGAAACCCCTTCCGCTTTTCGTTTGATCGAAGCACTGGGCAGTTATATGTCGGAGACGTGGGACAGGGCGCGTGGGAAGAGGTCGATATCGTCACTGTAGGGAAGAACTATGGCTGGCGCGTCTACGAAGGAAATCACTGCACTGGAAACGATCCGATGCTGTGCACCACGCCGCCTCCTTCCGCCTATACTTTTCCAATTCTCGAATACGGGCACACGGGCGGAAGGTGCTCGATCACGGGCGGCTATGTTTATCGCGGGCCGATTCAGACCCTGCCGACGGGAAGCTATGTATTCGGTGATTTCTGCACGGGCGAGATACTCATGTTCGACGGAACCAATCAGACCGTTTTGATGGATACGACGCTCAGTATCTCATCTTTCGGAGAGGACGAAGCCGGAGAGATCTACGTCGTCGGACTTGGAGGCACGGTTCATCGCATAGTGAATCCGAATGCGACCTGTTCATTCAATCTGTCACCGGGGAGCAAGATGCTTCCTCCGACAGCTACGAATGCGAACGTCATGGTAACCGCGCCGGTCAATTGCAACTGGAGCGCCGTGAGCAATGACTCCTGGATTACGATCAGTGGTGGAAGCAGCGGCGCCGGCACGAATCCCGTGCTCTACTCCGTGATGCAGAACGTGAGCTCGCTCCCGCGAACGGGAAGCATGACCATAGCAGGGATGACATACACGATCACGCAAGCTGGTATTCCGGCCGTCGCGCTGAGCGGATTCAAGACCGACTTCGACGGGGACGGGAAGACGGAGCTCGGTTTTTATAGAGCAGGAACCTGGGGGATTTTGAAGTCGATGCAGTCGTATAGCTTCGCCAGCGGCCAGTTCTTTGGCTGGGGCGGAAACGGGCTTCAACCCATCGTCGCTGACTTTGACGGCGACGGCAGAGCCGACATCGCCTACATAGTGCCGCCCGCCTCAGGGCAGAGCGCCGCGTATTCAATATTGAAATCAAGCGCGAATTACAGCTTCGGACAGGCGTTGTTCTTTCCGGCCGGCTTCCCGAGCCTTGGAGACACTCCAGTACCTGCCGACTTCGACGGAGATTTGAAGGCCGACCCGGCGATCTGGAGGGCGTCGACCGGAGTCTGGATTATTCCGCAATCAAGCACCGGATACAGTTCCGTTCTCTTCGCTCAATGGGGACAGTTCGGAGACGTTCCCATCGTCGGCGACATCGATGGAGACGGCCGCGCGGATATCGGGTTCTATCGCAACGGAGTGTGGGGGTTCCTGAAGTCTTCGCAGTCCTTCAGCCTCTCGAGCGCGCAGTTCTTCAGTTGGGGAGGGACGGGGCTCCAACCGATCGTGGCGGACTTCGACGGCGACGGCAAAGCCGACCTTGCCTATGTTGCTCCGCCGGCAGGCGGCCAGAGCGCCGCATTCGCGATACTGAAGTCGAGCACCGGGTTTAGCTTCGCGCAGGCTCAATTCATACCAGCGGGCTGGCCCAGCCTTGGCGACACGCCGGTGGTCGGGGATTACGATGGAGACGGTAAGGCCGATCCTGGAATCTGGCGAGCTTCGGCAGGCGTCTGGATCATCCCCCTGTCATCGACGAACTATAGCTCGCACATCTTTAGTCAGTGGGGACAGCAGGGCGACGTCTCGTTTCCGAATAGCACAGGGAAAAGATAGACATATAGCTCTGTGTGAGATGACTGCTCGGGTTAATCAGGACGAGTGATGAGCGGCTTTGGTTTATTCCCACAATCGGAACTGACTCGGTCTGATACTTATAAGGGTAGCCGAGTACGGGAACTTCATAGATGGGCTGGGGTCTGCAACTCTTTGAGGGTTGCGCCCCGGCTGCTCTATAAACACTCGGCGCCGGCATTTCCGATTCGCGTGACCGCGGCTGCTCGCTCTGACTGATCCGGAGTCCCCAGCCCGAATCGCGCGGAGAATTTGAAAGTGCTCCCGCGCCCCGGTTCGCTTTCGATCTGAATGTGCCCGCCCATCATCTCCACGAGCTGGGAAGAGATCGTCAACCCGAGTCCAGTGCCGCCGTACTGTCGCGTGATCGACCCGTCGGCTTGAGTAAATGCCTGGAAGATCATGCTCTGTTTATCGCTCGGGATGCCGATTCCCGTATCGACAATCGCGATCTCGAGCCATGTCTCGCGATTTGTTATCCACGCCGGTCGCACCCGCAGTACGACTTCGCCTTTATGTGTGAATTTGATGGCATTGCCGACGAGATTGAGGATGACCTGACGAAGGCGGACGGGATCACCGACGAGCGCATCGGCCGTGCCTGACCCGATATCCAGGACAAGCTTGAGGCCCTTCTGCTGAGCGCCGACAGCCGATGACTTGATCGCCTCCTCCAGGCAACAGCGGAGGCTGAAGGCGGCGCGGTCAAGCTCGAGCCTGCCTGCTTCGATTTTCGAGAAGTCGAGAATATCATCGATAATGATCAACAAGGCTTCGGCCGAGCTCATCAACGTGACCAGATAGTCACGCTGTTCCTCAGTGATCTCGGTGTCCAGCGTCAACTCGGTCATGCCGATGATGCCGTTCATCGGGGTTCGAATCTCATGACTCATATTGGCAAGGAACTCGCTCTTATAGCGGCTCGCGGCTTCGGCCGCTTCCTTGGCCATCTGCAATTGCTTTTCGGCCTGTTTGCGCCGCGTCACATCTCGAGAGATTCCGCGAAAACCTACGGGCTGGTCGTTGGCATCTTTGATCAACGAGATGCTCGACTCTATGCAATACTTGACGCCCTCTCCATTGATCAGCTCGTAGGTGGCTCCCCTGACGGGCTTTCCCGTCACATAGACCTTCCGCAGCGTCTCGAACGCTTTTTCGAGGTTCTCGTCGTCGAAGTGCCGGCGGTTGTCGCTGTTGTTCAAGGCCAATAATTCTTCTCGCGTCCGCTTTTGCTCCACCAACACCTGATTGTTGAAGAAAGTGAAGTGGCCGATCAGGTCGGTTTCCCAATAGCTGTCGGCCATCTCCTCGACGATCGTCCTGTAGCGTTCTTCGCTTTGTCGGAGTGCTTCTTCGATGCGCTTTCGTTCGGTCACATCCTGTGACACGCCTCTGAACCCAACAGGCTTGCCGGCCGCGTTTCTAATCAACGCCACGTTGGCTTCTATATGACGCCTCGAGCCATCCGCTCGAATAAGCTCATGCGCGATGTCGCGGACGGGCCGCCCGGTCATAAAAATCTGCTTGAATGCAGCGACCATATGGGAGGAATTGCTCTCGTCCATGTAATCGTTCGATTTCAAGCGGAACAGCTCTTCTCGCGAACGGCCATGCGATCGCACGACCCTGTCGTTGACGAAGATATATCGTCCCGCGAGATCGGTCTCCCAATATCCTCCAACCAGTTCCTCCACAAGCGATTTGTGCCTCTCCGCTGCTTCTTTCAGCGCTGTTTCGAGTTCGCATTGACGCTCTTGCGCCTCCGCCAGCGCCGCTTCGAGCCTGCGCGATTTTTCTTCCGCTTGAAAGAGGGCTTCTTCGAGCGTGCTGTTGCGCGCTTCTACGTCATTCAAGACGCCTTCGGAATTACTTTGATTTGTATCTGCTTCGTTCGGACTTTCCAATTCGCGAGTATGCTCGTCGGCCCCTTTCCGAGCCTGTGTGGGTTTGTTCTGAGCACTTTTGGACGATGCGAGCGCCGTTTGTAGAGCGCTCTGGCTTACTTCGGCTGGCTGCGATTGATCAGAACCCCGGCGCAGCTCCATTAGCTCGGCTCCGGCAAGCCGGCCTCGGTCTGCGCTCTCATGCCCCTTGTCTGACATCAACCCTCAGTCGTCCTTGCAGTCGACGGGTGCGAGGGCGGAATCCGCAAATCTGATACCAGTTGCTATGCCCTGACATTACATAGAGATATTGCCCGTTTGTCGCCGCCTGTGGTGTTATTTCACGGATGGCAGGCACGATCTTCGCTGTATTCAGCCACAGTGGGACTCTACGCACCTGAGGTTATTCAGTTCTAATTTGATCTTATTTGATCAGAGGGCCGTCAGGATTACAGGTCATTTCTACGACCGTATATCGCTTCTTGAGGTCATCTATCTCACGGCGCTGTGTGTCGAGAATCTCTTGATAGTTAAACGGAGGATTGCCCCAACATCCGGTGAGTCTATAAAACCGAATCTCCCTGCCGTTGGAATCGACGAGTTTGCCGTCCTGGCACACAGCTTTGAGATTATTCAGTATTTGTTCGACGGTGACCCTCTTGACTTCGCTTCCGCTCGGACCCGAACTGATCAACTGCGCGGAGACTACGTCTCCGGGCTTTATTCCATCAGGAAGACAGCCCGCGAATCCGGATTGATCGGCCTCAGCCACGCACGAGCAGAGTAACAAACTTGAAAGTATCAGTAATCTGGACATTTTATTGCTCCGGGTCACCTTAATTCGGTTATACGCCGCCGGCCCGAAGCGGTCAAACCCCGAAGCAGTCAAATCATGAGCTTGGAATTCCTGTCGACGCATTCGCATGGCCTCGCACGCAGGATGCGCGCGCTCCCAGGTCGAATCACACCCACAGAGGCAGCTATACAGCCTCATGATCACTCATAACAAAACACGTGACAGCGGTAAATTTTCATGTAGAATAGCTGGGCGACGGTAATGTTGTAGTACTGGTTGTGCTGCCATTTCTGACGTCTTGTCCACCCGGAGCAAGTTTTCTAGAAGCTCAAATGAGATCTGCAGGAGGGACCGATGAGAGAGTTACGTGGACCTCACCATTCCGATTTGAAACTATCAAACCATAAGCAAAGCTCGCGATTGCGAGTCATACTGATATTCGTTTCCTTGATGGTATTCGCCGTCGGTATTGCTCTGTTGCCGAATCAAAGAGTAACGGCTAACGCTATTCGGCGCGGGCCGCGGCCTACACTCGCGTCACCATATGATCGTAGTGATCGGGCCTCCGCTCAAGATCGAGCTGCACAGGCCGGCGATCAACAGGATCAATCACGCAATGAACGCGCCGTTGATAAAGATAAAGACGACGATGACGACGACGCGGATCTACCATCGTTCTTCAAAGGACACGTCGATAAACAAGAGTATCTTCGAATGCGCGGACAGTACATCGCCCAGCTTCGCGGGCTGCCTCACGGTCTGATGTACGATCCGCGAGTCAGAGCTATTCAAAGAATGGAGCGCGCCGAGCAGCGGATGCGCCAGGGAATAGAGGCGCAGTCCTCCATCAGCAGCCTGCGATGGAACTCTATCGGTCCGGCGCCCATCCCGAATGGCGGCTTCAGCTTCAGCGGCCGCGTCACCGCCATAGCGGTTCACCCGACCGATCCTAGTAAAGCCTATGTCGGAACGGCCCAGGGCGGCCTCTATCGAACTCTGGACGGCGGAACAACCTGGACGGCGCTAATGGATACCGCTCAATCGCTCGCGATCGGCGCGGTCGCGATAGCTCCATCGAGCCCGTCTACGGTGTTTGTCGGAACCGGCGAAGCTAATTCATCGGGCGATTCTTTCTTTGGAGTCGGGCTGTATCGAATCGATAATGCCGACACAACTCCCGTTCTGAACGGTCCCTTTAGCAAGGACGGCAGCAATAATAATCTGATCTCTCAAAACAGCATCAGCCAGATCGCCGTCAATCCCGCGGACGCCAACACGATCTTTGTGTCAACGACCGCGGGAATCGGCGGTATTGGAGCTTCATTCCCGTCCGCTCGGCCGGCTTCCGCCCTGTTTAGATCGACCAATGCGCTGTCCGGCGCCGTGACCTTTACAAAATTTCCGGTTCCTGTCGGAAGCGTGGACGTCGATGTGACCGACATCGCGATGGAGCCCGGCAACGGGAACAATCTTCTCATTGCGACCGAGGGCTTCGACGGCAGCAACCTGACAGGCGGCGTGTTTCGAAGCACCAATGCGCTGTCATCTCCGACCTTCACAAGGACTCTTGCCATCGCCGATTTCATCAACGTGAAACTGGCCATCAACAAGGTCAGTACAACGGTAACGGTTCTGGCGGCGACCGGCGAGAACTCAGGCTCCGGGACCTGCAGCACCGGCGGCGTGTTGAGGCGCTCCACGGACGGCGGACAGACTTTTTCAGCCCCGATCACCGCAGCGAGCGGTTATTGCGCGGGCCAGTGCTTCTACGACATTCTGATCGGAATCGATCCCGGCAACAGCAATGTCATCTACATCGGAGGCCAGGCGAACGGTTCTTGCGGCGCCGCGCTCAAGAAATCAACCGACGGCGGCGCGAGTTTCGCATTCAGCGGCTCGCTTCATCCGGACAGCCATGCGATCGGAATCGCGCCGTCGAACACCTCAATCGTCTACGCAGGCAATGACGGAGGCATCTGGAGAACCACTAACGCAGGCGGCGCCTGGACGAGTCTCAACAACACCGGTTTCAACGCTACGCAGTTTCAGAGCCTTGCGCTTCATCCATCAAATCGCGAGTTCATGATAGGCGGCACTCAGGATAACGGCTCCGAATTTCGCAAGACGGACGCAACCTGGGTTCAGAGCGATGGAGGCGACGGCGGGTACACGCTGATAGATCAAAGCGCAACCGATACAACCAACGTCACGATGTACCACACGTACTTCAATCAGACCAACAACCTGATAGGTTTCGCTCGCGCTACGGTAGCCAATCCTTCGGGAGGAGGTTGGTCGTTTTTCGGCGCTCAAAACAACGGGGTTTCGTGCGTGTCGAACAACGGAATAGTCTGCAGCGACCGGGTGCTCTTCTACGCGCCGATGGCTCTCGGACCCGGAACTCCGAACACGGTCTATTTCGGAACCGACCGGCTCTATCGATCAATCGACAAAGGCTCGAACATGATCGCGGTCAGCCAGGGGCCGCTGGTAGCCAACGTGCCCGTCAGCTCGATCGGAATATCGCCGCAGGATGACAATGTTCGAATCGTCGGATTGTCTAATGGGAAGGTCTTCAGAACGACTACCGGCTCATCGACTCTCAACGACGTCACGGGATCGGTCACCAACAGATATATTTCGCGGGCCGTGATTGATCCGAACAACACGAACACGGCCTACGTGACCGTGTCCGCCTTCGGCATTCCTTTGGGAGCGCATGTCTGGAAGACTACGAACCTGAGCGCGGGCAGTCCGACGTGGACGATGGCGGGCGCCGGAATACCGGATGTTCCCGTTAACGCATTCGTTGTCGACAAGAACAACAGCAACAATCTCTACGCAGGAACCGACATCGGCGTATTCAATTCAACCGACGGAGGCGCGAACTGGACGCCCTTCGGAACCGGACTGCCAAGAGTGGCTGTGTTCGATATGGCAATTCAAAACAACTCTCGCGTCTTGCGCGTCGCGACACACGGCCGCGGCATCTGGGAAATTTCTATCTCGTCCACGGCGCTGTTCCGCGGCAAGTCCGACTTCGAACCTGATCTCAGAACGGAACTGACTTTTTATCGCGACGGAACCTGGGGCGTTCTCAAATCGTCTCAATCGTTCGCGCTGGGCAGTGCTCAGTTCTTCAGTTGGGGCGGCGCCGGTCTCCCGCCGGTCGTCGCGGATTTCGACGGAGACGGCAAGACCGATCTCGGCTTCATCGCACCTCCCGCGGGCGGGCAGAGCGCGGCTTACTCGATCTTGAAATCGAGCACTGGGTACAGCTTCGCGCCTGGGCAGGTATTCTTCTCTCCGGCTGGGTTCCCGGCTCTCGGTGACACTCCGGTCGTGGGAGATTTCGACGGCGACGGCAAGGCCGATCCGGGAATATGGCGCGCCTCGATGGGAATCTGGATCATTCCGCTCTCGTCAACAAACTACACTACCTTCATCTTTGCGCAGTGGGGACAACAGGGTGACGTCCCGATCGTCGCGGACTTCGATGGCGACGAGAAAGCTGATCTCGCCTTCTACAGGGATGGCACGTGGGGTGTTTTGAAGTCCTCACAGGGCTACAGTCTTGGAAGCGCGCAGTTCTTCAGTTGGGGCGGCGTCGGCCTTCCGCCGATTGTCGGCGACTTCGACGGCGACGGTAAAGCGGATCTGGCTTATGTGGCGCCTCCAGCGGGAGGTCAAAGCGCGGTCTACTCGATACTGAAGTCGAGCACCGGATATAGCTTTGCACCGGGCCAGGTGTTATTCGTGCCGGCGGGATTCCCCTCCCTTGGTGATACGCCTGTCGTAGGCGACTTCGACGGCGACGGCAAGTCGGATCCGGGTATCTGGAGAGCTTCTCAAGGCATCTGGATTATCCCGCTCTCGTCTTCGAATTTCTCGTCGTTTGTATTCGCTCAGTGGGGACAGATGGGAGACATAGCGATGCCTAATAAGGTGAGCCAGTTCTGACGCTCGATGGTAGTTAGAGCATCGCTCGAGAACCTGATAGGGGCGGCCCTCCGCGGCCGCCCCTCTTATTGAATAGCATCCTTCGAAGTGGAAAAGCCGTTCTTCGTATCTCTGCGGGTAATCGATTCAGGATGAACGCAGGATGCGGGCGCTCCCAGGCATGCTCCGAGGCATGTGTTACCAGGCGCGCGCTCCCAGGTAATTGCGGCTCGCGTCCTTTTGCTATAATGAGGCTCCCGTTGAAGAGGAGTCTCACCCATGAACAATCAAAAAACTATCTTGAGGCGGCATGCGCTTTGTCTGGTGATGATGCTGGTTACTGGGCTGCTGACGCCGACGTTCGATGTGAATGCGACTGTGCAAAAGGAGCAAACCGCGATGTCGGAGTTCGAAGGAAAAATGACCGCGCCCGATTTTCCGCAGGGAGCGGAATGGCTCAATACCGATCGGCCCCTTAGC
>Ga0066687_10000064_pt1 | contig 29053 bp, 24 predicted proteins | sample GraSoiAngelo_136_FD_65630 | JGI IMG/M metagenome (GOLD analysis project Ga0066687, IMG submission 65630) | Grasslands soil microbial communities from the Angelo Coastal Reserve, California, USA - 14_0929_09_20cm | ecosystem: Environmental > Terrestrial > Soil > Grasslands | place: USA... | reverse complement strand
GCTTCGTTCCGCGCAGCCGTTGGGCCGACTCGTCTTGCGCCCTTGACCTTAATTTATCGGAGCGAAAATAGTCATCGGGTTAATGCGGATCGGCTCTCCAAAGAACGATGTCTTTTGAAGGGAAAGATCGCTGCGGTCGAATCCTTGTAAAGAATGACGCACTGAATTAGCATTCAATGGTATGCTGGAGGGCAATATGATAAATCTGGACGATATTCAGTCTTTGACGGATTTCAAACGCAATACGGCTAAGTACCTCAAAAAAATGAAAAGGAGCAAGGGCCCAGTCGTGTTGACGGTGAACGGACGAGCGGAGATCGTTGTGCAAGACGCGAAAGCTTATCAAGAGATGCTCGAACGTGTTGAAAGAGCGGAAACGGCGGCTGCTCTCAGGCAAGGCATAAACGAGTTTGAAAGAGGCGAAGGACGGCCGGCGCGAGAGGCGCTAGAGAGGCTTCGGCGCAAGCATGGCATATCGCGTTGATATCTCGCCGTCCGCTCTACAAGATGCCGAAGATGCGTATCTTTGGATCAAGAGACGCAATCCCAGCCGGGCAGGGGCCTGGTATGAAGGATTGCTTGATGCTATCTATGGGCTGGAACAGTTCCCAACCCGTTGTCCTCCGGCTATTTTATAGTCGGCCTTTCAGGCCTACATACCGACAAAGCCGTCGCTCCCAACGACGTCCAAACTTCAGGGCCCGCTCATCGACGGATAAGCGGGCCCTCAGCTCTATCAAAGCGACGTCTTACACGTCGTAGTACATGGAAAACTCGAGAGGGTGGGGTCTCATCCGCACCGGGTTAATCTCTCGCTCCCGTTTATACTCGATCCAACGGCGAATGAACGCTTCCGTGAACACATCGCCTTTTAACAGAAAAGAGTGGTCGGCTTCGAGCGCGGCAAGCGATGCATCGAGAGATCCGGGAAGACTCGGCACCTCCGCCAACTCCTCCGGCGGGAGATCATAGATGTCCTTGTCAAGCGGACTGCCCGGATCAAGTCGATTTTGGATGCCGTCGAGACCGGCCATCAGCATAGCTGAAAACGTGATATAGGGATTGCAGGAGGGGTCCGGGAACCTCACTTCGAGCCGCTTCGCTTTAGGGCTCGGCGAATATGTCGGAATACGAACCGCCGCCGATCGATTGCGCTGCGAGTAGGCGAGGTTGACCGGCGCTTCGAATCCCGGCACCAGCCGTTTGTAGCTATTGGTCGTCGGCGCCGCGAACGCCGCTATGGCAGGCGCGTGTTTCAATATGCCGCCGATGTAGTGCAACGCTGTTTCGGAGAGGTTCGCGTAGCCGTCCCCATAGAAGAGAGGCTTTTCGCCTTTCCACAGCGACTGATGGCAGTGCATCCCGTTGCCGTTATCGCCAAAGAGCGGCTTGGGCATGAATGTAGCGCTCTTGCCGTGGCGGATAGCAGTGTTCTTGACCGTGTACTTGAAAATCATCAGATTGTCGGCAGTTCCGAGCATGGTCGCGAACCTGAAGTCGATCTCGCACTGGCCGCCGGTCGCGACTTCGTGATGATGGAACTCGACCGAAAGGCCGGCTTGCTTCAGGAGCGATGTAATTTCCGATCTCAAGTCGTGCGTTGAATCGAGCGGAGGCAGCGGTACGTAGCCTTCTTTGTGTCGAATGTGATATCCGGAATTCTCTTTGTCCAACCCGGTGTTCCACGCAGCTTCGCGGCTATCGACGGTGAATCCGCACGAGTGATTCTCGTTGTGGAACTTCACGTTATCGAAAACGAAGAACTCGGCTTCGGGGCCGAAATAGACCGTGTCCGCGATACCGGTGAATTTGAGATAGCTCTCGGCGCGTTTGGCCAGTGCTCGCGGATCGAGCCAGTACGGTTCCTTGGTTCCCGGCTCGACCGCATCGGCCACGAGGCAAATCGTCCTTTGCTGCATAAATGGATCCATCCAATATCGGCCCGGGTCGAGCATGAGCAACATGTCGCTTTCGTTTATGGCGGCCCAACCGCGAAGGCTGCTTGCATCGAAGCCAACGCCCGCTTCGAAGGTGTCTTCGGACAGCTCTTCAATGGGAATGGTCACGTGGTGCCACGCGCCCAACAGATCGGCAAACCTGATATCGACAAACTCCGCCTTCTCTTCCTGCGCAAACTTGAGTACCGTCTTAGGGTTCATCGTTCCTCCTGGTAAGAATTAGCTCCTGATTTTTTGGGAATTGTTTTTGCCGGCCAATTCAGTCAAATTCAATCGCCTCGCGCCGGTCTCTTCTCCTGCTTCAAAGTCAGCATCGTCGTCCGCCGAGCGAATAGTCGATGCGGAAGAGCAAGGACCGTTCCAAGCCTCTATTACTTCGAGCAATGTCGGATTCGCTCCACAATTTGAAGGTTTAGCATCCTGCCGATAAGTTTCGCCAAATCTCTAAAGCTACAACTTTGTAGGTATGAAGGATGGGAGGGTACAAGATTGTAGTCTTGCCGCACTCGGCCTACCGGCGGAATCGCGTGGCGTCGACTCCGTGGCTTCTGATCTTGTAGTTTATTATGCGCTCGGTGGTTTGGAGGAGCTTGGCGGCCTTCACGCAATTTCCGCGAGTCGTTTTGAGCGCATCCTGGATGAGATCCTTTTCGTAGGCATCGACGGCTTCCTTCAGCGAAGCGCTCATAGTCGTGCCCGACGCTTCGGCGGTCTGGAGAGTGGGCGGCAAGTGATGGCTATGTACGACGTTGCCGTCACAGACCAGCACGGCCCTCTCGATGGTGTTTTCCAGCTCTCTAACATTGCCCGGCCAGTGATAACTCATCAGCATATCTATCGCTGGAGTTGATATTCGTCTGATCTTCTTGCCGTGTTCGAGCGCGTATTTCTCAAGGAAATGATCGGCGAGCAGCATCACATCGGGCTTTCGCTCGCTGAGTCGCGGTACGAAGATGGAGAAAACGTTGAGTCGATAGTAAAGGTCCTCGCGGAATGAGCCGTCGGCTATGGCTTTTTCGAGGTCCTTGTTAGTAGCCGCGATCAGGCGAACATTGGCGCGTATGGTCTCGGCGCCGCCGAGCCTCTCGAACTCCCGTTCCTGAATCACCCTCAGAAGCTTGATCTGAGTAGCCGGATTCAGGTCGCCTACTTCGTCGAGAAAGAGGGTGCCGCCTTCAGCCATCTCGAAGCGGCCCTTCTTTCGGGACTGGGCTCCCGTGAATGCGCCCTTTTCATATCCAAAGAGCTCGGATTCGATGAGAGTTTCGGGAAGCGCCGCACAGCTAATTTTGATGAAAGGCTTCTTAGCCCTGGGAGAGCTGTAGTGAATCGCGTTGGCAATTAATTCCTTTCCGGTTCCGGACTCGCCCCTGATTAACACCGTGGTATTGGTTCGCGCGACCTGGGCTACCTGCTCGTACACGAGCCGCATCGGGCCGCTGTTGCCGATGATGTTCGAGAAGTCATATCGCTCTTTCAGCTCCTGTCGAAGATGAATATTTTCATCCAGCAGCCGCCGGCGCTCGGCTTCGACAAGCCTGTGTACCTTGAGCGCGTGAGCAATCATCGAGGCGATGACCCGAAGAAATCTCACCGTTCGATCATAATCGCGGTCTCTCTTGAACCGCAGATCGACGCTAAGCGCGCCGACGGGTTTGCGATTGAGGATGATCGGCACGCATACGAAGGAAAGCTCTCTCGTCGAAGCGTCGGCTCTGGAAGCCGTGCGGTTCAGGAGCGGTTCACGGCTCACTTGGGGCACCACTACCTGCTTTCCGCTTTCGATCACGCGTCCGGTGATGCCTTCGCCCAGACGGGAGCGAGCCCGATGACCGTCGGTCGTAAGGCCGCTCGCCGCTTCGACGTATAGTTCCTTGGTTTCTTCATTCAGAAGGGTGACCGCGCCGCGGACAACATCGTGATGGGCCTCGAGTATTTCAAGAGCCCGGTGCAGAGCGGCCTTTAAATTGAGCGTGCCGGAAAGCGCCTGACTCACTTCAACGAGAGTTGTAAGCTTTCTGATTTCGCCGGTTTGATCCGCCACTTTGTCTCCACTACATCATTGTAGCCAAATAGCTATTGAGCGACAGAATTGTAGGATAGGGTTCGGCGCCGGCGTCAAGCGCTATTGATGGTTTGTGCTCAGCTCGACTCGGTTTAAGCAGGGCCTCCAGTCAGGACAACCCGGTTCGTTTGACTTCACATGAGGCCGTCGCTAGAGTTTTCCGCTTATTATTTCAGATTAAAATTCGGAGCGATGATGGCAATAAAGTCCGATGTTTGGATAAAGAGGATGTGCCTGGAGGAGGGCCTGATCGAGCCTTTCGAATCCACGCTGGTTCGCGCGGTTGATGATCGCCGCATTATAAGCTGCGGATTGTCGAGCTATGGATACGACTGTAGGCTGGCGCGCGACGAATTTAAAGTATTCTCTCCCGTCACCGGAACCGAGATCGATCCCAAGAACTTCGATCCGAACAGCCTGCTGGCCGTACCTTTGCGGAAAGCCGCCGACGGCTCCGACTACTGGCTTCTGCCGCCGCATTCGTATGCGCTTGGAGTCACGATCGAGCGGTTCAATATGCCGCGAAGGGTGACCGCACTCGCGATAGGAAAATCCACCTATGCGAGGTGTGGTCTTATCGCCAACACAACGCCGTTGGAGGCGAATTGGCGCGGACGCCTGGTCGTCGAGCTCTACAATGCCGCGAACCTCCCGGTTCGGCTATATGCGGAAGAGGGGTTTATACAGATACTCTTTTTCGAGTCCGATGAGGATTGCGAAACCAGTTACAGCGACCGCGGCGGAAAGTATCAGGATCAAGCCGGCTTGACTCTCGCGAAGTTGTAAATAACTAATCGCGATCCGATTTGCTATGCCGACCCGTCTCAGGACCGTGATAGAATTCGAGCTATGAAAGCAATATGGCATGACGCAGTCCTGGCTGAGAGCGACGATACAATCGTCGTGGAAGGCAATAACTATTTTCCGCCTGACTCAATAAAGCGGGAGTACTTCAAGGACAGCTCAACGCATACGATTTGTCCCTGGAAGGGCGAGGCGAGCTACTACGAAATAACGGTCGGCGATGCCGTGAACAAGGACGCCGCCTGGTATTATCCCGATCCTAAAGAAGCCGCGAAGGAGATCAAGAACTACGTGGCGTTCTGGAAGGGCGTAGAAGTCAAGTAATCCCGATTCTGTTCCAGTAATCCGGCAGACTATCATCGGGCGGCCGCAACGGCTTGCCCATTTACCAAAACTATATACAGGAGGAACTCGATGCTTACCCAGGAAGAGCGGCAAGCAAAAGCCGAGATGATAAGGCAGCTTCCGTCGCAGCTCGAGCACGAGGTCAACGGACTCAATGACGAGCAACTCGATACTCCCTATCGCGATGGCGGCTGGACGGTCAGACAGGTAGTTCACCACCTTGCCGATTCCCATATGAACGCATTCATACGAATGAAGCTTGTTTTGACCGAGGATCATCCAACGTTGCGGCCATACCTTCAGGATGAATGGGCCAAGTTACCGGACACCGCGAAGCTGCCAATCGCCAGCTCTCTTACTATCATCGAGGGATTGCACGCGCGTTGGTCGGATCTACTGAAGAACGTAGGAGAGTCGGAATGGCGGCGGGGGGCATTGCATCCGGAAGCGGGTGAAATGACGCTGGATGACTTACTCAGGACTTACGCAGGGCACGGAGTGACGCACTTAGGTCAGATTACAGCGCTCAAGAAATCGAAAGGCTGGTAGGAGTGTTGAGGCGAAGCCGCGTGAGGTCAATACAAGGGCTTTAATCTGAAAAGTCCACGGCGATTTTTCTTGCGAGCTTGTCGCGATCGTCGCGCCGCCGAATTTTTCGCCGCCGATTGCTTCCGTCCGTATCCACCCAGGTCACGCCGTCGATGACGATCAAGGTATCAACGAGGTAGCGCATGGAGCGGCGCCGCTCTTCTTTGCGGCGTTCGCTCCGTTGTCTTCTGTCGGTCCCATCCCAGGATTCCATTAGAGAACCCTCCCCCTTTCGATCTTTCGTCGATTCAGAAATGCCGCTGGTGCTGGCGCCGGACGCAGTCCGGCAATGTTACAGCAGAGTTCCCGGCTATAAAAACCAAATGCGAAAAAACAATGAAACTAACTAGGCGACGCGGTCCTTTAAGGTCACCTTTCTGAAAAACGAGGCGTTGATGTCCGGCTCATCGTCGAGGTCGGCAAAGAAGGAATCATCGTGATTTTCATAGGGCGTCTGGGCGTTCAGAGCCAGCCGGTCCAACTCGCCGGTGCCGAGGTTCTGAATCACCAGTTCGTCCTCGCCTTCAAATATCTCTTCGCGAATCGCGGCGGCCTCGACGCGAAGCTCCTCGATGCGGCGGATAACAGAACTGCGTTCGCGACGAACGGCATCGAGCCGAAGCTTCATCCGATTTATTTCTGTTACTCTTTCTTCAATCTCCCTCGTGAGCAAGTAGTCCTCATCTTCAAATGAGGCGGCGCGCCTATAGAGCGCCTCTGCCTCGTCATCCAAGGCTTCCGCCATCTGTTGAAGCATTTTGATCCTGACGCGATCCGGCCCTTGTTCCGTTATCTGCATGACACTCATTCCTTGTTAGAGGCTGTATGACTAAATGACAATATGGGGGCATCTTTCATCGAGTCTTCCGATTGATTGAATACCTCCTGGTATTCCCGATATGGGTCGATCACCCTCTTTCCTTCAACAGGTATAGCTGACCGCGGACGGAGTCATCGCCGCACTTGCGTTCGACCTTGTCTTCGTACATCCGCTGGTCGGCCACTTCCATCAGCTCATCTATCGCGAAACCATCGGTTCCGTAGGTCGCAAATCCAATCGAGATGCCGATCCTGGCTACGCGGCCCGGCCTCACTTCGTGTGCGAAACTGTCGACCGCCGATTGAAGCCGCTGCTTGAGATCGCTCACGACCTCGGGAGTGGCGTGATGTAATACCGCTACGAACTCATCGCCCGCATATCTTATGAGCGTATCTCCGATCCTCAGGCGCCGGCGCGCGATCTGAGCGGTTCTTCGAAGGATTTCATCGCCTACGTGATGGCCATATGTATCGTTCACTCTCTTGAAGCCATCGAGATCCATCATCATCAACACGAGAGGGTAACCCTGTCTTTCCGCCCTGCTGCGCTCCTGATCAAAGAAGCTGTACATATAGCGCGAATTCGGCAGTCCGGTCAGGTTGTCGGTCAATGCCGACTCTTGCGTCAGATGAAAGGCAAGAGCGTTGTAGACAGCCGCCGCCGCGTGACGGGAGATGGTTTCGAGCACGCGGACTTCGTCGGGCGAATAAGCTCGATCTTCTTCCGAATATAATGCAAGGGCTCCGACCAGAGTGTCCTTCGTAACGAGAGGAAAGATCGCCGTAGATCGATAGTTGCGCGCCAGTTGACCCAGCGGAGTCGTCATATCTGCTACGGGGCTGCCGTCGATCAGCACCTGCCGGTTTTCAGCTACCCAGCCCACCTCGCCTTCGCCGATCTGTATCTCGAGTCCTTTTAGCGCATCGGCGTTTTTTCCGGTGACATAGTTGGCCCTTAGAAAATTACCGGCCACCTGAAATATGACCACGGTCGTACAATTGACGATGTTTTCAAGCTTGGCCGCAATGATCGGAAGGACCTCGCTGAGTGTGAGCGTGGAGCCAAGGGTCTGGGAAATTTCATATAGCGAGAGCACCTCGCGTTGCGCGGCGGTTATGTCTCGGAGCGCACGCTCGGCGGGGGTTTTCGGAACCGCTGTCACGGTTTCTCCGGTCGGTGCAAATTCCGCTTGTTCCGGGTTTGGCGTTAGTCTAGCGCAGGACTGTGAGCGCTCCTCGAATCCGCGTCGAAGATCATCGGATATGGGTCCCACAACCTCTAAGAACTTGTCGAGCAATTCAGGGTCAAAGGTGTGTCCGGTCTCGCGCTTCATCAGATCCAACGCCCGGCTGCGAGAGTATCGCGGCCGATAAGGCCGATTGTTGGTGAGCGCGTCAAAGCAATCGACGATCGTCATTATTCGAGCGCCCAAAGGGATCGATTCACCCTTCAGTCCATCGGGATAACCGCTGCCGTCGAACCGTTCGTGATGGTGCTTTACGATCGGAACTACTTCATACGGAAACTCGACTGTGCTGAGGATGTCGGCGCCGACGACCGGATGAATCATTATCTTGGCGTATTCAGCCGGGCTGAGCTTGTCGGGCTTATTCAAGATGTGTTCGGGAACCGCGAGCTTGCCGATGTCGTGCAGGAGAGCCGCGGCCCTTAAGCCCTCCATTTGGTCTTCGGGATAGCCGGCCGCTCTCGCCAGGCCTTCCGCCAGCGCCCGAACTCGCCTTATGTGGTCGTGCGAAGCCTGATCCTTTGCGTCGATGGCAAGGGCTAGCGATTCGATCGTAGCGAGGTGAAGCTTACCGAGCTTGGCGATTCTCTTATTTGACTCCTCGACCTTGCCGAAATAAGTTTTGTACCCTAAACAGGTCAGGAGAAGGAGGGGGACAGACACGGCTGTAAGCACCAGCAGTACAACCGGATCCATTTTGATCGGATTTTGGTATATGTGATATGCGCAGTAAACCGGCGGAAGGGCGGCGGTCACGCACACCACCGCCCCAAGCACTCCTGCCCAGATGCTCGATTGTTGTCGCAAACCAGTCCTCTCCAGCGGAACTGATCACCTCAGCCTGTAAAGCGGGATTTTCTCGGCGGACATTCTGCGAACGGGACCAAGCCCTCCCCACTCCAGCCCGACTGTACTGTTACTCAACACTTGTGCCGCTGAAGATTGGAACGCGGTTTTCTCTAAGAATAAAGAGAGGCGACCTTTATGCCGTTCGCAGTTCCAGAGCCTAATGACAGGAGTCGTGCAAGCAGGTCAAATTGGAGACCGACTTCGGTCAATATGAATTCGACGGCGGGTGTGGATCGAGTGACCGAGGGCTCGCTATGTTGGGAATACCGTTAGTTGCCGCGGCGCAGGAGAAGCCAGTAATCGCTTCGGGGATGCTCCGGATCCACGCCTTCAAATCGGGCGGTTACTTCGTGCGCTTCGAGCACGTGGCCTTGAAGCCAGACGCTCGCCTCGGCTATAGAGCCCAGTTTCAAGGCGCCTGTCACGTCCGTCGCGTTAGCTATCACCTCAAGGCGGATGCTGCCCGCATCAACGAAAAGCCACAGCACCTTCGCGCCCGTAGCAGCATTCTTCAGTTCTTTCATGGCGATGATGCGGCCGCGTATGTCGTAGTCGTTGTCACAGGGAGCATCGATATCCGCGCTCGTTTGCACGGCCCGCTTGAAGAAAAACGAGCTAACCGCTTTTTCATTCGAAGCGCCGATTCGACTCTGGCGGACGGGCTCTCCGTGAACATCGTATGCGAGCCCGGCTAACGCGATTTGAAGCTCCTGTTCTCGAAACAGATGCGGGTCGATCTCGGTGAGATTCTGCAGCTCGAATACGACCTCGACTCCCGAAGATGTTTTGCCTTTTACGACGGCCTCGCCGTCTTCTTCGTATTCAATGAGTTCCCAGGAACGAATCGTTCGAGCGTAGCGGCTCCTGAAGGCTGGACGGCAGTCCGCATAGAAGAGATCGTTTTCGCGTTCGCAGAGGACGGACCATACTTCCAATCCGTCACTCAATCTCCAGCAGCGGCCGTGAAGCGTCAGATCCGTCCGATAAAGAACACTGCATTCGCCGCTGTCTTCGGCTTGAACCGCAAGGGTGTCGTACGATTCTTCATCAGTGATTTCAAAGCCGATTGCCTTGAATATCTCACTCATAACCAGAAACGCACCTTTGGCGAAGGGCTGCGTGCCTACTTCTTCTCGGTTTTAACTTCTTCCGCGATCTCGGCGCTCAAGGTGTACTCGCGGCCTTCCCTGACTATTTTGAGGTTGATCTTATCGCCGGGCGCTTTGCCCGCGACAATTCGGTTGAACTGAACTCGAGAGGTGATCGTCAGGCGGTCAAGTCCGGTAATAACGTCGTTGCGGCGGAGACCGGCCCGCGCGGCCGGAGTTCCGCGTTCGGCTGTCGAAACGACGACGCCCGTTGATTCGAGCGGAAGCCCGAGCACGCCTCGAAGCTCCGGATTCAGATCGCGCAGCTCTATGCCCAGAAATCCTCGCGTGACCCGACCGCGCTCCGCGAGCTGAGGAAGAATAGCTTTGAGCGTATTAATAGGTATGGAGAAGCTGAGCCCCTGGGTACGCTCCAGAATCAAGGTGTTGATCCCGATGATCTTGCCCTGAGCGCTCACAAGGGGGCCGCCCGAATTTCCGGGGTTTATTGCCGCGTCGGTTTGAAGAAAATCGTCGAATTGGCCGCCGAACTCACCTCGGCCCTTTGCGCTCAGGATGCCGAGTGTCACGGTGTGATCGAGGCCGAGCGGATTGCCCACCGCGATTACCCATTCACCCACCTTGAGCGAATCGCTGTCGCCGAGTTCGGCCACCGGCAGGGCCTTCCCGGTCGGAGCGATCTCGAGCAGCGCGATATCCGTCGCCTCATCATATCCCTTTACCGAGGCTGAGAATTGCCTGCCGTCGGCCAGAGTGACCCAGACTCGATCGGCGAGCTTGCCCTTCTTTGACTGTTGCTGGCTCTGAATAATCTGTGCCGCGTGTGAATCGCTGTTGGAAATAAGGTGGAAGTTGGTGACGATGAGGCCGCGTTGATCGATGATAAATCCGCTGCCGAGGTTCTCGCCGCCTTCCGCACTCGAGCGAATATTGACCACGATGGGATTGATCTTATCGACGATTTCGGGAACATCCAGCAGAGTAAGAGGCGCTTTCTTGCCGTCTCCCTGTTGAATTCGGTTAAAGGGCGATCTCGTTGAACGGTCGAACCCAAAGGCTGACGTTACAAGCATCAGAGCCGCGAGCACTGCGAAACAAAGCGATTTAACCATCTGTTCTTCCTGTCTGTCTTTCTTCTTTTTCGGCGGGGAGCGCGGGCGCCTTCGAACGGACTCCGCGAATGTTACGAGTGGGCCCGAAATTCGGCCGCCGGCCGGACCTTACCATCTCGGCGAATAACTCTACGTCATAGTCGCACTCTCGCGACATCTCTTCTCGAATCGCGTGAAGTTCCTCAAGAAATCTTGGCTTTCGATACATACATCAAAGCGGGATGAATCAAGTTCATCCGCAATCCTCAAAACTCCGCGCTGGTCAGGAACTCGGGCGTCACTATGTTGGGCACAAAGAAGCCGGCCATTGTATTGAAGAGCCTGACCCTCGCCTGTCTATGCACGTTCGCCAGATAACCGAAGTTCCACGTCACGATCATGTCAGCTTTGTTAACGCTTGCGACGGCGACGTGAAGCGCGTCGCCCAGGTACTTCCGGTGAAATATGCCGCGCGAAACATAGCCGTCGGCGAGTATCGATGCTTCTTCGGTGATTTCGAATTGAGAGAGTCCGCGAATGAGGTTCAAGTACGAGCCGCGCCTGGGCTCGTCGGTGCGCTCCAGCTCACGCACTACCAGGAGAGAGATAAACGGCTGATAATCAGCAAGCTCGTGTTCCCACCATCGTATCGTGAGATCGCGTCGAAAGGGCTCGCCGTTATCGAGGTAAGCGCCGATGATCGAAGTCTCCAAATACAAGCTCTTTTTCATAAGATCACAGTAATCTTAGCACCGGGGAGGCCGATCTGGAATAAATTCGAAGGCAGGACAGCGGTACCAATCTATGTTGCTTGGCCTCGATCGAGCCGAAGCCCGATAGACCGAACCAGCGGATTTCTAGGGACCGCATCCCGCCGATGAATCCGCGGGACGCCGCGGCCCTGAAGGTAAGGGTCGTGACCTTATCTGAGCCACGACCCCGTTACGGTTGGTCGCCGGTGAACTGAGCGGCGCGGCAGGATTCCCGCGCTCCCTGGGGCTCGCAGAATTTATGTCGGAGTGAATTATTGAGGAGGAATATGCCAGGTTACGGTGAGAGGGTCGGGTTCGGTTCAGCAAACGAGAATCGCTTCTGAACCGAACCCGTGTTATTCGCGTCGATCAAATTGACGAAAGATCAAAGTGTATTAGTCATCATCTCCGCCAGGAGGTTATTGAACCTGACGGGGTCCGGCAGCTCCGAGCCCTCCGCCAGGAGAGCATAGCCAAAGAGCAGCTCAGCGTAGTCGCCGAGCGCCGGGTCGTCGCTGTTAGCTTGATGCCGCTCGAGCATTCGCTCGAAGATCTTGTGATTCGGATTCAGCTCCAGAACGCGCCGTTGTTTCGGACCGCCTCCCTTTCCCTTTTGCAAAAGCCTTTCCAGTTGAGGGCTGTACTCATGGTCTTCGACGACCAGACAAACGGGCGAGGAAGTGAGCCGGCTGGTGAGCCGAACCCGCTTCACATTCTGATCCAGCTTCTTTTGCAAAAATTCCAACAGGCCCGCGGTCTCCTCTTCCTTCTTCTTTAGTTGTTCCTCGTCTTCTTCGCCCAGGCGGGCTCGACCCTTTGCCACGGATCTCAGTTTCTTACCTTCGAACTCGTAAAGGGACTGGACCAACAACTCGTCTACCGGATCGACCATGAAAAGAACTTCGTAGCCTCTGCCTTTGAAGGCTTCAAGGTGCGGCGAGTTCTCGACAATGCTCCGCGATTCACCAGTCAAATAGAAGATTTCATTCTGATCTTCTTTCATCCGGCCCACATAGTCTTTTAGTGTCGTGAGTTTTTCAGGATCGTTCGAAGATTCGAACACCAGCAGCGAGACTATCTTGTCTTTGTTCTCATAGTCCGAGCTTGCACCTTCTTTCATGGCCTTGCCGAACTCGGACCAGAACGTCAGGAACTTCTCGGGCTCTTTTGAAGAGAGATCTTCGATCACGCTGAGAATTTTCTTGACCAGCCATTTCTTTATCTGCGCGATGTGACGATCCTGCTGGAGCATCTGCCTGGAAATGTTCAAAGGCAGATCCGCGGAATCGACCACGCCCTGCACGAACCTCAGATATCTGGGAAGCAGGGTGTCGCACTTTTCCATTATTAAAACGCGCTTGGCGTAAAGGCGCAGACCCGCTTCGGAGCCGTGATAATAGAGATCGTAAGGCGCTTTGGACGGAATGAAGACCAGGCCCTGATATTCAAAACGCCCTTCGGCCTTCAAAGAAATGGTCTTAAGCGGCTCGGCGAAGTCGTGTGAGATATGCTTGTAGAAGTCGGCGTACTCGCTTTCGGCGACCTCTTCGGGCGCGCGAGTCCATATCGGCTTCATCGCGTTGAGGACTTTGTCCTCGATCGTGATGACAGCGGGGGTCTCCTTTTCAACGGCCCCGCCGAGATTGTCTTCCACCGGTTCGCGCTCGCCGCGGTAGATGACGGGATAGCTGACAAAATCCGAGTATCGTCTTACGACTCGCGACAGAATCCATCTATCGGCGAAGTCTTCAATCCCGTTTTCTTCGTCCACCGGCTTCAAATGAAGAGTGATGGAAGTCCCGCGCATGTCCTTTCGAGCTTCCTCCAGAGTGTAGAAGCCGTCGCCTGTGGACTCCCAGAGCGTTGCCGCGGTCTCACCGGCTCTTCTGGTCAGCAATGTCACCTTTTCGGCGACCATAAAGGACGAATAGAAACCCACGCCGAATTGCCCGATGAGCTCGGCCAGCGTGTCGCTCGAGGCGCCTTCTTTGATCTTTTCGCGGAGCTCTCGCGTGCCCGATTTTGCGATGGTTCCGATGTTGGAGATCACTTCATCGCGGCTCATGCCGATGCCGTTGTCGGTTATCCGGAGCGTTCGGTCATTCTTGTCGGCTTCAAGGACAATCTCGAATTTATCCTCGCCTTCCATAAGCTCCGGATTTGTCAGCGCTTCGAATCGCAGCCGATCAATAGCGTCCGAAGCATTCGAAATTAACTCGCGCAGAAAAATCTCGCGATTTGTGTACAGGGAATGGACGACCAGGTTGAGCAGTTCCTTAGTCGCCGCCTGGAATTCAAGGGATTGTTGATTCGCTGCCACCTAAACCTCCGCAATGAATTTAAAAAGATGAATTAAGAACAGATTGTCGCCGCCCACCGGTGTCAGGCACGCTTATAGTTGCGCTACGATTCGATTCAGGTGCTGTGCCATAAGCTGCATAAGCATCGGCTCGGAGCTGCGCAGAAAAAAATGATCGCCCGGCAGCATCGACAATTTAAACGGGCCGCTTGTGTGCTGCCGCCAGCCTTCGATGAATTCGCGGGGAACGTGTTCATCCGCCAGACCCCCGAACGCGGAAATAGGACAACTGAGCGGCGCGTCCTGTCGAAACTGGTAAGTCTCGCATATCTGAAAATCCGCCCGCAGCAGCGGTATCATCAACTGCATCAGCTCCGGATTTTCCAGCACCTCGGTAGGCGTTCCGTTCAAACGTTTCAACTCGACTACAAACTCATCTTCGGGGAGGTTATAGGTAATTGGGAGCGCCTCCGAGATATGCGGGGCGCGACGGCCGGAGACGAATAGATGAACCGGTTCTTTGCCGCGCTCCTCTCGCAATCTACGGCTCAACTCAAAGCTGAGCATCGCTCCGAGACTGTGTCCGAAAAACGCGAAGGGCCGATCGAGTTCCGGCGCGAAAGCGGAGGCGATCTCGGCGGCTAACGCGAAGATATCGGTCGCCGGGCTCTCGCCCATTCTGCCGCCTCTGCCCGGCAGTTGGACCGGCAGCACTTCCACCGTCGGCGGCAAAGCTGCGTGCCAGTTGCGATAGATCAGCGCGTTTCCTCCCGCATATGGAAAGCAGAAAAGGCTCAGCTTGGCGCGCGGATTTGGCTTGCGGCCGACAAACCACGCCGCGTTAGAGACGCTTTTCCCCGATGATAAAGTGGTCACCTCTGAAAGTTCCTCCGAAACAAGCAATCAAATCTCTTCAGACGCCGGCATGCAGTATCGAAGTCAAACGCAATGCATCATGATCATCATGGACCGTCGGACGCGCAACCCCCATTTCAGTGAGATCGCCCGGATAGGTCGGCGCCCTCCGCCGGAGGGATGAGCAGGCGTTCGCGAATCCGCCCGTTGACGGAAGTGAACTCATGCAGAGTGCGTCTCAGAGCTTGAACGCTTCCGTCCGGATGGTATGCCATGCCGCCGCCGCTCGGTATCCCTATTCCGATTGCCTTGCCGTCACAAGCTTCAATCGTAGACCGCAAGTTCGTCCAATCTTCATGCTCCTCGTGTGAACCAACGATGAACGGAACAAGCCTGAGCATCTCTATCAGACCGGCAGCCGATTCCGCGCCTTCGCGCAAAGCGAATAAACCAAGCTGCGCCGCGCCCGCCGATATTCCCATCAACACAGCGCCTTCCGCATACTTCCGGATGAGCAACTCTCCCAAGCCGGTGTCGTTGATCACCCTCCAACCTCGTTCGATGTCGCCTCCGGCAAGAAGTACGAGATCCGCGTCGACGACAAAGCGTCGATCGGCGTCGGAAAAAGCGCTGTGAATCATACGGCGCTCGCTGATTGTAATGCTCTCCATGGCGGCTTCGAAGATTGAATAGAAGCGGGGATCATCGCCGTTAGAAGCGCCTACGTACGCGGCTCGCGGCGATTTGGATGAGATCAGCGCTCGAACCGAGTCGAGAAAGAGGCGCGTTTCCTCTCGCCAGAACAATAGCTGGCTGTCTGAAAAGAGATAGATCGGTTGGCGAGCCTCGTTCATACCGCCGAACGTAACAAGAAAGTGTCCGCGATGGGTTTAGTGAGTCGGTATCCGCTGTTGTTGGCTCTGGTGGCCAAGCTGGTGCTTTATGCCGGTCCCTTCCAACGAAGAAACCATATACGGCGTCTCGTCCGGACTTCCGATGTATGACTTGACCGTGATAGAGGGACACCGCGATCTTCTCGAGTTGATCACGGATTCAGCGGCGGCCCCGGCCTGGGCTTCAGAGACAGCTCCTTCCAGTTTTATCGAGACGATACAGCGGCCGCTTTGATCCGTTGTTTCCGAGAGGATTTGAATCCCCGGTTTGGCCGCTGCCGAGGGCGGCGGCGCGCCGCCGCAAGCACAGAGCGCGAGCATCAAAAGCCCGGCCACGGCGGCGTTGCAACAAACATGTTTTGCTTTGATCACCGATCTATTGTGAGGTTGACGCCCGCTCGCGTCAACATGCCGGATAGCGTTCAATCCGTGTTTCATCGACCTTCAATTCAGGTTTAATTTAGGGCCGTGACGAATTCCAATAAAGCCGCGTTGAATAGATCGGGCTGTTCCAGGTTCGAGAGGTGACCCGCTCTATCTATTATTTTCAGAGTCGCCGCTGGTATGTTCTTTTGCATCGCCTCCATCTCTGAAGGCGGAGATAGAGCGTCTTCTGAACCGCGGATCAATAGCACGGGAATCCGCGCCTCGGACATCAACGAAGTCGAGTCCGGCCTTCCAGCCATCGCTCGTTGAGCGGCAGCGATTCCGCGCGAGGGATTGGATTCGGCAATGCGGGTCACGCGCTCGACCACATCGGGCCTTTCCTTCAACGAAGTCGGCCCCAACAATACGGGAACCATATCGCGGGCGATCGCCGCGGGGCCCTCCTGCGCGGCCTTTTGAGCGGACAGGAATCGTCTTGAACGGCCTTCGTCAGTATCGGAAACGGTTCGAGTGTCGGATAGAACCAGCGCCCGAACGGCGTCCGGATAGTTTCGATAAAACGCCATCGCTATATAACCGCCCATCGAAAGGCCTGCGATGACCGCGCGGTCTATAGATAGGTGCTTCATCAAGGCTCGGACGTCGGACGCCATATCCTCCAGCGAATAAGAGCTGTTGGGCGACTGCGATTCGCCGAATCCTCTAAGGTCCAAAGTTATGACGCGGCAGTGAGGCTTTAGCGCCTCAAGCTGCTCATCCCACATTCGCTGATTCATCGGGAAGGCGTGCAGGAAAATGAACGGCAGCCCGGTCCCCTCATCGCGATAAGCTATTTCGACGTCATTGACTGTTGTTTTCACGGTGGTTTTTCGAAAAACTTGCTCTTGTCGTCTTATTGCATCGACTTGATCATGCAAACATCAGCGGTCGTCGCTTTGGCTGAGATCAATCACTCAGATCGGGACCATACCACCGGCGGGAAACCCCTCGCCAGCTTGCCGCAGGCTACAAACAGCTTGCCGCGGGCTTGGATGCTCACATGCATTACTCAATTGCATATTCTCGTTTCCCAACTGCTTTAGTCTGTCCACTAAGCTACACTACACCCTCACATTGGCTCCTGCTCTGTGCTACGATACGGAATTCCATGCGAGCCCACATAGTCACATACGGCTGTCAGATGAATGAGTATGATACTCACGCGATTCGGTCGGAGCTGGCCGGAATCGGATACTCGTTTGTAGACAGCTACAAGGAAGCCGATCTGGTTCTCGTCAACACCTGCGCGGTGCGAGGCAAGCCCGTAGAAAAAGCCCAGACTTTGCTGGGCGAGCTTCGAAAAGAAAAGCGTCAGCGAGGAAACCTCACGATCGGGCTGATCGGCTGTCTTGCCCAGCTTCCCGAAGGGCAGCGCATGGGTAAGCGCTTCAACGTCGATATTATGCTCGGGCCCGGCGCTATTACTCAGATCGTTCCCGCCATTGAGCGAGGAAGGTTTCAATCCTTCGAATTCGATAACGAGCTGCGGTTCTATTCGCCGCCTCCGCCAACCGGTTCGGTCTCGGCCCATTTGACAATAATGCGCGGGTGCAATCATCGCTGTACTTATTGCATTGTTCCCACGACGCGAGGACCGGAAGTCTCCCGCCACGCCGAAGACATACTGAACGAGGCGCGCGCTCTGGCGGATGCCGGTGTAGTAGAAGTGACGCTCCTTGGCCAAAACGTGAATTCATATGGATTGGAACCCGGAACGGGCGTAAGGCGAGCGCGCCTGGAAGGCTATCCGTCGTTCGCGGAGCTATTACGGATGGTAGGCAGAGTCGGAATTCCTCGGGTCAGATTCGTGACATCGCATCCAATAAATTTCGACGATGACATTATTGAGGCAATAGCCGACACGCCCGCGGTTTGCCGCTATATTCACCTCCCGGTTCAATCAGGCTCCGATCGAGTTCTGAAGCGAATGGCCCGCGAGTATACGCGCGATTTCTATCTGAATCGAATCAAGAAAATCAGGGAATTCCTCCCCGATGCCGTCATCTCGACCGACATCATCGCGGGATTCCCCGGCGAGACCGACGAGGATTTTGAAGAGACGCTCTCGCTGTATCGCGAAGTTCAATATGACATGTCTTATATGTTCATCTATTCGGAGCGTGAGGGAACGCCCGCGGCGAACCACTTTGACGATATGCCTCGAGAAGTGAAAGCCCGGCGGCTTGCGCGGCTCGCCGATCTGGCGAAGGAGATCTCGCTCGAGAGAAATCAAGAATGGGTCAATCACAAGGTCGAAGTACTAGTTCAAGGTCCGTTCGATGAAGAAGGCATGTCGCTCGGCCATACGCGGGGCAACCACGTAGCCGTTATAGCCGGTAATCTCGATCCGGGTATACATCAGGCCGTTGTCGCTCACGCCACGCCTAATCGCCTCTATTGCATTGAAGCGCTCGAAGACGCGATGCTAGACTCGACCGTATGAGTTCAGCGGATCAACCTCGCGCCCGCGGGATTCTGTGGACGATTTCTCGCAGGATTGCGATGGTCATAATGCTCGCGTTCGCATTCGTGCTGAGCGCTACGCTCACCATTTATGTTCTCTTCAGAAGCGGCGATACGCGAGTTCCAAACATCGTAGGTAAACCCGAAGCCGAGGCCCAGAAGCTTGCCGAAAAGGCCGGTCTGAGAGTGAAAATCCAGCGCCGAGTCGATGCTTCAGTGCCTGGCGGCCAGGTCATCGAAACCAGACCCATACAAAATTCATCGGTCAAAAAAGATTCCAGCCTAACAATAGTCGTCAGCAGCGGACCTGTTCAGGCCGCCAGCAAGAATCTCCCGCCGTACGACAGAAGCCAGTTCCGGCGGGATTGGCCGAAATTGATACCCGTGAGTTATTGAGCTGAACCCGATCCAGGTTTCAAAATCCTCAACGATTATTATGGATGTACAAATAGCCCCCTCGATTCTTTCCGCGGATTTCACCCGGCTTGGTGAAGAGCTTCGCGCGGCGGAACGCGGCGGAGCTGGACTCATCCACATAGACGTGATGGACGGCCATTTCGTGCCGAACATCAGCATCGGTCCAATGATAGTAAAAGCGGCCAGGCGGGTGACCCAGCTTCCTCTGGATTGTCACCTGATGATCTCCGATCCGGATCGCTATATTGAGGAGTTCGCGCACGCGGGCGCTTCGATGATTTCCGTCCACGTAGAGGCGGTCACGCACTTGAATCGGACGCTGACCGCTATTCGGGGTCTGGGCTGCAAGCCGGGAGTGGTGTTGAACCCGGCCACTCCGCTCGTGATGGTTGAAGAGGCGCTCGGGTTTGTGGACTACGTGCTCATAATGTCAGTCAATCCCGGTTTTGGAGGCCAGTCCTTTATAGATGGCTCGCTTGACAAGGTCGGTCGACTGCGCGATATGATTGCTCGTTCCGGCTTCAATGTTCATATTGAAGTAGACGGGGGACTAGGCCTCGAAAACGTGGCAGCCGTAGTTCGACGCGGCGCCGAATGGATCGTCGCCGGGACGGCGGTGTTCGGAACCGGCGATCCGGAGAAGGCAACGCGGGAACTCAGGCTAAGGGCCCTGGAGCCTCTCACTGTGTGATCAATTTCCGTGCGATTTCTTGTCCGCCGCATAGACGAGGCGTGCTGTATTCGTCTCTGATAATGCGGTGCCGAGGTGTTTTTATGAGATCAGTTAAGTTGTTGTTTGTGGCCCTCTCGATCGCCCTGATCGCGTCGGCATGCGGTGGAGGAAAAGCTAAGAATAAGGTTGCGCTAGAGGACGCGAAACCTGGCCGCGATCTTGAGCTCTTCAGGGAAGGCGTGACTGCTATACGCAAGGGGAGCTATGACCAGGGGCGGATGCTGATCAACACATCGATCAATACTTATCCAGACAGCCCGATGATTCGCGTGGCTAAACTGACGATCGCCGACTCGTTCTATATGGAAGGCGGCGGCAAGAACCTGGCCCAGGCCGATGTGGAATACAACGAGTGGCTCCAGTTCTTTCCCGACGATCCGCTGGCCGTCGAAGTAATGATGAAGCGGGCCGAGATTCATATGCGACAGGTGATCGCTTACAACCGCGACACTACCCATGCTCGGCAGGCGGAGAGGCAGCTCAAAGAAATCCTCAAACTTCACCCTGCCACCGAAAAGAAACCTGAAATCGAAGCTCGCATAAACGAGATTCAAGAATACCTGGCCATGCATGAGCTCGACGTGGCGCGGTTCTATTATGAGCGCCGTCAATCCGCACAGGCCGCTCAGATGCGCACGGAAGAAATCCTGAACAAGTATCCGGCATTTTCTAAATTCGACGAAGCCCTCTACCTCCACGCCCGCGCTCTATCCGATCAGGAAGACACCGACACGGCGGCGCAGGATCTATCTCGCTTAATCGTCAACTATCCGCACTCGGAATTCCGGGATAAAGCGGAAGCAATGCTCAAGAAATGGAACAAGGCTGTTCCTCAACCCGATCCGACCAAGATTGCCGAAGCGCCTCCGGAAGGAAAAGGCGTCTTCCCGCGCATGCTTGGCTTCGTATTCGGGCCCAAGGTCAATAACATCTCTTCGAAGGGCGTGATTGTCGATCGCGAACAGACCGTGGATGATATAGTCGCTCGAGCCCAGGTTGCGGGCGGCGGCGCGAAATCAGCCGGTGCGGTGACGCCTGGCGCGGGCACGACTACAAATGCCGTCGATTCACGGCCGAGGCGGGCGGGCGAAGCCGGTCAGGACGTCGTCGTGAAGCCGGGCTCCGGTTCTTCTTCAACTCCGTCTGGAACTGATCCGAAGTCTTCGAGCAAAGACAAGGACAAGAAGAAGAATAGCAATTCAAAAGGGCTTCGAAACCCGTAGCATTCCACAACACTCCAGAGAATGGCTCACGCGAGGGTATACGCGAGAATCAAAGGCACGGGAGCTTGCGGCTTCCCTTCTCACCTGTGAACCGCCGACTTTCCATAATGCTTGTCGCGGGAGAGGCTTCCGGCGACAAGCATGGCGCGGCGCTCGCCAAAGCGCTACAGCGGCTTTACCCTGACTTCCAGTTTGATTTCTTTGGATCGGGCGGCAGCGAGATGCGCGCCGCCGGTGTCGAGACGCTGGTCGATGTGCGCGATGTAGGCATCATCGGCGTACTTGAAGTAGCCCGAGCCCTCGGGCGACTCTACCGAGCCTATCGAAAACTCGTTGCCGCCGCGATTGCAAGAAAGCCCGCGGCTGTCGTCCTTATCGACTGGCCGGACTTCAATCTCCGGCTTGCGCGGAGGCTGAGCAGGCTGAAATTTCGAATAACTTACTACATCAGCCCACAGGTCTGGGCGTGGCGTACGCATCGCGTGAAAGCCATAAAGAAATACGTCGATCGTATGTTGGTAATTCTGCCATTCGAAGAAGAGTTCTACCGTGGAGCAGGCGTGGAGGCCCAGTTCGTCGGCCATCCTTTAGCAGGCTCGGTTGTCGCGGATGCTTCGCCGGCGGAATTCGCAAGGAAGCACTCACTTGATCCGAGCAAACTGACAATAGCCTTGCTGCCGGGAAGCCGCCCGAGCGAGATTCACTATCACTTACCGATAATGCTCGAAGCAGCCGAATCCCTTACTGCCTCGTCGCGTGATGAAGGGTCCGCGGATCTGAGTTCATTGCCACGTTTTCCGGCGGACGAGATTCAGTTCGTTGTTCCCGTCGCCTCGACCATACCAGCCGAGCAGATCGATCGAATGATCGCCGCCGCGAACTCGCCCGTCAAATCGATTCGGAATGACACCTATAACGCGTTGGCTTATTCGAAACTGGCCGTCGTCGCGAGTGGAACCGCTACGGTTGAAGCGGCCCTGCTTGGCACTCCGATGATCGTTATCTATCGAGGATCGGAGCTGAGCTACCGTTTGATCAGGCCTTTGATAAAGTTGAATACCTTTGCGATGGTCAATCTGATAGCGGGGAAGCGAATAGTTCCAGAGTTGATTCAAGGCCATGCAACGGGCAAGAACATAGCGCGGACTATTTACACGATACTTTCCGACGCGCAACAGCGCGCCGCAATGAAAGCGGACCTCGAGTTGGTACGCGCACGCTTATTAGAAGGAGGCACCGACGCCTCCGAGCGAGCCGCGCGCGCCGTAATGCGGATGGCGACTGCCTGATCTCACTTAAATTCGAAGGAATTCACAAAAGCCGAAAACGCTTGGTCCCACTTGGCTATCGTGGCGCTCGGACCGACTTCTTTCGCGTAATACGCGCCCTTTGGTGTTTCCACAACGGCTGCTCTCAATCGGTAGCCGCTTTTGTCCTGCTTGTCTCCGGCTCCCGGCATCATTTCCGCGGTGTAGGTTCCCGTGATATCCAACATCGTCACGTTAAGACCGTTTAGGGTGAGAGTCTTTGTCTGAGCCTTGCTCTTCGAGTCGCCTCCATCCGGCTGCACCATCTGCCCGATCCATCGATCCAGGTTCGCCTGCACTGAGCCGCCCTCGCCCTGGCCGAAGTAGTACACGACCAGCGATCCATCTTCCGAGTCCTGATCGCCATGAGGCAGCTTGAATTGAGCGAATCGCATTTTGGAAGTCGTCGGTTCCGCTACCCAGCCAGCGGGTATCTTGAAACGCAACTCGCCGGATTGCGCCGCGGCCTGACTGGTTTGACTCGTGATCGGCCGCGGTCCCCCGCAGGCCCAGCAGCCCGCGATCAGCACAAGAATAAGTAGAACCTTAAAGAATGTCCTCATTATCGATCTTGCTTCACCTTCTATTTCATTTTCGCCAGGTCTGTTTCGGCGGCGATAAATCCAAAGGCCGGCCAATACGGTCCCGCGACTATCTTCTCGAAATACTCCTTCGCCTTCGACTCCTCGCCAGTGCAGAGATACCAATTGCCGAGGCCGTAGCCGACGGTTGCCGCCTCTAAATCGCCCATCTTCGGATTGAAGATCTCGGCTTCCCTCTTCAAGCCCTTATAGAATAAGAGCCGATCGTAGTAAGCCTTGTTCTCCTGAACCTGCATTCCTATCCTGATGCGCTGAAGAACGCCGGACGCTTCGAAGTCGTCTTTCGCCCGCTTGTAGCTCATATACAGCCAGTCGGACACGGCAACAATCGCATCGTCCCCTTCGGCATGACGGCGGCATCGCTCGTAAGCCTCCGCCGCCTTATCAAACTTGCCCTTTAAATAGTAAGCAAGACCGAGGTGATACAAGATGTCGTAGCTGGTTTCGTCGAGTTTAGCCGCGCGCTCGAGATCTTCTATGGCTTTGTCGAGTTGTCGAGTCGTGATATACCGATGCCCTCGATGTCTGTACAGAACCGCGTTCTTGGGATCGATTTTGATGGCTGCCGTGTATGTAGAGATCGCATCTCGAAAATGCCATGTACCTGCCTGAGCTTGCCCAAGCGCGATCATCAAGTCGATATTGGCGGGATTAGCCGCGAGGTTTTTAACGGCTTCAGCGACAGCGCCTTTCTCATCGGCTCGCGCGTAGAATTTCTTGCCTTTTGCGGATACGACTTCGGGCTGCTCCTGAAAATGCGGCAGCACGGGTACGCTGAGCAGCCAGGCAAGCGCAATTCCGGCAACGAGCTTCAATCGCATATAAAGAAATCCCTCCGAACATTTTAGGGCTGCACTATATCACAGTCATTAGGGTTTGAAGCCCCACGTCAGCGCGAACCATAGATCCTCGACGGCGTTATCGCCGAAGGTCAAAGAGAACTTGCCGGTCGGAGCGGGCAGAGGGATGTTGGTCAGCTTGCCTTTGCACAAGCCGCCAAGCGTATCATCCTTGATCAATGCATCGGTCTTCTTTCCTGAGTCGTCTGAGATATCCACCCTGGCCGCGGCCGTTCTCGCGATTATGTCCAGCCTCTTCAACTCAACGATTTTCTTGCCCAGTATCCAAAACGGGTAGTGCTCGGGACGAAGCGTAATTGAAAGCGGCGCGCCGGGCGGCGTCTTCGCGCTTTTGAACCGGGCCCAATCCGAAGGGAACTCGTGCCTGATCGAGAAGAATCGAACGGACCCGGTGGTCTGCGCGGCGCTGATTCGGTCGTTGAGATTGGAGACCGCCGCCTTCTTCAAGAGGCCTCCGCCTTCGCGCGCCGTGTAGCGAATGTGAAAAATCACATCGGTTATTGTGTCGTAGTCGAATTGCCGCACGTCGTTCGGAAGCTCGAGCTGCCATTCACTCACCGCGCCCGATCCTTCGAACGGAAGATATCGCTCGTCGCGGAGGTTTGTTTCAAACAGGCCGCTGTCGTTCTGGCCGCTGCTGGTCACTATCGACTGGAGGCTTCCGAAGTAATCGCTGAACCGCTCATCTTCGGCGCCTTCGCGCGCGTATCCGCCCGCGGCGTTCAGCGCCGCCGTTTTACGTATCGCGCTCTTTTGCAGAGTGAGCGTGCAATTGACGCCGGTGTATGGACCGGTAACGCAAGGGAGGCTGACGGCGACGGACTTGATCCTGCGGAAGAAATGACCGGGACAATCCATATCAAAGGCTTCTTCGGGCAAAAGCACCGTGCAGCGGCCGGTCGCGCGAAGCTGAAGGAGCGCAAGAGGGTTCACCTGGAGCACACTTACGTGTTTGGTAATCTCGTACTCGCGCTGGTTGAGCTCAAGATAAGCCATCTCCATTCGCTTGATGTCGAAGTAGAGTTTGTCACCCGCGAGCAAGCCCTCTTTCCCGCCCATATAGCCGTAGGAAAGATACGTGAGATCACTGTTACCGAGCTCGTGTTGCAAGGCGCGTTCGGCTTTCTTGGCGACATCGTAAGCGAACTGGAAGCACTGGCCGTAGAGTCCTCGCACCTCGCGCTTCAGCCACGCATAAAGCGCCTGATTGGTCTTCTTGCCTGTCTTCTCATCGGTCAGGAAGCGCTCGACCTCTTCGGCGTTGCGTATCTGTTGCTGATGATTCCTCCATTCCCGCTCGCTGATTGCCTCGCGAATCTGGGCCGCCCGAAGCTGCTTGAACAACTGCGTAATCTCGCCCGCGACAAGATTGCTTTGAAACGTCCACTCTTGCTCGCGTCTGGCATAACCTCCGATCTTGGCCGCTTTGCTTGCTTCATATGAAAGCTGATCCGCCCGCATGCGAACGGCGGCAGCCATCCCGGACATCATCCTTGAAAGCTCAGCGCCGCCGAACCCAATCACGCCGCCCACGCCTATCGGCGTCGTGGCAATCTTGAACTCGGGAATAATAGCCAGAAACGACCCCACATCTTCGAGCGCCGCGGACGCCGCTTGATAACCACGGGCCTCCTCGAGCTTATTGAGCTCCTCGAGCTCGTAAGAGCTTATCTTCGAACCGCCCGCGACGCCGTTCACGCCCTGTGCGATGTCGACGTCGATGGGCCTATATGAAATTCCCGGCTCGTTTGATTTGAACTTCATTTTTACGAGCGAATCATTATCGATCGCATCAAGTTCCGGGACGCCGAGATCGGTTTCCTGTTTGCCGAGCAGCCGTTCGTAATAGAAGTAGCGTTGCGCGGCGTTGGCGATAGATTGTTCCAGCCCCTCTCGTTGTTTGATGGCTTCCTGCCACTGGCCATACTTGACGGATTCGGTCAGAGCCGCGATTACACTCTCGTGCCGCGCGCGCATTATCGCGAGGGCCTCGTTGTCCTCCTTTTCCATCGCGGACAGCAGGTTGTTTCCGAGCGATTTCACTTCCTGGCAGATCTCGGCCGCCTTTTGAACCAGCAATTGAAACCGCACGAGCGGCAAGGGCTGGCTGGCGCCGCTCACAATCGCTCCAATGTCGAGGCCGGCGGCCGCCGCCCTTGCCAGCAGCGCCGGATCGATCGGAGGCTGAAACAGAGGAAGCTGTCGGAAGATCCCCTGAATGTTCAGGCTGTTTCGAATCTTGAACAGGCGATCGGCAACAGTGTCCCAGTAGCCGAGAAGCTTGTCATTGCGGGGAACGCAGAAAACATCCGTGCGGCCGAGGCTGCGCAAGATTCCAAACGAGTCTGTATCGGCGGCTTCACCGGGATGCGGCGCGGCGTCGAACGGTATCTCGCTCTCCATCTCTACAAGCGCGTGAGTCAGGGCCTTCGATGATTTCCGCAGGCTGTCGTAGTTCCGCGGACTGACGGAGTTCTTCTTTGGCGTCTGCTGGGGCCGAGGTCCAAGAATTCCGGCGGCAAGCACATAGATTTGCATCGCTTCATTTATCGTCTCAATTGAATCCTGCCGGAATAGGCTGTCGCCCCAGGCGATCAAGTTGTCCAGATAGGCCATCACTGTTTTCAGCATGTAAGACGACTGGCGATATCGAGCAACCAGGTGCGGGCTAAAAGGCGAGCGGAGCCATGCTTGAACGCTGTTAATGAGTTCGGGATCGCCTTTCAAAATGTCTTCGATCAATTTCACTTCGGCGCTTTGAAAGGGCCGGACCTTCCAGAATCGCGCCGGGGTTTCTCCGGTGCTGTTGTCCGTCGGGTCGAAAACGTAATGGAACCACTTCTGTGCTTCTTCGAACCGCTGGTTCTTGCTCAGGTGAATCGCGATGAGCATCGGCACGTGATAGAACAGCTCGAAGTTGTAGACCGAATATGCACCGCTCGTAGAAAAGTCGAGGTCCTTTACAGGCAGAGGAGGGTGAACCAGCCCCGAGGGCTGATAGCGATCGTCTGAAAACAATTCTTCATACAAGACCGGACGCGGTCTGCCGTCCGGGAGCTTTTTCGTCGTTCCATCCTTATTCAAAACGTAGTCGGTATCCGCCGCCTCCAATCCTCTGACGGAACCATCGATCAGTCGCGCCACCAGCTCCGACACGAATGGATGGAAGTGCGGGAAGAAACCATATCTCACCGATGTCCCGGTCAACGAAGCAGCGTCGGTGAAGGCGAGGCTTGATGGAGCCTCCGACGCCGCGGGTGAAAGGTTTCTTCGGGCAACGTCAGTGTGATTGTGAAAGCCGTGTCGAATGTTTTGCATGATCGTTCTCCCTCGCACTCATAAAGAGCGGCGCGTCTTTAAACGCTGCGCTATAACGCGGGCCTTACCGCGAATGATTCGAATCTCTTCCTGAACTGAGCTTCGCCAGAAGGGCCTCGTTCAGTCCGGCTCCATCTACTACCGTGAATCTGCCCGCGGACGGATTGTCGGTCCCCGTCTGAGCCGATTCGACCACGCCTGCTAGAGCTTTCTCGGGCGAATGACCGATTCGCGCGGCGGCTTTTCCGGTTTCCGCCGCCTCAACGAGCATCGCGCCGATGTCGTCGTCAATTCCGCCCGCCTCTCCAACAAGCCGGCCGTTAAACTTCAATACCGTTGCAGGGGCGGTAACCCAATCGGCGACAGGCGCGGTTAGCGGCGAAGCTGAATTCCCCGGTTCTATCGATTGCGTCTTGTTCAGCGGCGCCGAGGGTTGGATCGGAAGCCGTTTCCACCATTGTTCGTCGGCCAGATTCGCGTGAGGCAGTGCAGCGGGCACGGCCAACCCCTCCCACTCGGAAATGAGGGCTTCATCCGTGGTAGGCTCGACGAAAAACGTGTTCAGATTGTCCTGATAGAAGAATGGCAGAGTGCGCAGCCGGAATTCCTGAATCGGATCGTCCAATAGATCGTTGCAGGTCGCCAGGGCGAATCTGTTTCCGGGGAGATCAGAGTTCGTTCCTTCAAGCCCTTTATTCAGAATCGTCTCCGCTACCGGGTTTCCGCTTCGTTTGAACGGCGCGGCTCCGCCGTAGCGCGAGGCGCTCCTGAAAATCTGGTCATAAGGAATGTCGATGCGATCATATCGGCCCGTGCTTATTTCCGGATCGCTGTTCTTGCTCACTACCTTGAATGTATATCGCCTTTGATCGGCGTCGGTCAGGTTTATGTTGACCGCGTGCTCGAATCCGGCCGTATCGTACTCTTTGGACACGTCGACGAAGAGCTGCGTAGGCGTGACGCCGACGAGCAGAGGCTTGGCGGCGCTCGACGATTGTCTTGGCGTCCATTCGCCCTGAAAGTACTCACTCCAATTCAAGTGTGCTTCGTTCGTATACCTTGCAACCCCGGCAGTGGTCGATAGGAGCTTGTTGAATGTGAATTCGCTGATCTTGTCGTCTCCAGGACCGGAGACGCGGTCGGCCGGGTTCGACTTCTCTATAAAGGTCACCCAGAACAGGTGAAGTCGTTTTCTCCAGATAACCGGAACTACATGATCGCCCTCAATGTCGACGGTTATCGGCTCCCAGGGCGTCCACATGCCGCTCGCATATCGCCGATGAAAGTATTTGTGAGGCGAGCCGAACGTTCTCCCAATCGCGTGGAATATGCTCGACGAGGGATTGGGCTTCTCCTCGCACATCGCGACGATGTCCAGCCGCGCTATGCTTTCGAGTTCTTTCAGATACGTAAAGAGAGCGTCGGCAACGGTGTCGTCATTGATATCGCTCTGAAGCAGCGCGCTCTCCAGCCCCTGAAACATCCGCGTCTTGTCGTCGCGGAATTCCGGCTCGAGCCAGTTCTCCGGATAAAGAAAAATCTTTCGAGCCGCCTCCCATACTCTGTACCGCTTCATCCATGCCCACTGGTCGGAGTCGATCACGGATGGCGGAACATCCGACTCGAGATTCAACAGGCATCGCTGAACAAAGGTCTGAATCGAAGAAATGGCAAGCACTATTCGAGAAGTCTGAACGACGGGTTCCATCCCCCCGTCCAGCAGAAAGTATTCGAACAACTGCTCTATCGAGTCGAATCCGCGCGCCGTCATCACATACGCCGTCAACGCATCCCGTTTACGGCGGCGCAGCGCATCGAAAATCGGCTGTGCGATGCGCAGCCAGTTCTCTGGTTCGTAGCTCGCCTTCACCGCGTTTCTGAAATCCTGCGCGATATCGAACCTGCTCTTAGCGGGTGAATCGGTGACGATCGTTGTCGCTTCGGAGATCGTTTCTACCGGAATGCCGAGCTGCGCGGTTACCAGGAGCCCATCCCAGAGCCGCAGTACGCCTTTTTCATTCATGAAAGCC